>Ga0065711_1031220_pt1 | contig 30239 bp, 19 predicted proteins | sample Hoacrofraction12_FD_59098 | JGI IMG/M metagenome (GOLD analysis project Ga0065711, IMG submission 59098) | Hoatzin crop microbial communities from Cojedes, Venezuela - Epithelial fraction 12 v2 (version 2) | ecosystem: Host-associated > Birds > Digestive system > Esophagus > Crop | place...
GAATGCAGCTAGCACTAGCATTCTGTCGATATGGAAGTCTGGAGAGTTAGGATTTTGATGATGAAGGAACAATGCAGTAATGAATAGCCCTGTATGTTAGTGAAGGAACAATGCAGTAATGAATAGCCCTGTATGTTAGTGAGTGTTTTGATTGTCTAGAGCTTGATGATGGTGATGATAGGGTGAGTGTTTACGGGTGAGAATCAGGGGTAACGGCAATAAGGCAGATATCATGGTGGGAGTCTGTTATAGACCACCCAATCAAGACCAAGAGGAAGAAGAAATAGTCTATAAGCAGCTGGGGGAAGTCTCACAATCACTGGCTCTTGTTGTTGTGTGAGACCTTCAACTTAACAGATGTGTGCTGCAAATACAATACAGTGGATAGGAAACAGTCCAGAAGGTTCCTGGAGTGTGTGGAAGATAACTTCCTGACACAGCTGGTGAGTAAGCCAACTAGGGAAGGCACCCTGCTGGACCTGTTGTTTGCGAACAGGGAAGGACTTGTGATGGCTGGACGCCATCATGGGCACAGCAATCACGAAATGATAGTTATCAATTTTCAGAGAATTAAGGAGGGCTGTTTGCAGAACCGCCACCTGGGACTTCCAGAGGGCAGCCTTTAGCCTGTTTAGGACACTGGTTGTCAGAGACCCTTGGGAGGCCTTACTGAAGGGCAAAGATGTCCAGGAAGGCTGGACACTCTTCAAGGAAGAAGTATTCAAGGTGCAGGGGCAGGCCACTGTGATGGGCCGAAAGACCAGACGGCAGGGAACAAGACCGGGCTGGCTGAACAGAGAGCTTTGACTGGAACACAGGGAAAAAAGGGAGAGTTTATGTCTTTTGAAAGAAGGGGCAGGCCACTCAGAAGGACTACAAGGATGTCACGAGGTTATGCAGGGAGACCTAGAACTTAGCCTTGCTACTGGCGTAAAAGACAATAGAAAAATGTTTCTGTAAATGCGTTAGCAACAACAGGAGAGTGAAGTAGAATCTCCATCCTCTATTAGATGCGGGGGGAAAATTAGTGACAAAAGATGAGGAAAAGGCCTCGGTAGAAAAGGCCTAGGTACTTAATACCTTCTTTGCCTCAGCCTTCAACAGTAAGGGAAGTTGTCCTCTGGACACCCAGACCCCTGAGCAGGAAGACAGGGATGAGGAACAGAAGGAAGCCCCCAAAATCCAAGGGGAAACGGTCAATGACCTGCTACACCACATAGACACACACAAGTCTATGGGGCCAGATGGGATCCACCCAAGAGTACTTGAGGAGCTGGCAGATGTTCTCGCCAAGACACTTTCCATCATCTATCAGCAGTCCTTGCTAACTGGGGAGGTCCCAGCCAACTGGAAGTTAGTTAATATGATGCCCATCTACAAGAAGGGCCAGAAGGAGGATCCCAGGAACTACAGGCCTGTCAGTCTGACCTTGGCAACAGGCAAGATTATGGAGCAGATCGTCTTGAGTGCCATCACGTTGCACACACAGAAGAACAAGGTGATCAGGCCCAGTCAGCATGGGATTATGAAGGGCAGGCCCTGCTTGACTAACCTGATCACTTTCTACAATCAGATGACCTGCTTAGTGGATGAGGGGAGGGAAAGGCTGTGGATGTTGTCTACCTAGATTTAGCAAAGCCTTTGACATTGTTTCCCACAGCATCCTCCTGGAGAAACTGGCTGCTCATGGCTTGGATAGATGTACAATTTGCTGGGTAAAAAACTGGCTGGATGGCCGGGCCCAAAGAGTGGTGGTGAATGGAGTTAAATCCAGGTGGCAGCCAGTTACAAGTGGTGTTCCCCAGGGCTCAGTATTTGGGCCAGTTCTGTTCAACATCTTTATCAATGATCTGGATGAGGGGATCGAATGCACCCTCAGTAAGTTTGCAGATGACACCAAGTTAGCTGGGAGTGTTGATCTGCTTGAGGGTAGAAAGATTCTACAGAGGGATCTGGACAGGCTGCATCGATGGGCCAAGGCCAATTGTATGAGGTTCAGTAAGACTAAGTTTTGCACCCCTCACTACAGGAAGAACATTGAGTTGCTGGAGCATCTCCAGAGAAAGGCAACGAGGCTGGTGAAGGGGCTAGAACACAAGTCTTAAGAGGAGCAGCTGAGGGAACTGGGGTTGTTCAGTCTGGAGGAAAGGAGCCTGAGGGGAGACCTTACTGCTCTCTACAACTACCTGAATGAGGTTTTAGTGAGGTGGGTGTTGGTCTCTTCTCCCAAGTAACAGGCAACAGGACAAGGGGAAATGTCCTCAAGTTGCGCCAGGAGAGGTTTAGGTTTGATATTAGGAAAAATATCTTCACAGAAAGAGTTGTAAAGCTTTGGAACAGGCTGTCCAGGGAAGCGGTTGAGGCACCATCCCTGTTGGTGTTTAAAGACGTTTAGATGTGGAGCTTATGGATGAGGTTTAGTGATAGAATTGACAGTGTTAGGTTAATGGTTGGTCTCAATGATCTTGAAGGTCTCCTCTAACCTTGACGTTCTATGGAGGCAAGAGGGTGTAAAGAGAATGAGAGTGCCTACAGTGCAAACTCCAAACACAGGACAAATGAAAAAAAAAAAAAGAAGTAAAATAGGGTAAAAATGCAATACATATGTAGTTTTCTTAAACCATTCTGCATGTATCCATGACTAATATTAGCTGCCTGCCAACAATGATTGGTGGATGTTTACAAGTCCAGCTAAACTTGTGTTTTATCATTTTTTGTTTCAATGCTTTACCTAACAAAATTTTGACATGATAATAAGGCTAAGGTGAGCAGCACACAATATTCATTGATCCCTTCATACTAGGTCAACTGACTTCTCCCCAAGAGACTGTCACATACACCTCTTAACACAGCTTGGAGCACTCCGTCATTTTCAGGAAAATCCTTACCATGGAGTACACAGAGCTAAGTATGTTTTATGGTTGATCTGAGATTTGGGATATTACAGAACATATTCCAGGAATGCTTTCAACAGACTCACCCAGGCTCTGCTTTGTAAAGTTACTGCATGTATATTTTATGTATATATAGATACATAGTGGTGAATAATTCAAAGAGCAGGATACACTTATTACAAGGGAGATGTGATGTGCTCATTTCATCTGCTTTGGTAAAATTATTTTCCATCACAAAATTTGAAGCAATGGTGTGCATTTTAAATATTTAATACTATGCAGAGACATCAGCATCTATTTTCCTTTTAAATTACTTAGTTCTATCAGTTTAAAATGATGGTGTTTAAGCCAAAATTGTTTAAATTAGGTTTAACATGGGCTAGAAAGTTTTTGCAAAAGTTAACGCTTTTTCAGCATCCTGTATATATTACATATTCCATGCACTTTTATGTGCAAGCCCAGTTATAAAACCTGGTCCATAAAAGTAAGATTTTGAAGCTCTATTTCCCCAATGATTCTGTGTACAGTTTGGCTGAATTTAGTAGTCAGAAGATGCGCACAGACATGCACACATACACAGACACTATAACTACCTGGGCTGTAAAGTGTATATAATCACTTGGCTCTTTCTTCTTCTATCATTCCTTCCCCCTTCAGCAAAGTAACAGTAAAACAGAATCCTATTTTACTGATAACTCATGAAACAGGAGGTGAAAAAGCTGAGTCCCTAACCTGGAATTAAGATTGAGTGTCTTTGATTTCAATATTTTATACAGTAATCATTACCTTTGTTCTGTTTTCTGATAGGACTTTTAAGGGCAGCTAAAGACAGAGGGCTTGTAAGGTATGCGTACAGATGTGCATTCTTTCTGATTGCATTTTGAGTTGGCTAGAGTGAGCCAGCTCTGGCTCAGAAGCCATATACAGCCATGTTATCAGAACACTGTGGCCAGAATACGAGTTTCCTCTGCTGTATTCTAACAGGGTACTTAAAGATTGTAAACAAGATATTTTCTCAGACACTGTACTACATATGACTCCTGGTTGAGAGTTAGGTTACACCTATCCACTTTGACTTTTGAGCAGAATAAACTAATGCAAGTATATGTGTCAATGTAAATCTGCACACAGCCTCATAGGACTGAATTAAAAGAATTCATTATATTCCTTTAAGTTAACTGCATAACACAGACAATAGAGTTTTAGCAAGTGTTTGCTACACCATTCGTGTATCTTCTGGTTGTGTGATAATGAGTCTTTCTAGAATGCTATCCAGTTTTAGTTTAAAGAAAAATGAGAAATATTTCCTGCATGGTGATTTCCCTAGTAGAACTTCAACATCATACCACATATGAGTAAAAGTCTGAAGCTTCAGGTCCTTTATTCTTGTACTGGTTAGATTAAAAGCACTTTTATCAGAAACAGGTCTCATATAGGTATTTACACCCTGCATTCAACTCACCACTTACCCCTTAGCCTGTGTTTACCAGCAGAAGGTCATTATCAACAGGGATTGAAGACAAATGGTCACTACCAGCAACCAAGAGAATAATTTCTGCCCTATGCCTAAGTGAAACAAGTTATAAGTGCTTTTGAGATAAGTTGTCACATAAAGTGTTCTCTTTGACCAGATTCTCTGCCATCAGAGTAAAGACTAGATCCATATTGCACCTGGTATTTGACAGAATTTGACAAGCAACCTTGACTATTCATCTGATCCCTGACATCTACAAGTCCTCCACTGTAGCTTTTATGCCTTCACCTGTGCTACCCAAGCACAAACCCTTCCTTTCTTCCTAGCTATTGCAAAGCCAGTAAAAGTGTATAATCATACTTTTACAGTATAATCTTGTTCTGAAGTCATTAGAGGAATCAGTACACACGAAATCTTAGAACGTAGTGCAGCTGAATGAAATAGCTACAGACTCACTATAGTCAGACTGCTCTAGCTCAGTACACTCACTATCAGCACTCTTGAAAATTACCAAGTACTTAGAAATAACCTAGAAACTAAACATGAAAAGTGTTACTGAAGGGCATATCACTTCACCTAAACACAGCAAGGGATTGTTCCAAAAGCTACAGTTTCTATTGTTATCTGATTTTAAAGACTACAGAGATAAAAACCTTACATTTTTCCACAACAAAAAAATTTCTATGGTTGGGAAGTTTCCTTGATATACAGGCTAGATCTTTATCCTAAATCTCTATTACTGCTAGCCAAACTTCATTAAACCACAACAGATAATTCTTCATGTACTTTGGTGGACAAAGTGGTTGTACATAGCTTACCTTTTAACCAGTCCATTTTTATAGTCTCTGTTTATCTTTCTTCCTCAATCTCATGCTACCTTCCTAGGTTCCTACGCAATGCTGACAGAAGAAGTCACAAATTAGAAGTATTTCCATTGATCCAGTTGGCATGTGGTTCAGATTCATGATCTTCCTCAGCAAATATGAAAGAACTGCTCTTTTCTGTCACTATAGCCCATTTTCCAGCCAAGACTTCCAAAATCATTGTACTTTACCGAAGAACACGTGGGAAAGGGTATCAAGAAAAGAAGTCCTTTAAGGTATACTTCTCTGCCTCATAATTAGTTCCACTGAGCTCCCATTCTTCATCGAAATTAATGACCCAAACAAATGTTCAATCTTTGTTGTTGGCTTAAAAAAAAACATGACAAAAAGCAATAGTATCTTCCTTCGTTTTTCAAAAAGAAAACAGACAACACATTTTTGCAGATTGACACTAACAGGCAGACACAATTCTCCTGAGGCAAGATTGAAACAATACAGCTGTACCTGAGCTACAAATGGAGTTTGTGTATCCAGGCACTATATAAATAGAGAAAGTAATCACTAAGTAGCAGAATGCCATGTAAAACCTTGGAAATCACTACAGTTTATCCCTTCCCCTCCAGAAAAGAACCGTATTTTGTCAGAAACATTAAAATATCAAGTGCTGTTGGAACACATTTGTTTCTCTCTGAGCAGAGTAGTGTAAAACCAACGTACCCAGACCATTTGGTTAAGGAAACAACAAGAGCTACCAAACGAGAACGGCTGTCTGCAGCCTTCCTTGCGGCCTTGCTTCCCGCCTCGGCTCCTGCCTCAGCCACTGGGCGTGGCCCTGGGCAAGCCACGTGCTGGGCCCTGCCCCTCACCCAGTCCTGCCCCCTGCCGGCAGCACCACAGCCCTCACTGCTCACTGGCCTCGGTGCCTGGGCCCAGCCTAAAGGGGGCTGCAGGGCCACGGGTGGGGTGCGGGTCCCACATGGGTCCGCTCAGGGCCATTAAAGACAATGAGAGTTCCCCCTGGGCTCTGACTCCTTCCTCAGTTTGTCTCTACGCCAGTCAGTGCTCCTGTTCGATAGATAATTACACTCAAATAGCCTCAGAACCATGGACAAAAACAGCTTAATAACTTTCGTTCTCACAGTCCACTTCAATAGGTTGCTGTCATTAGTTAGCAAAACAAAAATTGTCAACACTGTGTTGTACACTAGTAAACAGTAGGGTAAAATCCCTTTCTTCATGCTGTTGTCTGTTTCTTCTAGTACTTGGCATTTTAATTTCCTTTCTCCCTCCCAGCGTGTATACCTAAGCCAGTTCTGCTGGGAGAAGCTGGAAATCACTCCGCAAAGAGCAGGATTATTCCACAAGTAGGAGAGAGCAATTAGGTCAAAAGCAGTTTGAGAGAATCCCACTAGCTCTTGGCCAAAAAGAGAGAGGGGGGAAAAAAAAAAAAAGAATAAGAAAAGGGATCAAAACCCAGACCCTAATATTCCTGCTATGATCTCCCTGAGCTGTCACTTGCTTCAGTCTTTCATCATCGTTCTGGTGGGCTGAGGACATTAAATGTCTTCTTCTCTCTACATTTAACATCACAGCTGAAGAAAATCAAGTATACAAGCAAAAAATGACTGAACAAAGTTAATTAACATCTCTGGTTGCTCTGCATGTATTAAGACATTTGTAGATGATGAAGTTGTCTATCATTAAAACTATCTGTGTCAATGAAAATTATGGCAGAAAGTTATTTCTTATAGCTTCTATTACCTGTGACCGTATGATATGTTTCTCAAGGTTGCTAGTGCTAGCACATAACAGCAGAAAGACACACCTAGAAAGACCACATAGGATATAGTCAGCTACTCTCTCAGTAAACTTATAGAAGAACATATATCCATTAATTATGCCTCATAAATCTGCACAGAATTTATTCTGTAGAAAAGTGGTAATTATGTTTGTTAAATCCTGGTCGTGAGGTCAGTCCTTTCACAATTTCACAATGCACGCACTTTGCAACAGGCTCCATCTCTGTATTACAAGTCATGATAACAGCTGGAAAACTGGTCGAAGATCTACGCTCCCTTTCCAGGCCATGGATGAGGCCTCTCTCCTGGCCTTGCATAATGTAGCTGGAAGTGTAATTTTATATGTAGTAATTTCAAGAGCCTCAAATTGTGCAGAAAGATAGGAAAGATTCCAGACTGTTGGAATATCAAATCTAGTGTAAGCGAAAGATGCCCCACTAGACCCTCACCGTATGACTGGGTCGATTTTCATATTTTCATTTTTAATTTATGCAGGTGAAGCAAATGTTACCCTGTGGGAACTGTGTAGTTAAAGAAGCTACATTCAGTGAAAATTTTGAAAGTACCAGATGGAGAAGGACCAGAAGGTACCCGTCACACAGTATCACAGAATGAGAACATAGATTGTTCTAAACTGCCCCTCTAACGGTTTTATTCCTAAAATGACTCAGGCAGCTCCATAGGAAATGAGAGGACAGAAGCTAATACACTTATTTTTGGCAGGTGAAATGCTGTCATTTAAAATTAAAGAAAAATGTAGGGTTTGGGTTGATTTTTTTTAATAGAATGTTGCGAGGAAGTAAGGGACCTGTCGTGATTTAACCTGGCAGCTGGCAGCTAAGCACTGGACATCCACTTGCCAGCAACTAGGATCACGCAGCCGCTCACTCACTCCTTCCCCCTCCCAGCAGTGGGATGGAGAGGAAATGGACAAAAAGTAAAACTCGTGGGTTGAGATAAAGGCAGTTGAATAAGACAACAAAGGAAGGAATAATAATAATAAAATAATAGAGTATGCAAAACATGAGATACACAATACAGTTTTTCTCAGTGCCCAACGACCAATTGTGCAGCAATCATGGAACTCACAGAGCCCTGCCCCTTGGCCAACCCCCATTCATATACTGAGCATGGCATCTATGGTATGGAATATTTCTGTTGGCCAGCTTGGGCTAGCTGCCTGGCTGTGTTCCCTCCCAGCTCTTGTACACCTGCTCATTATCCAAACATGGGAAAGTGAAAAAAGGTCCTTGATTTATTAGCAATAGCTGAGTGTATTATCAACATGCTTCTCGTACTAAACTCAAACCATGGCAGCTACTGGGAAGAAAATTAACTCTATCCGAGCTGAAACCAGGACAGCAGCCAAGCAAGAAAGAAAAATCTGATGCCTGATGAAAAAACAGCTGATGGAGAACACTGGGGATCAGCAAACCATTCCACGACTGAGCCTTCCATCCCTTTAAGAGAAAAATCAGGCACTGGACATGAGCACACCAACTGACAAACAGAGGCAGGGAGTAACAGATAAATTTTTTTCCCAGCCTGCATCACCACATATGCATGTCTGTGCACAAGACAGAAACTCTTGAGAATACAGGCAAAAGAAGGAAGCAGGAACAATTCATTTTTAAAGACCTATTTACCACTGGCAACAAAAAAAACAACAAGTACAGGTATCTTGGCCATGGAAGAACTCACAGCTGCAGTACATTTTCTACTGAGAGGTAATGGAGAAGGATGATTAAACCTCAAAGGCATTTTTCTGTCTTGAGCAATTTTTCTTTGAGTAGAAAACAAGCTTTGAGGCTGCCCCAAGAAACTTTTAGGTTTGCTATAGCCACAAATGCAAAGACAACAAATAAAGACACTGCATTGATCTGCTCCTCTTGTTTATGAGAGAAGGCACCTTAATACACACTTGGGACAAAGCACTGACAAAAAAGAAAAGAAAAAGAAAAAGCTGCCATTTCTATACTTAATGGAATAAGAAAGAATGTTTTTAAGAATTGCAGGGTTTTATTTTAAATCTTCAGCTGAAGGAGCCTGTCTTGGCTGTGAATATGTATATTTGCATGAGTAACAGCTGCCTGCTAGCTTTCATGCGGGGAAAAACTCCTAGGGATATTCACATAAAGTGATGCAAAAGAGCTAAACCAGAAGCCAAGTAAATTATGCGTCAATTATTTTTTAAATTCTGTGAATGCTTGGTTCTGAAATCAGCAGCAGTACAACACAAGTATCTGCTTTTATATTGTTAATTTCCATGCATTTGGCATGATCACCACACCTCACAGTTTAAAAGGCCTTCCAAGGAATTAAGGTAAAGCAACTTCCACAATGTTGAAATCTCACATTGTAACAGCCTTGTTACACTGACTTCCTTCTATATCCAGGAATCACATAAGCAGTTAGGGAGGCACACACACCTTGTTCCTGGAGGGTAGCAGCTGTTCAACTCCATGTAACCTCACAATGTTTTACCTCAGAAGGTATCTTCTACAACTGGTGTAAAACATTGGATCCATTTCGGCCAATGCAATGTTGTAGCATTGTGGCCTTTGGGGGTTGGGATTTCATGCTCTGAATCACTCCAAGTACACTGCAGCCTTTCCAGTTACATATTTTCTGTGGGTGCTTCACAGCAAGGCAGTCTGGGATCTTGTGTCACCCACTTCCCAAAATTTGTTAGAAGGGGACCCAGAAATGTGCCACTTGCTCTACTCTTTCATTAAACCCTGGTTTCTATGAAAGGTATCCCAGGGCCAGAGACCGCACAGACAAGCAGCAGACAGAAGTGACAGACTGCAAAGCTTTGTACAGAATGCCCCTGCACACAAGACAATTGCAGCCCATAGTAATTTTAACGTGCCTTGAATCAGGTCCTTTCTCTGAGAATGCCTTTGGACATGGATCTTGTGCTTTTTGCTTTAACTGGTGTTGCACATTTCTGAGAATGGTGATAGATAATATTTGTCTTGAAGTCAAGACAAATTACAGATTTTAAAAGGTCTCTCTCTTTGCAGTACACAAAGGGGTTTCTGATTTTCAAAGATGTCAAGCAAACCAAGAAGTGCCTTCAGAAAGAGCTGTATGCAGTCAGAATTTCAGGAAATCAGACTTTCTATTATTTGAATGATAAGTCCCAAATTTTGAAGTGCTCTTCATGGATATCTTCAGGGGGTTAGTGTAATTATACACAGTTAGAAGAGAATCTGCTGGACAGCATTCTCCATTTGTGATTCTCTTGTAAACTTTAAGCTATCTTTTTTGCTTTTGTTACAGTCAAATGAATGCAGTAATTATTTAATGTTACTTTTGTTTCTGTTGCACTTTTTAATTTGTTTGTTTCTTTCTTTATTTATTTATTTTGTTCATTTGTTTATTTATTTATTTATTTATTTATTTCCTCCAGGAAACAGTTTACCAACTTTTGGAAGTACAGAGATAGCCTGGGGATTCTTTCAGCTGTGCACAGCCCCAACATCAAAAGGATATTATCATAGAAAAAAGTTGCCAGGAGGCAAATACTATTTGTGGACCCTTTGGTCCTATAATGCTGTAATGATAAGAAATGTCACTGTGGCATATTGTGCTGAATAATAAACATTCCTTGCCGGCCCACTTTAAAAGTGCAAGGAGCTGAGGCTGCTGGTTATCATAAGAAAGAAAAAAGATATTTTGCCCTTTCTTCTTGGAAATACACTGAAAACCTTCCCTTTAACTGTATCTGTGGTGGAGCAAAGAGCGGAAAGTCCTGAGAATATCTACATTACGCACATGTAATATAGTTTTCCTATTTTAATTAAATAAGCTCTAAATATAACCCACTTTTATTCCACAAACTAATTAAAAATGTAATTAGTTAACACTGCTGTGTGACATCATTAACTAAATTGTTCATGTAAAAATGCAAAAAGCCCTATAGGAAACTTGGTGTGTTTACTGGGATCCTTCTATGATGTTAATAATGAACACTACAATGGTGTTCTGCATGCAAATTAATATATCCACTGGAAAACCTTTTGGCATTTTCAGGATGGTATTGCCTATGTTAAAAGTTACAACAATATAAGGTAGGAAGATAATAAAGCCCTTGAGTTACCTTGATACAACTTGCACTTCTTCTCGTATGCCTTTTTTTTTTTTTTCCAGTTTAACTTGCATTACTTTGGGAACACCCTAAGCTAAACTAAACGAAAGTGCCCATACAGAGGATAACACCAGCTATGAATGATTTACTGATAAGTGGAACCACAATTCTGAGTTCACACAATATGAAATTACACCAAAGTTAATACTTGCAGATATCATCACACCAGTCACCACATCATACATGCAAGACTTGTAGCTGTAATACAAGTCCTGCGCTATGGTCTCCTAAATCTTTCCAGATTCTGCTGGTTCCTGGTTTTCTTCATTGGTCTGGATTGTGACTGCACCTCTTTCCCTTACATGAGTTTCTGTCCCGCGCTATCATGTGCCTGATACTAGCAGTGCTTCTCTCCCTGCCTAGAAAGCAGCTGGTGGGTTTGAAGAGGGTAATGGGTTGATGAAGAACCTAACCTGGAGGATGGAGTAGGAGGCATTCCAAAGCTGCCTTGCAGTGGGGCTGGATGGAGCTCACCACACACAGTTCCAAGTCCAGCAGACAAAAACCAGTCAAGGCATTGTTTAATATCCTAACTGCAATTATGACAGTTTAACATTTCACAAATACAAACTCTGGCTTCCATTGCTGCCAGTATACCTGTTTTTCCATTGCTCTTGTCTTCTTTACCTTTTTACATTTGTCCAAAGACAGCACCATAGAGCAAGAACTCCTTATTAACATTACTCACACAAATTCATTTTTCCATAAACATGGTATGAAAGCAACAGAACACAGACATACAAGAATTCAATAGGGTGTATATACACACCCACTCACATGTAAAACAAAGATATGTTCATTGCTCTTTGGAAAATGGTGGTTTTTTCTGCTCAGCGATTATAGAAATGTTTGCATATGCAGTACTCCCACAGTCAATGGAATCTTCTCGGTCTGTACGTTGACATATGCACAACGTGGAAATTAAGATTACTTCAGTTTAATTACACAAATGTATGTGGAACTGAGCTCAAAAGGAGAAGGCATATGAATATATGAATCCATTTGAAAATATTAATGAAAATTTGTAGGAAATTTATATGTATTACTGGCTCAGCTCTGTTCAGCACAGAAGTAATTCTTGAATATTTCTAATGACTGCTATTTGAAAAGAATCCTTTCTCTTACTACAATAATAACCTGCTTGATATCCTGTCCTATTTTACACTTTCTTTTGCATTTATTTAAGTAGTAACCTAAATGGGACCTGACAAGATGCATCCCAGAGTCCTGAGGGAATTGGCTAATGTAGCTGCCAAGCCACTCTCCATGATACCTGACAAGTCATGGCAGTCAGGTGAAGACCCTGGTGACTGGAAAAAGGGAAAAAATGGACCCATTTTTGAAAATGGTAGAAAGGAGAACTCTGGGAACTAACAACCTGTCAGCCTCCCCTCTGTGCCCTGGAAAATCATGGAACAGAACCTCCCAGAAGCTATGCTAAAGCGCATGGAGGACAGGGAGGTGATTCAAGACAGCCAGCATGGCTCCACCAAGAGCAAGTCCTGCCTGACCAACCTCATGGCCTGCTAGGATGGAGTGACTACATCAACGGAAAAGGGAAAAGCAATGGATGTGATCTATCTGGATTTCTGTAAAGCCTTTGACACGGTCCCCCACAACATCTTTCTCTCTAAATTGAGGAGATATGGATTTGAAGGAGGACTGTTTGGTGGATGAGGAATTGGTTGGATGGTTGCAACCACAGGGTAGTGGTCAACGGCTCAATGTCCAATTCGAGATCAGTGACAAGTGGTGTCCCTCAGGGGTCCATGCTAGGACTGCTACTGTTTAGTATTTTCATCAGTGACGTAGACAGTGGGATCAAGTGCACCCTCAGCAAGTTTGCAGATGACACCAAGCGGAGTGGTGCAGTTGACATGCCAGAAGGAATGGATGTCATCCAGGGAGACCCGGACAAGCTTGAGAAGTCGGCCCGTATGAACCTCATGAGGCCAAGCGCAGGGTCCTGCACAGGGGTCTAGGCAAGCCCCAGTATCAATAGAGGCTGGGGGATGAAGAGATTGAGAGCAGCCCTGCTGAGAAGGACTTGGGGGTACTAGTGGATGAAAAGTTGGATATGAGCCAACAATGTGCGCTTGCACCCCAGAAGGCCAAATGTATCCTGGGCTGCATCAAAAGCAGTGTGGCCAACGGGTTGAGGGAGGTGATTCTGCCCCTCTACTCCACTCTGGTGAGACCCCAGCTGGAATCCTGCGTCCAGCTCTGGAGCCCTCAGCACAGGAAAGACTGTTGGGGTGAGTCCAGAGGGGGGCCACAAAAATGATCCGAGGGCTGGAACACCTCTCCTATGAGGAAAGGCTGAGAGAGTTGGGGCTGTTCAGCCTGGAGAAGAGAAGGCTCCGGGGACACCTTACAACCTGATCTAGTTATAGATGTCCCTGCGGGGTTGGGCTAGATGACCTCTGAAAGTCCCTTCCAACCTACAGCATTCTATGATTCAATGATTCTAAATATAAGGCAAACTAGAGAGAAATCTAAGAATATCTGTGATTTGGAGGAGACAGGAAAGGTGATTTTCTGAAGAACCTTTATTACAAGAATAGGGCCACATTCTGAGTCTTAGTGCTGCTTGATGTTAGGCATCCTAGTTGAAGAGAGACAACATTATCTGAAGTGGTCAGAAGAAGGTACTTCTAAATGTAGTGGTGTGAAGCCCATGAGCTGGCTGCTGTCCCGATGTCATACTGGATGTATTGGGATGCTGGGAATGACAGGTCAGAAGCATCTGCGAAAAGGGAATATACCTTCAAAGTGTTCCCCCCCTCAATATTACTGTTCATGGGATGAAATTGAGTCAAGAGTGCTTTAGGAATACCATTGAGAAAATCATAACTGTGTGAGGAAGTGTAAAGAAGACTCTCCCAGAGGAAAGATGGATTGTTCTTCATTTGGGTGCCTAGCATACATGAAAAACACATTGGAATTCTCTTAAAGGGATGGGGATAGAATAAAACTAAGAACAGAAAGAAAAGTAGACTAAACTAAGAACTTTGCACAGACAAAATATAACCAAGAAACAAGTATTCCTAAGGAAAAACATCATTGCTTAGAGTTATGTGGTCTGAAAGTGAATGATTCCTAGATGGACATGAGCAGATGATCTCAAGAGGTCCCTTCCAACCTAAATGATTCTGTTATTCTGCGACTTTAATCCTTCTCTGCGGACATGCATTTCACTTCAGAGATTCAGTACAACACAACACTGTATCATGGTGAATAAGTTATATTATGATCATTTAGTCACATGGAGAATTAAACACTGACATATATCTCTTCACATGGAGAATTAAACACTGACATATATCTCTATCTAACTGCTCATGCATGAAAGAAGACTATAAAGAGCCAACAATGAATTAAAATGCGAACTTTGGTGAATCTTAAGCAATACTCAAATTTATTACAGAAGTTAAAGTCATCGTAGCTCATTTTATTTTCCCTCATTTCTAGGGATAAATATATGGATGAAGCAGAGGAAGTTGCTGATTTAGGGTTATTGCCCATCTTTGTAAGTATTCAAACTACGTTTTGGCATGACATTTGAGATGGTCTTTGTCAGAGCCCTGAGCACACCAGCAGGGTCTAATTGCCCTAACCAGCCTGTACCCACCTTCTTCTTTGGTTTTCCTGTGCAACTTCTCCCCTCTGTCATCACAATCCTTGGTGTCTGCCCTGCTACAGTGCACCATGAACCAGGCTTCTGTGTAAACAGATAAGCTGTGAGAAAAAACTCAGAGAAGCCCCCCCTTGAGCCTCCACTTTTTGGCTCCAGAGCTGCACCTGAGCTAGTGTCCTGGCCTTGCTTTGTTGACCTGACTCCCTGGCTTTACCTTGGACCTCCATGGGATGGTGCCCTCGTCAGGGAGGTTCCTGTGCTGCCTTGCTGTCAGCTTGCCCTCCCTTGTGGGGCAGCCCCCTTGCTGCTCCCTTAGTAGTTTTGTGTTGAGAGCAGAAAAGTCAAATGAAATCTAGGCTCTAGATACTGGTCTGTTAAAAAGGTGGATTTCCGTAACAGTTAGGTTTCATTACAGTTAATGTCAATGTTGCACAAAGCCAGTTTCTTCAATTCCTAAGTTTTTGGTCAACAATTTCAAAAGAAGGAAGACTGCTTTTTTTCATTCCTATAACCTGTATTCTTACTAGCTAAACAGATGGTCTTTTATGTTTTCACAAGTTCTAGTCACGGCCTAAAATAACTCTTCTCCATGGCAAGTAAGTACAGAACTTTAACGTGCATAGAATCACAATGGAATCACACAAGGGGAATGTATGCCATTATCACAGCCATTAAAAAGCTATGTATAAGGCTCACAGATTCATCTACTTTTTCAGAAAACCAAAAGTGATTCCTTCTTAATTTGATTGACTATTTTAATTATGTATTACTCTGAGAGGTCTTATTGGTTTTGATGTATTTTAACTGCATGATTGTGAGGTAATTAGAAGTTTTTGTTGAACAACACCACAAAAATTAAATGCATTCTTGTTAAACTGTTACCTTTAGTGCTATCTGCTGAAAGCTCGATGGGATATTTTCATGAATCTCCCTGTGGGTTTCCGTTTGACAGTGAATCACAGTGCTGTTTCCTCACTTAAAAGATGCCTGCAAAGTTCCACTGTATGGCGATAGATTTTACCATGGTTATTACATTCATCTGAATAAACCACCAGCTTTAGAAAAAAATAAAACTTTGTTGTATCATATCTTTCATGCCATATATTAAGAACACCACCCATGGTGTTTCTCTCTCACCAATCAATTCTCAAGTTTAATTATCTTAAGGGGATATTTTTACTGTAAAATAAGTCACAAACACGATATAGATATACTGTAGGCAATGATCACCAATGATCATCATCCTGATATAGTTTAAAAGCATTAAGAAAAAAAGCCTCACCTTTATAGGTGTTTGATATTTTCTGACACTTCTCTAAGTAAAAGTTTAATGCATGAAACACACAGATATATTTCAGTATTTAGAAATCATGAGGAACTTCCAATCATGAGGAACTTCCAATTTCATCTTCTGAGATACAGAAGGGGGGCTTTGGTTAAGAACAGTAAATATTTTTTTCCTTTGAGATAGACTATATTCCAGGAAGAAAATGTTCACAGAATTTCTTTATTGGCGTTTCTCCCTGCCATCCTGTCAGCAAGACAAAGTTTGCTTTCTCCCAAGGAAATAGCTATGAGATTGATCCACCACACATCTTGCAGTTCCTTACGGGTAGATCCTGTCAATATCTGTGTAAGTCTCTTGCTTTTCTATGTTCACTGTTTCCACAGCTGTGTATGTTTGCTGCCTTTGAAGCCTTTGATCTTTTCTCTATCTTTTTTCACATTGATTCTTCTTATGTTACAAATGACCACAAGAACTGGGCGAAGTGCAGAATATTTGGTGGTCTATTTTGTTTCAAATGAGCATTTGAAAGAAAACTTCTGTAATATCTTGCCTACATATCATTATAATGCAGACAATATAGCACTACTACAGTTTCTTGGCACCTGTGGGCTAAATAAACTGTATTCATATGCTACTCATCAGTAAAGTTACACACTTGCTAAAGAGCAAACTATATTTTTTGTGATTTTAATTATCCACAATTAAGACAGCAAATGCAAATGCGCAGACTTTTGTGATACCAGGAAATGACAAATTTAAAAAATGCTTTATGAAATTGTTCTGTTTCTGGACAGAGTTTTAATCAAATTTGTTCCATAGAGAAAGTACATCCTTATATGCATAAGCATACTATCTGCTTTCCTACAGTTATCTGCTGAGGATTTGTCCTCTGAAGCTCTATTGGAGCAAAGGTAGAAGCCATTTGAACCTGATGTGCCTCCCACCTGGTACCTGATACAAGAAGTGGATAAATAAATCCCAAACGGTATGATGTAACCCATTTGATTAATAAAAATAAAATCAGCTAATGGCAAGGGAAATACACCTACTAGAAAAGAAGTTGATTCAGTTTTTCTGGGTGTAACACTAACTAGATAACAAGGTCTCTCAAGACTGGTGAATCATAGCACAGCCTGGAGTGTTTATTTGTGGCCACAGGGTAACTGTATAAATGATATCAAACTATAATGTTTTCAGATCTAATAATTCCTCCTAATCTGTGGTCCTCTCTCCTCTGCTGTGTGTAAGGATCCTGTTACTATGTCTCTTCTGGAAGAGTGAGTCTCTAGATATTAGCATATGAAAGCATACTCTGATTCTACCTGTTGCAGGGAAATGAAATTGCTTTATTAAGGGAAGGGATTTATGGATTTGCCCAAGTTTAGCTGCTTTGCTGCACATATCTGATGTAGAGGTGATCACCCTCACCCTCCTCTTCCTCCTTTTGCTTCAGTGTAAGATGGATGGAAGTGATATAGAAAAGGATGTGATAATCCCTCAGATGAAAGGAAAAAGACTCCAGGGGAATACTGAAAAATGAAATTTGTACCTACAAAGATTCACTCAGCTACTTGCCCCTTGCACTAGTGCTAGAAGGTCATTCAATGAGATTTAGTTTTTATAGTAAGAAACCTTGTCATGCAGCAAATAATCAGTTATGCTCACTAGAATATACAAGTATTTTCATGCCTTTTACAGAAGATGTATGGCCTCTGTACTTCTTGGCTTGAAACTTTCTGATACACATTAAGCAAACACAATGCTTAACCTAAGCAGGGAGGTTTTTTTTGTTTCTTTCTTTAGAGGACCAAAACACTGAAAATTATCTGTATGGAGGAAACCTGATCCCCATGTTGTCAGACTAAATCTGAAACTGAATTAATCCTTAAATATTCATACATGTATTGCAATGGGCTCGCTCATGATGTTGTACAAGCAGTATTGAGTTCAGCTCTAGGATATCAAATTCCAAAATTATAAATAGAAGGAGGATTATTATAGATATAATTTTAGAAATACAGAAACTGAAACAAAGAGAAGTGTGATCACCTATCAAGGTGGTGAAAGAAGTCAGATTTCCTGAGCAGAGATAGTTCAATGGTTGTCTGTCCTGCAAGAAAATTCTACTTCCTAGGAAAGAAAGCTCTCTGTGTTTTGAAGGAATAGAAGGAATTGTAAGAATTTCCAAGTATGGAGAAATAAAATTGAAACCAAAATTACAGAAATAGTGCACTAAAAACTTTGCTTAAACAAAAGGAGACTGTAGAACCCAAAGTCCAAGGCCTCCAATCTCAACTATAGCTCCCTGTGCTTCTAATTTCCAAGCTACTCCCCATACCTAACGGGGGTCAGAAGTAGAAACCTTGCAACAAGTCCTGAGGTAGTAGCTGGGTTACAAATGAGTTAGAATATTTGAAAATCTTGAGGTCATCAGATCCAGAGTGATGCACATCCTAGCTGCCCATCCCAAGATACAGCTGATAAAAACCTCACAACCCGCAAAGCCTCATGTCAAGCAGGCCTCTGACCATTTTCAGGGGCTTTGGCAAAGACTCTGGACCCCTGACCCATAACTAGAACTTAAGTTGCACAGATGAACATGTGAGCCACAGACAACAGAATCCCAGCTGCAGTAGCAACCAGACTCCCAAGCAAATTTGCAGGAAACTAAGCAGTGCTTTTCCAGTGCACCATTTTCTTTTTGACAAATAAAAATTTCTGATTAAAATGTATTTTGTCATAAAGAAACTGCCTTTACTTTTGATTCCTAGCTCTTTAGGTACTGTACCATGGCTTACACGATCTCAGATGCGAAGACTAACAGTGTTTGGTGGTTTTTGAATATTGACTTTGTTACGGAGGGTCTAAATATAGTAATTTTTACTTTCATAGCATAATTTAAACTGCCTCGGTGGCAAAATACCCACACATGTGAAAAAGTCTTGACTAAAATTAAGAATTTTGATGCAGAAAAAGTGTTAATTACCTGAGAGAAATTTATTGTATAGTAGATATCCCTAGACATTAACACATAGGATTTCTTGACCTTCCATATTTTTGTAGGGATTTATGGAATGTCCTTGGTACATAACTATGTCAGTCAATGTTTTGTTCTATTTACTTCAGTAACACTTGGGGATTGCTGAAAGTCAACGTTTAATTTAAAAAAAAAAAAAGTGCAATTTTTCATTCTTGTGTCAGCAATCAGCTCTAACTACATATTACTGTAGAAAGTTCTCAGTGCAGTAAACTGTGGCACCAGGAGCTATACTTCAGAGTGAGATGTAAACAATTATCAAAAATTATTTTGATTTTTACTACTGAAACAATGACTACATAGATCCTGTCCTCAATTTTTACCAAGGCCTTGTGCTGTTTTTAGACACAAGGTAGGCAACATAAAGTTTGTGAGAACGTGTTGCAAAATTGCATTCAAACTACATGAAGTGAGGATGGTATCAACTAATCAGAAGGAGTCACATGATTTATAACTGGAGTTAAGCTTGTCCTGAAAATAAGCTGGAGAGTGGAGGGCAGAAGTAAACATGCTCTGCTCCCTTGTGATCTTTGACAGTCTAATGGCACATTTGCCCTACTGTTGACATTTAACTCAGCATTTTATACAGCATTTTGGAGCCTCTTTTCTATTAAATATACATAGAAAAAAATGTACTGTCTATTTATCAGTAACCAGATGGCACAATTATTCCTTGACAAGGCTTATAACATATCACCTGCAGCAGTATGGTGGCCTCACACATATGAAAAAGTCTGGAAAAGAACAACTTTTTCCTGTCAGCTGCTATTTCAAATGTTCTTTGCAGGACTACACAACTCATAAGCGCTTCTTATCACTTTTATGCTCTATAGAACATTAAGGAAACCTATCTGCATTTACAACACAAAGCTTTTTCGATTACTATTATTATTGTCTGCAGTTGCTAGCTGCAACCAAAGAATGGCATAAAATGTGTACATCATGCCATTTAGACTTGATGAGTCCCTATAGTCTTTTTAAAAACATTCACCCTTCAAGGGTGGGAAGTAGTGAGAAGCAAAGACCAGAAAGACAGGTCTTTGAAAAGTTACTGGGATGGAAAAGTAGAGTTATGGAACTGGTCTCTGTGGAATAAAAGCATCTGTTCATGTGTTATGTTCATACTTTATTTTAAAATGTTATTTAATAAATTTTAAGAAAAAGAAAATTCAGCCTTTTGTCTTATTAGTGAAATCTGTCGTAGGTTCTTCTGAATTTGGTACTGGTCTCAAAATGAATTTCAGATAAAGATAATCTTTAAAATGGATCTTTAAGTGTCTTAATTCTTACCTCTTGGTATCAAAAACTTTATGTAAGATAGCTATCAGCTTCAGAAGTATTATAGTTCATTGTGTTGTATTTTGTGCCTAACTTTTTGATACATTTATCAGATCTCATTCTTCTTTTATAGCTATAATACTTTTCCTGCTTTGATTGTAATTTAATTTTAAAAGTACTTTTTGCTTCTGTTTGTTAGTTTCCTATATATTCTGAAAGAGAACTGTGCTCAAGCCCAAACCCAAACACGCAGAACTTCAGGAAAGTTCAAATCCACAGCTAAACTTTGAGGCTTATCTCTCTGTCTCTCTCTCGCCACTTACCTCCTTTGCTTCCTTCACCTAACATCACTTTGGGATCATAATAAGTATAGCAGAAAAACAGTCTAGGGTAGAGGATAACATTGGCAAGGCCTTGGCCATCATAAAGGGTAGTACAAGCAGTGCATTATGTAAGTCTGCTAAAATTGAAGGTCCACAGAGGCACAAGAGACCTCCTTGAGCAGGGACTTTCTTCGTGAAAATTACTTGAAATGGAGTATCAATACATGTTTAAAATGGTGAGGCACGTTCAGAAATAATGTGATAGGTTTAAAAGTTAGAACTAAAACTTTTTTTGATGTCTTGTCTCTTGATTTCAAATGTTTGGAAATCAACCATGCCATGCCATCCACGCATGCCAAACTGTTCTTCACAATCAAGACAGTGAGTAAGTTCTTTCTGCATTTAGCAAACACTAAGTTTTCTTTTTAAATGTTTAAATTCTTATATATTCAGTTGACTGAACTTCCCAGAGCCAAAACATTAATATCATAACAAAAAATAAAGGTCGTAACAAAATGGCAAGAGTTGAGAGTATAGAAATTATTTTCACCCAGAAGTCTCTGTTCTGATTTGGATTGAAAGATTAAGGAGTTGGGAGAGAAGTCCTTGACTTTAATATAGTGTTTCTTTTCACTAATAATAGAAACTCACTGAAAAAAAAAATCCTGTCATTGATAGTTTTCTGGGTGGGAAATACTAACATTTCATTCATAGTACAAAGGAATGGTGCCTGAAATTGATACGCAGTAAATTACGTACTCAAAATTATTTTTCTCTCATCTGCATATTTTTCAACATTAACAGTAGTAGTGTAGTAGTATTTGATTCTTGCTTTTTTTGTTGTTTTTTTGTTGTTGTTGTTGTTTTTCTAACCAGAAGGCTTTCTATGCTACGCTGGTTAGGGAACTGATTCAGAATGCACAAATCCAGATTCACGTCCATTCTACACCTGGCCCACATCAGCCTTACATGAAAAGCTTTGTACTGACTGTAAAGGAATAGGAGCCTGAGCTTCCTGCTGTATATGCCAATGCCTTATTTCGTAGATGACATACATATCTACCTCTTTTTGACGATATAAAAGTAAGACTTTGGTTCTGAATACATATGTCAGCATAATCCTGCATTTTGCAAATGTTCTCAAAAGATTTTTTTTCAGTTCTGCTGTGGAACAAAGAAAATAAAAATTGAAGACTTTGTCACAAAATGGAATTGTCAGCTTTGGTTAGCAGATACGTATTTCATCTCCTTGTGCCCTTCATTAGTAGTTCTTTGTAGGAGTAGATAATGAGCCACTATTCATATGGCACTTTGGAAAGTGTATAAATGTTCTCTTTTATGGGAATAAAAAGAGTTTCTGAGTCCAGTTCGAAAAGAACACGCTATTGTAATGAAAAAAATACTTCAGTAGTGGGGACATAACGACTGTAAGTCTGGAGCAAATTTATCATTAGGAAAAAATGCACCCACTTTTCCCAATAATTCTCTTTCATTAAGGCAATCTTTGGCATAGTGCTGTCTTACCTTGGCAAATCTACCTAGGTTTCCCACCTTCACAAATCTTATTCCCTCAAGACAGTTCTGTAATGAGAGTGAAGTGTTTTTATTATTGCTTTTGTTAATCATGCTCCCTGCATCCTGCAAAGTGCTTCTTATTCTGAACTGTGCCAGAATTATTGCGGAATTAATCAATACTTGTTACCAATCATGATCACAGCTGTTAATCACAGTTGTAATTACCAATTGATAAATTAGTGCAGCTCTGTTCAAAAGTCAGGAGCCATTAAAATTCCAGTACACATAACTTTAAATTCAGCCCAATACCCACAAAGCTCTACAATTACATTTCAACCTACTATAATTTATTACACACTGCTTTTTATTAGTAACATTTATTATAGTATTTTCCAGTAACCCAAACTGGATTCCTTGTCTATATACAGTTTCTCATTGTATACCTACTCTAAATATAATAGTTCATTACAATTTCTAGGAATAAATGATGATAAGGTCAATGAAAACCCAACCTGTACATGTTTAGAGACCTTGCTTTGAATTATCCTTTCAGTGTGATAAATACCTTAGCTAAAGAACAACATTTGGGTGTATTCCAGAGGCTGATACGCTGAAGTTATTTACTTTCTTCTGCTAGCAAATGCAATTTATATTAGCAAAACAGCATTTCATTGTATTAACTTAGGTACTGGCTTATTTTTACTGGACAGTGCATACCATTTAATTAATAATTCATTGACCTTTTTTTCGCTATAGTTCCAAGTAAAAGAATCTGAAACCGTTGCTTGACGTTTTAACAAGGTGAAAGGAGCTAAGTTATCAGTTACAAAATAAACATATTTTCTTTATGTATGCTTATTACTTGGTAGATTTATAAAAAAATCCTGGTAAAATTAACAGTTTGCCTTCTGCTCTCACTGCTCCATTTAGATTACTTATATTCAAATTCAAAGGTCAATCACAAGGCCTTGTTTCATCTGCCTCCATTTTGACACATACAGCTACCGTGCCTTTTTTTTTCCTCCTTTCAAGTTAATTGTGCCTATGTCACATTGCCTTTGCTACGAGGAAGAACATATGACACAGCTTCTGTCAGACAATCCTTTGCTTATTCCATCTTTTTCCTGTAACTTGTGTGGTTGGTCTGTGCAAACAGCTGATTGCTATGGCCCTTGTGCGAGCTGTGGGAAGCACAGTAGACTTCACCGATACCTCCACCAGCCCCCGCCAGTCTGGATTTCCTTTATAAAGACTCTTGAGTCTCTCTGTAAACTGGCATTTGGTTTTCATGGCACCATCTGAATTACATTATGTTTCTTCAGTCTCTCACTGACTTAGTGTTTGACTTTGAATAAGACCTTTAAGGTCTAATACTGTAAGTTCTCATTCAAGTGCCAAGTCCTTTAATTCTGTGCAGCTACTCCTATTAAAAATTATTTTATGTCAGCAAAACAAGAATCATCTGCACTTGAGTATCTCAGAATAATTCATGAACACTATTTAAAATCTGTCACAAGCTGCTGCAGCCCACATGGAGTCCCTGAAACAGGATGGTCAGCAGACCTCTGTGCTTGATCCTTTTACCTGGCAAACTTCGATCCCGGTAATTCCCAATCTCTAGCTCACAGCTCCTCACAATACCTCGTCGACACAGAGGCTTTGTGTGATACCCTGCCCGGAATTCAAATCCTGCTGCCTTGTGCTGTCCGTTCTGCTGACGTAGCTGATCCCACAAAAGGTTCTATACTGCAAACATGCCTCTTCCTGGAGCACCATCTATGAGGAATTTGGGTTGGGGTTAACACTTCAGAGACTTCAAAGTGACAGGGCCCTGGACACACCCCTCTGCTCCTCGGGGTTTAGCTGCGAGGGCTCAGGGCCAACAGAGCGACCGGGCAGCTGGTGGCCTTGAAAGCAAGAGCTAGGAGATGGCTGTCCCCATTCCCCTGGGAGCTGCTTCCGCTGAGGGTCTCGCCTTAGGCTCTGCGTGGCGGGGCCTCTGCCTGGCCTGTGCTCCCGCCTGGGGGCCAGGCTGCAGGCCGGAGCCCGGGCCTGAGCAGGGCAGGCTGCAAGGTGACGAGGGCTCCCAGCTGGCCTGGCTGCCACCAGCAACTGCTGGGCTGCTGGCAGGGAGGGAGGGTGCCCTGCGCCACCACGCTGCCAGCTCTCTGTTCACCCCTCGCCTTCCCGCAAGGGCCCCTGCCCTTCCGGATCCCTGACAGTGAAAGTGTTTTCATTTTCACTGGCGTCAAACACACATTGTTCTTCGAGACAGTACAAACCCCAGGTGGCTATAGGAATACTAAACAGAATGTCACTACTTCTTTTGTCTCATAACCTGAGTTTATATTTGGATTTTGGAATACAACTTTATTTTGCAGGATGTGCTCACCCCACTGCTTTTCTGCCAATGACATCTCTCTACTTGACAGCCATCTTTTCCTTCTCCTCTTTGCTCTACCCACCCTCCTCTCTCCTTTACAATCACCAGTTTTTGTCATCAGATGCAATCAGTGATCTTCTACCCGATTACCATCTCCTGATAATTTTTAGACATGGGAAAGTGATCTACTACTGGCCATAATCCTCTCTTTCTGAAAGAATGTAGTATTTGAATGTATCACAACCAGTCGCACACCTCATATTTTATTATCCCCAAGTAAAGCACAAGGATTTTTCCTATCAGTTCCTATGACTTGCCAGTGTCAGAAAAGATTGCTGAAAACTATTCCGATGTTTAAAATAGTGTGCAGTGCCGCTAATACAGCACAGCAATCAAATGAAAATAATACTCTGCACATACACATATCTACCTGCCTTATTCACCCTAAGAAATCAAAAAAGGCTCAGCTCTAGGTAAGTGCAAAATTCTTTCATGGAATATATTGCTGTAACAAATTTCAAAATCTTTTTAATAGAGCCTCAGAAAAAATTGTTTCACTTTTTACTTCATATTCTATATATTTTCCATATGCTAAATATTATTTCACCATCTAATGAACACCAATATGAAATAAATTTACTTTATACATATTACTAATACTTAAGTATTTTAGCTAGAGAAAAATATGTATTTTAGGTTGATTTAAAGATATTTAACTGTAGCTAGACTTTATCTTTCTATATGAATCTGCTCATATAGAGATGTGTCTACTAACTGAGACATTGTACCGCTATTTCAGAGCTAGGGATTTTTTTTTTGTTCCAGATGTAGTTACATTGTCACACAGCATGTTTTTCACTTACCTTTCAACTGGATAAAGCGTAGTAGTGAAAACAGAAAGTATCAAAAATGTAATGGCTGGATCATTTGGATTTCCTGATAGTGTTACACATTATATCAATATTCAAAGCAAATAGCCTTAGCATAGAGATAATGGTGTCTTACAAAGAATGCCCAAGCATTTAGGGGCTACTAGCCAGCTGCTGAACAGTTCTGCAGTATCTCTGTGAGTTCTGAAGCTCGACTATGTCTGCTCTTCTCATTGGATCTCTGTTGCTGTCACTGATGTCCGTCCTAAGTGCTGTCATTACAGCCTGCAACTTGCTAAGCCATGCAAATTTCAATGCTTCTGGGAGCAGAATAATAAAGGTTATGCATTGTTAAAAGCATTGCTGATTCAACTTCCATTTCCCTCAGTACAATTTTATAGTGGATGTCCATTCAGCTTCACAGGGTGTGTTTTCAAGTAATATCCATCTAAAGGATGAGGTGTCATGGTCCTTTGGCAAGTGACTATTTCAATGGCAGAGCAGTTTGATTTGCAACAGTTATAAAACAGCTATTTCTGACTCTAGAGCATAGTTGAGTTAATTACGGTAGTAAGCAGTTTGTGATGCTTTAGTTGGCATAAGAAGAGATTTGTCAAAATGTACTAAGACAACTTCCCCAAATCCTACTTTATTTTCTAATTAAACAGTAAAAATCTTCTTGTTTTGTTATGAAAGAGACAAAGTCTAACCAAGGGAAGGTGCGTCTTACTTAATCTATATATACTTGTCCTTAAGGCCATATTTCAGTTCCAAAGAGTGTTAGCTGACAAGCCAAACATGTTGTGCCGAGTCTTTCAGGAAAAGTAAAAAAATTTTTTATACTACAAGTTATAGAATGATGGCCTTTTGGCAAGGCTAGAGAAGACTTTCAGGGCTAAAGATGTTGTAAATGAAGCTCCCTGTCTTTTACCTGCCTCTTACTTTATCTTTTGTCTTCACTAGGTAGAAGTACTAGTGACTCAAGACAGCTATTTTCACCATTGTCTGGTTGGCAACCCTCTTGAATTGTTAAATAAGAATGAAATGTCATTGACAAGAATGCACAATTCCTGTGTGTATGTTTTACAATGGGTTATCAGAGAACATTTAATAGTGAAGGGCTGAGCAGAATGATAGATATTAGGTTCTAGCAAAATTTTCAGCAACTCACTTTCCCCAGCCCTGACTGCGTTTCACAGATCCCATAGCAGTTGCTACCTACAAGTTGAGAAAATTAACTTGAGCTGTACTAAGACACCATCAGGCTGAATATGTGCGTGGTGTTTAACAGGACTTCATTTGTCTGGAAGTTTCAACTCTGTATCTTTAGCTAAGCTCCTGTTTTGTGTTTTATTTCATCAAATTCTGCATACATAACTGAAATATCTGAGCCTCTCTATTTAAAAAGCTCAGTGTGACACTAACTTTAAGTTTGGATGGATCATTATTGTCTATATCTCCATTTGGTACCCACCTGACAGATGAGGAAAGAAAAAGAGTATTCAGGGCAATGAAATGAACATTTGTTTCTATCAGGTCACACTCATAAGACTAGGTAGCTGAAAACGTGAGATGAGAAAAATTAATCTGTTCCTATTCACTTTGTTACTAATTCAATTCTCTTTTTGCCCTCTATATGCTAACTGTCCCTCTCCCCTCTTTGTTTTGCCACAAGTCTAGAAGCACTGTGCTTCTGGACCTCACCTACTCCTCACAGCACTATGTTGTATATGATGTTGGTTCTAAGCAGCAGAGCGGCACTTACTGCACACACATCATTAAGAGCTCTCAAGGCACCATGCAATTCTTGCCAGTGAATAAAACATCATAAACTTCAGTTTATGAACCAAGCCTCTCAATTGGTCTTGGTTGGTGTCTGCCTAGTGGAGTAACAGCTATGGGAGGGAAAACCGACCTTTCTCATTTTCCTGCTTAATAGCTATTTTGTTTCAGAACAGCGGAATATCAATAAAAAGCAAAGCTATTTTACCACTCTCATTTACCAGAGCATGGTACTTTATGCTTTGCTGATCTGTATGACTCAGTTTTGACAGAGCTCATCAGCTCTCTTTTATAAACAAGGTGGACAATATCACATATTTTATATGAGAGAATAGAGGATCCAGATTTCAAATTCTTGACTACAGATAGCAGGACAAAAATGCCATCATTAATAGCTAAAATGAGGGCACAGACTTTGCATACAAGAACACACAGTCTAAGCAATGTATGTCCAGATTTAACATAGGTTTGAGCATCTTCCTTTCACATCAATTCCAAACAGGGTCTGTGAAAATGAGGCAAAAGGTCATCTGTCTAGCAGCTGAGTTGTCAAAGTCATTAACTGATTTGATATACATGGGCAATGATGACTTCCTGAGGGTGTCTTTGTTTAACCCTTTAGGTATTCTTATGTATATTTTAAACTTTAATTTATCTTCTCATATACTGTATTTTCAGTACTGTCCATTACTACAAACAGGAGGATGTAAACAGAATGAGAAAGAAATGTTTTAGAAGTGAAGTTTCATAAATTGATATCAGAGATTTCTCATGTCAGATTTTAAAAACAGAGAAGTTGATGAAGATTTGTATGCAAGTGTCTGCTATTTTGGAACATGCAGTTTAGCTGTCCCAAGGTAGAAGAGGAAGTTTTTATTAAGTCTGTTGCAGTATCACAGAGTAAATATAACAGTCCTATAAAAGTAAAAGACATGTAGTGGTTAGACTTGGAATAAATACTGGAATACATACTTAATATAATTATGCTCCAAAACCTGCTGCAATATCTGACAGAGGTCCGGGTCCTTGAGGATGTGCTTGGAATTCATGCTATTGTAATTTATCTCACAGAAATAAAAATTATGCTGATTGATTCCTGGAAGGTGTCTTCCAGTAGAACAGTGATCTTTAGAAGTAGAATAATCACACAAATACAATCAGTGTACCATAAGCATAACTTCCTACAGACTGACTAAAGAAATAGACCGAACTACTCCCATAAATATACCCCCCCGCCACCGGCAAGGATTAAATCATGACAAGGTAAGCAAACCAAGTCATAATTCTGTTATTATTTTCCCTTAGCAGAGTCTGCAGACAGGTTCAGACCTCCTTAGGAACCTTCCTAACACAGACTCTCAAAGGCATGGCGAGATGGCCTAGTGGATGTACTTTTTCTCAATCTTCTGGTAATAATTAACTGTATCCGAGCCACAGGTATGGAATACTGACCATTATATGTGCCTTGGCACGCTGCCATGCTATCCTCCAGAAGGGTTCCCTAGGACAGTTATTCTCTACATGAGTTTTCACTTACAGAAAGAAAAAAAAATAATGGTGGAGTGTCTATAACCCTCTTACCAAGTTACTTGAAGAAATTTGTAGTTTATGTGTGTACAAACCCCCATTTTATTTTCCTTCATGGCATGTGAGGGAATAAACGTTGGAATTATTTGTACAAGGTATACTTTCTTCTCAGCAGCTTCTTTTCCTTTCTCTGTGCAGGTACTGTCATGTCAAAGCACGGCCAGTTTTGGGAGAGGGGGAGTGGATGTTTCCAACTTACTGAAATGGCTCTTTTCCATAAAAAATTGGCAAGTACAGCCTTCCTAAGAGAGATCCAGCTGGCACATAAAGGCTTACAATAGCTACCAAAGCAGACTGTGGCAAATATGTAAGGGGGACAGTATTATTAAAGAAACTGAAGAAGCCAATTACCTGTGTGATTCTATGCATGACATAATTGTCAAGACCTTGCATTTTTTAGAAATTTTCCTAGATCTTCCATGAAACTTCCCCTGGAAGAAATAAGTACTGTATCTGCTACAGAGATTCTATTATTTGCTGCAACAAAAATGGAGTTGAAGTAGAATTTGGGAAGCAAGTATATTCCTAAAAAGTCTTCTTTTAAAATCCCAAAGCATGGGAAAGCTAGTTTCTGCAACAGGTGCAATCAAAACTTATTAGTATCAAGTTAAATCTGAACTCTATCAAGAAGTAACAAACTTCTGCAAGGACCCAATACCTCCCAGTGAAAACAAAGGATTGGCAATACATCTCTGTATCAGTGCAGAAAATGGATTGTTGTTCCAATATTTATTTCCCACTAGTTGGGACAAGATTTTCCTATGCCTCTATTCAGCTGTACTGACAAGAGGAATATGACCTCACTATATTCATTTACACAGTTTTGATCCAGGTAATAACTTCCATTTCCTGTTGTCTTGGCTGTGCCTTCTGTAAGTGCTGGCCGTGGGAACTGAGGAAGCCTGAGCAGGTGCATATGTTACACCTGACAAAATAAATTGGAGTAAGAGAAGAAATGGGAGTCTCTCATATTTCACTCTTTTCCTATAGTATAGTTGACTTTCAGACAGTGGAGGAAACTAAGGGAACTGCAACATTCCTTACCTGTGTTTTGCAGGATTATCTGGTGTTACAAAGTAATTTGTGACCTTTGTGGTTCATAGCCTCTCTTGTGACAGGCCCATGAAATTTCCTGGGTAATGCTGAGTAATGCTATCTCTACAGGCCAGTACTGTAGTTACTAAAAGAGCTTATGTCATTCAGCTGAGCTGTATTTTGCTGTTCTTTGGGTACTCCAGGGAAATGTATTAGGATGACAGTCTACTACTGTTCCAGTGATGAATGACACCATGACACCTGTAAGAAAGGCGTAACTTGATTTCAGCCATAGAACTTGAAATGATGCTTTTCTCATGTCAGATGAAAATAAAGACAGTAACAGAATTTATTGGGGGGG
>Ga0065711_1031221_pt1 | contig 30239 bp, 15 predicted proteins | sample Hoacrofraction12_FD_59098 | JGI IMG/M metagenome (GOLD analysis project Ga0065711, IMG submission 59098) | Hoatzin crop microbial communities from Cojedes, Venezuela - Epithelial fraction 12 v2 (version 2) | ecosystem: Host-associated > Birds > Digestive system > Esophagus > Crop | place...
AAAAAAAAAAAAAAAAAAAAATTAAAAAAGGAAAAGAACCCCAAACATACAGCATATGAACCTACAACACGATTAATTCTGTAATAAACCAGCCCACATTCAGTCAGCAATGAAACCTTGCTTAAGGATGCACATAGCGGTCTCACAGTCTTCAACTTTGTACTGCTATTTCAGTTTAGAAACCATGACAGAAAGAGCTTAACATAAATTTTGGACGTTACTTACTTGCAACAGAAGCCTGCTGCGTATAGGTGGCATAGAAAAAAAGCCTTATTGTCAAATTCCATACAGATGCCTAACTCAAAAAAGGGGTGGCATTTATGCTTCCCTGTACTCTCAGCATTCCTCCTCAGTGGGATTAGACAGCTCAGAACTCGGATGTCGGCGGATCCTGCGCTTGGGTATATAGCTAGCCCCACACACCAGACAGAGAGGCTAAGCACCTGACCTTGGACTCCAATTTCCATTCTGGGGGCAGACACCTAAAAATGCTGTGATGAGGCAGGCAGGTCTAGACCACACAGACCAAGTATAATTCTCAAATGCTCATTATATTGAATTGTTCTCTAAAGGCCATAATCTTACCCATAAAGCAATTAAGTGAAATAACATAGCTGTTTATGATGTTGGTACATTACTGAAATAAATCATGTTTTCAGTTTGCCTGTCTTCCAAATAAATCCAAAATAACAGCTGAACCAAAAATTTTATATAGAAATCTCATATATATGCCTAGCACCAGATATTTCAAAGCACGTCTAGTTTTCAGTTTTAATAAATAAAATTATTTCCGTATTTTGACATGATTTGTCGCTCCCAGACTTGACAACAGAAGCATCATATTGTGGTACCATCTGGGATGGGTAAAACAATACATGCCAAGAAAGAAGAGAATGTGTACTAAAAACAGGGGAAGGAAAAGGCAGTAGAAAAATAAGGATAGGCAAAATGAAGGCAAAAGGTGTCCCAAAAGACTGGATAAGCCTATCAGAATAAAACTCAAAACAACTTTCATCCTCTATTCTTGACTCAGGCCAGGACTAGCTTTCTATGCTATCACTAAGCAGCTTCTCAAACATTTAGGAGTGACAATCCACATTTTACATTGGACTCAGTAGTGTTGATTGGGCAAGTAACACGCTGGAAGAGGCACAGACCCTCCCTTTGTGCCCCGAACCATTTAGGCAAGCTGGACCTTCCCTCCTATGCACACCTGCATGGGTTCCTCACCCACCAGTGTTCTTGTTGCAGGTTCCTCAGACCTTTCCTTTTCCTTAGGTTATAGCAACAAGTGTCCACTTTTCTCACCTTCAGTGCAGTTGACTTGTTTCCTTGAATATTTCAGAATCCTGCTTCTCCTTAATCACAGTAGCAATAAACTAGTCTCCTGACCTTGAAAAAATTTCTACCTCTTCCCTACGGATGAAGGGAACAGAACTTTTGGGGTTACGGCAACAGCCAGTTCTTCCTACAGTTCAGCAGCTGGGTGCATCCTTTAACGGCACTGTGTCAAAGGCTCCTTAGAGCTCAGTGTCGAGATGTGTATCTTAAATTTTTCTGCCTAGTGATGAGGGGATACGAGGCTGCTCCACGATTTTCTCTTACTCTAAGTTTAAATGTTGGGTTTTTTAATTTCATGGGTCAACAAACAATAGCAGGGGATGCTACAGACCACAGAGTTGCCCTTATGCTAGGTTACTGATGACAGCTAACATACAAATATAAGCGGAACTCACGTCTTATATGTAGAATTACCTGAAAGAATCTATGTCCTTTAGCCTAGCAGAACAGTCGAACGGATCTCTGCAGTACTGAAAAACACAATCCTCTCTGTGACTGAGATGATGTGTCTTTAAGCTTACTCTTTGAATACGCATGGCATACAAACTGTGGTTGAACTCAAATTAGTTGTTACAGGCCAGAATGATAAAGTTCCATATCAGTGTCTGTAAGCAAAAATTGATAATCATGGTTGCAAATACTGTATTACAGATATAATCTCATTCAAAGTATACTGCATACTCCATCGCTTTTCTAGCACTGCAGCATCTAGGTGGCAAAGAGCTGAAACTCTACATCAGCAACAGCTTGTGGCAGACTCCCTGAGGGCAAGACAGTGTAAGAACAAAGACAGTCTGCTTTCAGTCTATCTATTAGTATTTTCTGCTTTCATTTTCTGTATAGTCTGCTAACATTCCTGCACTTTTCCAGTATGGAGGCTACATAGAAAGAGACTGATTCTCAAAGGAGAGCCCGTGTCCCTCCATAAGTATTGCCCTGTTGTCACAGAATACTGCTTTTAATTTACCCAGAATTAGCTGAGGTATACCATGGTCCTATACAGTCCAGATATTTGGACAGCAGCAGCCTGATTTCTTTTCAAACAGATGCTACTCGGTGATTACTGCTGTGCAGCTGTATCGGTATACCCCGTTTGTGAAAATGTAAACATGAGTGACACCTTAGGCAAAGATGTTTCCACAATTACTTTTAGTGCATGTAATGCAGTCTGGTTGACCACCACACATATCAGGAAAAATTATCAGAAAGGGACAAATTATACCACTATAAAATCCACATCAGCTGTTGCATGAATAACTGCTGTAAAATGTACACATGTATCTTTTGATATCACCTCTATTTCTCATGAGAACAAATGCACTCAATGTTATATATTTAGGTGATCCAGGCTTCCACTTCATCTTAGAAACAAAACACAAATGTTTAATATCTAAAGAAAAGAAGAGCTTTACTCCAGTGGAAGTGAAAAATTTTAGTACCTATTTTTCTTCTTTACTGTGAAACCAGAACAGAAAATTACTGTAAACACACAAGAAATGCAGCCTAACAAGCAGAGGTAAGAAAGAAAAAATAGACATAAAAAAGCTAAGTTTCTCTAGCTAAATGGACATGTTCAGACTTATTTGTCCAGAAATGCACTTGCACTTGCATTTCAGTAATGGCACAAAACAATGACAGATACAGCAAACAAATGAAAAATGACAGCATCTCTGCCTGGCTTTCTTTTTCTTCTCTTTTCCTCCGTCTCCCAAAATACTAACACGTACTGATAAGCCAAAGTAGCAGCAAAGCCCTGCCAATTTGCCAATATTCTTTTGCTTCTCTTAGACTCTTTCTAAAATTACTTGACAAATATCAGCTGTACTGAAGGGTAGGCAATTACAAATTCTGGAGACTAAAACCTTACAATTATGTAGAAGCTGAGTGTAAGTGAATAACAAGCAGAGATGAGCAGAAGAGGAGTCATACATCCAACTGTCTGTCTCATATGTCCTCTATGCAGTTTTGTAATTGGGGTCTGCATATGAACTCAGAATATCACACACAAAAAGCCTCAAACAAATAGACAATATATGTAACTACACCTATGCAGGTGAAAAATCCCATGCACAGAAAGAATATTCTGAATGAAGAGTGAATCAGTACTTGGCCAAATATGAAAAAGATGGTTTCAGACTAGTAGCCATCTTCTGCATCAACACGTAGGTAAAGCTACAAACACCAGATGTTTGAGCAGCAAAAATTTTTTTTAACAGAAAGGGAGCACTGTCTGCTGGTAATTGATTTCCCCACAAATACACTACAGAGTGAAGGTCAGCATTTGTGTGATCTAACATGTTTTATCTAGCTTGAGGGAGCACCTTTCAGCTGCTTGCAAAAAAGGTCATTTGGGTAAACATTAGACGCATGTGAAATTATGCACTGCTAGCCGAATTCATCCTTCTCCGGCTTCAATCAAATTATAAGTTTGGTCAGAAACTACTGTACTGCAAGCAGAAAAACAACATGAAAATACTAGTGGTGTCACAGAAGAAGAACTGGAACGGACCTAAAAACAGCCACCAAGTCCGTCTTTACCTGCCACAAAGGACTAGGCCTGGCTTCATAAATACTTCTTAACTCTTCTTTAAATTCCGAATAGTCAAATTTAATTATTTGTGGACTTATTGTATAATAAAATCCAACAGTCTGCCATCAGAAAAGTATCAACAAGAGGAAGAGGCACTGTACAGAACTGGCACTGTGATACGCAGATGTATTGTGCTTGGTCTTTTTTCTTTTTTTTTTTTTCTGTTTTAAACTCTGCTTTCAGCACCACCTTATACAGAAGGTAAGAGTTCAAATACCTCCTCAAGTTTTTCTCATCCCTATCACCCAAGCAAAAGTTTGCAACTGCTCTATCACCCTTTGGTCACTCTGCAACTTGCTCACCTCAGTCTTCTTTGGAGAAGATTTATGAGCATTGGATGCTTCCAAGCTTTCAAGGAACTTGGAACAGCATCAAAAGTAACACTAACTTATCTGCCCTGATTCTCCATTTTTCATTCACATATCCCAGACACAAACACAAAGGGCCCAAGCAGAAATAATGCTTTGGTGGCCGATGCTCCCTTCACATAAAGAAGGGGAAAAAACGTCTGTAATAAGGAGGAATACTCCTCTATTCCCCTCATACTTAAGTAGATATCAGGCACAGGGGGACCCAATGAGAGGGTTATTTTAATTTGTTTTGTTTCTTCACACACACACCCCCTCCCCACCCCACCCCCGTCCTTAGGGACTGAAATAGATTGTTAAATCTCAGTCTACTTTGCATTTCAATATTGTCAACCTACAGGTGTCACAAGTTAAGGACATCCCTAGGTTAGTTTCCTTATCCCTTCAAGTGTGAAATCAGAGAATGTTTTTCTTGCATCTCCCTTTCTGCACAGGTGGCTTCAACCCAAAATAAAATTATGATTGATTAGGATTCTTTCATGTATTTCACAAATAACACATCTATTACATAACTAGTGACTGTAAGTAATATTCAACACACACAAAAAAAAGACTGCAATACAGTGAATGAAAGTTTTAGAAAAAGCATCACGCTGCCTTTTAAGGAGTGCTGTTTATTCGGCAACTCTACGAATTAAGGAGATAAAAATATTAAAGCTTAGCTTCCTTACCTTTATCTCTAAAGTTGTTCTTGATTATAACTGAAGATTTTTAATACCAGCATAAATTACAGATTTAATGATGACTTCTCGCAAGTTCATTTTGTTCATAGCAAAAGGAACCCCAGGGCATTGTCCCGAAAATGAACTCTAAGGTGATACTGAGTGATATGCGCCTCTATTGGAACACCATTCTCTCTAGACTGGGCCAAATAACACCATAGCCAAAATGACAAACTAAGGCTATGAAAGCCTCTCACAAAAGACATAATATGATCTCAGTTTACACTAACAACAAGCAATTGCTATTTCCAAAATGGGATTATAACCCTGGTAAATATTTGAGGGTTGTTAAAAAATTATGTTCTGTATTACAATTAACATAAAAATTTATAAAAGTGTTTCAGGTTATACATATGAATTTATTTGTAAAAAAATCTCAATCGTGAAGTCAGATTCCCTCTTCATTTAACCTAGACAAACATAAAGTATATATTGAAAGTATATTACAATTTATTGAACTCATTGTGAAGCCTACATTCTAGCCATTAATGACTTCTATAGAAGTGAACTATCATATGTAAGAGGTGTTTCAGACACTCTTGACACATGGAAACACCAGAAAGAATTTCCTTTGGTAAAATTCATTCTCCAAAGTAACTCCTTTTCTTGAAAATTCATAGATCCAATCTTGCCTTTACTTTCTTGAATGCCTCGTTAATGGGGGTGTCTGTATACATATATTATACAAACACATCTATATCTATCTATCTATCTATGTCTCTATATATACAAAACCCACAAAACTCAAGATTACAAAACTTAAAGTTGAATAAAACACATAAAAAAGAACCTCCAATCTTCTTAGCCTGCATAAAGAATTTAATTTGAATCTTGTGGTAAACTAGGGGCTAAAATTGCTTCTAAAACCAGACTTTCAGGTATGTGTATTTCTAACTGAAAGATGTGCAGATTCAGCATGCAAATAAAATCTCAGGAGACCTATGTAAGTACAGGAGCAGGTGGAATAGGCTCATACTTAACCTTCTGTGCATTTCAAACTGAAAATAGGGTTTATAGATGGAAGATTCAGATGAGAAAGGCAAACTCCAGCATGTGTCCTGTAAATGCCTTAACAATCTGAGTTCGTAAAGAAGTTCATCCTATGGATGAAGAAAAGATGCATCCATTCTACCAGGTTTCTGAACCGCTTACACACACGCTGGCTTGTAAAAATGTTCATGGCAATTGCAGCATAAGCACTTTTACAATCCAGCACGTACTAGCTTTTCACTCTTTGCAGATACATCAGCAGCTTTGTCATGTAGGTAGACATAAAGAAATGTTTGAATTTAGAACCTCTCCTTTCAAATAATTTAGGAAAAAAAGAAAAGAAAAGGTGAAAAATAGACATTTGATAGAGCCATCTGCTACATCATGTGAAAGACCCACTATTAATTCTGACATTGGCTAGATATCTTTTTTAAAATCATTTTTTAAAACCAGTCTATTCCCTTAAACGCTACTATTCAGATTTCTGGTTTTATATTTTAAAACATATGAAAGAGTTTTAGGAAATCCAGCTTTCATCTTTGCCAAAGTTTTTTATGGATTATTCTTCTGTTACTCGAGGTGAGCAGTAACAAAGCAAAACTCGCCAAACAAAACCATGCAGAGTCAGGCCTTCGATGTCTGCCAGCCTACCATACAGCAGTCAGAGGTATAAAACACTTGTCCTTCTTACAACCACAGCCCAATGAGTCCTCCTTTCCTAATCTGTAATCGCTATGCACGCATTGTTCCAACAGTCAGCTTCACACAATTTGACTTTCAGGCTTCTCTGGCAAGAGCTTAAAAGGCTTTCACTCGTTTTAGTCTTCTTTATTCTGCTACACAAAGAAAATTGCTGAGAGACATCAAATACTGGTTTGCTACAGACGCGATCATATGAAACTTGCTTACTCAAACAACAGGCTTTTCCTCTAAAGCATGGAGCACAGAACCATGACGTGTGGGATGACAACTTTGATGGACCCACAAAGGGCAATGATATTTCACTGCACAGTCATAGCTCATGTTTAGATAAACATCCTGTTTGATGCAATCCAGTAGCACTCTAACCCTCACTTCTACAAGGGATTAACTTTCACTAAACCGACGGAAGCGGTATCCTGTTAATACACGAGTGTCTGTTCTGCATTTCTTTCGTGAGAACTTCCATTGCAAATGGCTGTCTGGTTTTGTGGCTCTTTTTTAAAGGAAGGTTATCTTGTGTTTCAAACCTATTTTCCCAGTGTACACTTGTAGAAAACAGGGCATATTTTGGGCCAGAGTATTTTTGCAAAAGTTTGCAAACAAGGAGTCATCATTTTACTTTATTCCTTTTTAGAGAGTTTTCCTATTACAAAATAATATCTGATAATATTGCAATGTCTGATGATATTCCAAAACAATTATTTATAAAACATTTTTTAAAAAACATAAGAAAATTTGTAAATAGAAGATTTGCAAAGATGCTTTTGCTATAACTAAATTATTTTTACTGTTCCAATTTGTTACATGTAACTTGAAGCCTTTTATCTTCATAATAGCAGTGCGTGGACAAACTAACGACACATTCCAACAGACGCTTAAGCATGACAGATGAGGAAATTCGTTTATACGAAAATAACTGAAGTGCATCAACGATCAAGATTAAGTTTTAGATATTCCCTTTATTTTCCAGATAGAAACGTACTGTAAGAAAGATCAAACTGTGAATCTTTATTAAAAAAAAAAAAAAATCAAAGCATCAATGTAAAGAAAATAAACTGTTATAACAGTCTAACTGAAAACTGTAGAAAAGGAGGATGCAAATTGTAACAATCATCCTTGCTTCCATACTGGAAGTATCTGCTGTGCATGAGGAAGAATCAGCAATTTTCCTCCTTCAGACACACAACAGCAAAGATAAAGCTTGAGCAATTTGCTAAAATCATTAAACAACAGGTGTATAGGTTGTCTTGTTTCTAGCCCTTTTGGACTGTTATAGAGCTACACTGGAAGCTTCTTACAGCTAGCATTTCACCGTGTGCCTTTTCTTCCAGACACGAAAACATAGTTTATTGTTATTGCAAAACATCTGCATGTTTTAACAAAGGTTGGTTCATGCAAAGAAATCAAAGTGAGCAACATAAGTAGAAGAATTAAATTGGGGTTTTACATTAATTATTATTATGACAATAACTGTGTGAAGAAAAAAAACCAAACGCTAAAAGTCCTTCTGTCCGTACTCAAAGTGTCAGTGTTCAGTCCCTCAGCAAACAAATGCTGACACGTACAGTATTAACAAGTTAAGCCACAGTATGCATTATTTCTTCTGTGAAATTCATCATTCTGTCTTGCGAGGATTTCATATAACTTCCTTTGCTTCTCAGTTTTGTTCTTATCTCCCTCAACCACAATAGAGTTTCAGGTTTGAAAGATCTGGACCTTCAAAATACCGTAATTTTTAATTGTTAACTTGGTAAACTTCCTATCTTCTAATCCTACTCAAAAAGTCTGTTTCACCACATGAGAATGAGAGAAACTTCACATGCCCCGAAGTTTCAGAAATTGAAGTTTGCTTCAATTATACCTGAGGTAATCCTATACAACATGTTGGGATGACTGAGATCGCAGCTAGGATTCTGTCCTTCCAACAAAAATTACCTGAAAGTTCTGTACATCTTGGCAAATCATCTGCTAGATACACTCTCAGCTCTGGGTGGGTTTAGTGTTGGTAGCTGGTAAGTTCAGATTCCAAGTTTCCACAGGAATGGCTACTGTCTCTTTCATTACTAAAGCTTTCACACTTTCCTGCGTCAGACAGAGGCTCTCTTCGTGCCTTAACATTTCCCAACAAGGCTGCGAGGAGTTGTGGGTCTTCATGGCTGAAGACTTGCAAGAAGAGTTCAGACAAGCGACCACCAGTAAGCACAGCAGCACTGACCACTGATCCTGCCCTGGGGTACCTGGAGGGGCTAAATGGCCTCTCGAGAACCCTCTCAAACCTACTTTTGTAAGATCAGTGACTAGCTTTCATACTTTCACACCAGATTACAAGATGACCTGAGAGTGTTGTGTAATGAGTTTGGGAGTCCTAAACAATACACCTTGCACCCTAGTTTACTTGCATCAAAAGCAAGGCTTCAGCCACTTTCCAGCTGATTTGGAGCTGCCATAACTGGCACATCCAAGGAAGCACATCTTTTGTCCTGGGGCACTCTAACAGAACCAGAAGGGAAGCAGACGGGAAGAGGAGGTAGAGAAGATCTGTGAAGAACAAATGTGAAGGAGTCATAACAGCAGGCTTGAAAATAAAGAAAAAAACTTGGAATACTTGGAGTAGGGGTAGCAAAGAGATGGTGGTGAAAGAAAAAAACCCACATACTTTGGTTTTGATTTAGAAATATAGTGTCCCTAAACAGTTGTGGAAAAAGGTTTGAAGATATAGAGGCAAACCAGTGGTGCTACAGTACTGAAGATGAAGTAAGAAACTTTACCAAGAGTCAGCTCAAGAAGATTGTCTGTTTAAAAGTTTCCACACATTCACAAGACCAAAACCTAGTAACCTGGTGTAACATCAACAGTATGATTTCTGTCCTCATTTTATATATTTCTGCTGATTGGGGTGAGAGGGTGTTTGTTCGAGTCAGTCAGCACAACTACAAATCTCTGTAATCTACAGATTTCTCCCTCATTAGTGACTTCAGCCTACTGATACTTATCCTACCAGAGGAAAGCTGTGAACTTCAATCTATGAATTAGTAAAAATAAACTACAACAGCACTATCAGAGACCTCTGAGTGCAGTCTCTCAACAAGAATCTTCATAACCCAAATTATCTTCAATTATACCTGATATTGATATAATTGAACAGAATATTGAGTATGCCACATACCGGGAAAGTAGACTGTCTGAATTCTGGATATTAAAAGTGCTTGGTGCATCACAGCCTTAAGCGTTAGCAACAAAATCAAATATTTATCAATACTGAAACTTTGGTTAATTATAAATCAACTTCAGATCTTGTTTCTAGTAGTCTGAGAAAGTAAAGGAAGCCTGCAAGCCTAATTAAAGCACACACACAGTGTTCTAGGAATCACAGGGACTGCCTTACCTGAACGCATTTCACTTTTCCATATTCAAATGTAGAGTATTACTTTGTGAAATAATAGGCATGGTACTGAATCTAAAGCTAGTTAATTTTAAATTGCATATATGAAAATATTATGAAAAAACATGTATTTCTATATCATTATGATTTTCTATTTCCACACCTTAGCCAGTTAGCTAACTTAATTAAAGTTACTAAAACAACTCCTAGAGTCGAGAACACAAGAATGACGAAGGTCAGAAAAGATGCCAAGGTTGAAAATAATGAAAGAGAAAACCAACAAAACCTAAGCAAAGAACACCACTTCAAAGACTGAGGGAAGATGAGATTGCTGGTATATGTAAGTCAGATGACATTCAGGGTAAAATAAATTGATCAGCAGTTCTCACTTACCTTTCTATGAAGCCTAACTGCCTTTAAAAGGCTTTGTTTCATCTTCCAAGCTCTAACAAGTTTTAAGCAATAGATAGCTGCCTTACATACAAAACAAAGATTCTGATACCTGTATTCACACTGTATTTCTTCCTTGAAAATCTGCTGATCATTTGCCTAATTTAACTTTAGCAAGCATGAATGAAATTTTTTATTTATCATTATTTAAATAACACCTTTTCTCTACAGTAACAGTAAATTCCGAATACAGAAGCTGCACAATAATAACTTGGAACATTTTTCTAAGAGAGCATGATCCTCCTTCCAAGCTTCCACTTTTTATAGATCCAGTCTAACAAAATCACAGCAGAGAGTAAGGTAATATCAGGTCTGTACGGCCTGGGACAAAGGCTAATCTGGAATTAAAATGGATAATGTGACTTACATAATACGGGGCCGCAAAGACGACAAAAACAGATGCATATTTATCTGCAGTTATCAAGCTTATGAATATCTTTATTATCTGCTATAAAGCTTCTGTTTACCTACATCATGCAGAGGAACTAAGAAAACAAACACAAAACATACCTGTATTAGAGAGAGATCCTCAAGCTGCAACCTGAAGAGGTAGTTTCTGGGGTTAAAAAAAAAGTAGATAAAAATTAATTGTTACTAGTGTTTAAGTAAAAAAAATGTTACTAGTGTTTAAATTAAAACATAATTAATGAATATAAGACAGGAAAAAATTTAAAAGTGACTGGTAGTCAGGGCTAAATTCTTTCAGGGGCTGTCTTAACATACAGCCCTTTAAGCTAAGGACTAAGTCAATTTTTAACACAGATTTTCAGTTTGAAGGACTAGCTGCATATGAATAAAGTAGATATTTATACTGCATACATGTAGATCTGAGTCATTGCTCCAGTCTTCCTTTAGAATCAGTGGGAAAAAATACTCAGTGCTTTGACAGATTCGTGTGACCAGTCAGTGTTAGATGCCTAAATAAGAGGACAGGCAGATTAAAGCTGTCCATTTCTCTCCACAATGATGGGAACCTTATGCAACTGGCTCTGTTGGGAACCTTATGCAACTAGCTCAGCCACAGATACATGAAGTTTAAAGTAAAGGATCCTGTTTATAATAGAGTGTCTATAGAAGCCACAGAGTTTTCACCATGCTGACTGAAGTCCTGTCACACCCAGTCTAATTTCTTTGAAACCCAAGGATTTTTTTTTCCATGTACAGTAGGAGCTGCATACGAACCAAGCACATTTTTCAAAAGCTCACACTTTCATTGTAAAACGATTTCTTGCTCCACTTTCTTTCTACAGCAATATCACTGCACCTACAGAACTTGGGAGCAGTTCAGGCAAACCACAAACAAGACGCAACGCAAAGGCACTGCTTGAAGCCTGGTGAAATGCTGGGTTAGGATACTCAGAAAGGTGAGCATGCCCCACTGACCAAAACCACTTCCTTCAGCATGTACTGGTCCAATATTTGGGTGCTATCACAACTCCTCCCAACTTACTGTGTCTATCTAGTTAGTGCAGCTGTCTTGTTACACCTGTTCTGATGAGCCAGCTGTGTCAGCAGCACACATGATATCAGCCCACAACCCTCACAAAAATGAGCAAACACCACACCATCTTTGAACTGATTTCAGCACTTCCTTCTCCAGTACAGATTCTCTTTCATTCTAGGTCTGCAATAAGGCTCTTCCACACTCTGCATCCATATTCCTCCTGCCCGATTTTTTTTCTTTTCTTCTTACTGTATTCACACCTCTTTCTTCTTTTCATTGTCTTTTTTTAACTACATTTTCACACATATAATATTCTTTAGTCCTCTTCCACTTAATTTTTACCTTATTTAAAGCAATTCTGATTTTCCTATGCCACTACAGAGTGATTATGTTTTACAAATAAAAACAAAAATGAAGAAATTAGAGAGATTAATATAAATTACTTCAATTTTAATTTATTCATAAAAATCTGTAACATTAAATTCTAAAATTTCAACAAAATCACTGAAAGTAATGAAAAATCCAGAGATAAGCAAATTTGCATTTTAAATATTTGCCATATTCACAGATTATCCGTAATATTACACCCATACAACTGGTAGAATTATAATCCAAATTAAAATTAGAGATAAAATTTGAGGTAATAATTCTAATTCTTTCCAAAGAGGTATGAGGCATTGCTAATGGGCACAGATGGTCAGCACCAGTAGTTTACATCTCTTAATTTTTTAAATGAGCCAGTGAGGGGGAGGGGGGGCAGGACTAGGAATATTGCTAAAAGGAGTTACACAAAATGAAGAAGCAGACTATTAAGGGCAAGAATTGAAAAGAAATTAAAATAAAGACAGAATATTTCTTATTAGCACAGATAAATAGTCACAAAGAAAAATCTAAAACACATGGGTTTGAGTCATGCAGAGACCTGAAGCGGGCAAACAAAGAAAATGATACATTGCAGGACAATGCTTACACAAAGCTTCATCCACAAGCTATATGCAAGTTGACTTGAAAGACTTTCACTGAAACGTCAGGAAGCACATAGTCTTTCTAACCCATCTACATTCTCTCTGTAAGGACACAAAATACTTTCGTATCTCCAAAATGCCTTGCTTAGAAATATTCAGCAGGGAACATAAATACTCGGACGGCTCCTCATCTTATTGCATATAAGCTTCCACCAGCCATCCCTGATTGTGCTTCTTTCACTCCAGCTATCAAAGTTAAAGAAATGTGCAACTTCTCTGCTGTTGCAAATCTTTTTTTTTCCACTTACAGGAGCAGAACATCTTTTTTCTTCCATAGAAATTGAACTGCATCCTTAGCAAGTATAAACTGTTTTCGTAACTCGGTTGTATCAGACTCACAGGAGTGGCACATAAATGCCTCATCTCACTCTACAAATAAACGCAGTCTCTGTTGCAGAACATACGAGCAGAGAGTCTGGTCTCACACTCTCAGTTTTCGGGTCAGTACTTAGCACAGTGTCATATCAATCTCTATGCATACTTCATCTTGAGATATCTACTGAAGATTTATCACTGTGGCATTTTAGGACAGAATACTGAATTATTAATGTCTTTTTATGGTCTTTCATCTTGACATCATTTCACCATATTAAAAAGCAAGCTATTGTCCCAAACTGTAAAAATTCTAAATGAATAAATACATAAATACAGTGTCATCCTGAAGAAAAACAGAGGCTGAAAGTTGTTGGGTTTTTTTAACCTAGAAAATGAGATTTATATCTCATGCAGTAGAGCACAAAACTTCTACCCATTAATATACCCATTGTGGAATTCGAAATATTGAGCCTGTAAGTGTTAGAGAGACTAAAATGTCTATATTCCTGTGAATGAGCCAAGAGCCAGAGCTAATTAGTGTATATTTTTCAGCTTCCTGTGGTTGCCAACAACAATTAAAATATTATTTTCAGCTTCACGAAGCCAGCAGAAAGAAAATGGAAGAAGAAAAGCAATGTGCAAGACATTGTAAAAGCATCATGCCTTTGCAACATAGAGGTAAAGTGGGCAAATGGACAGCAGAGCGTGACTGTGCCTACATGAATAATGCTAAGACAAGTGGCAAACTAGAACTCAGAGAGCAATCAGAGCCACTCCTGCCTAAATGTGTCCACTTCAGTAAAACTTGCAGGACTAAGTTTAGCTCTACAACAGTTCAAACATTCTAAGGCATTCACCTCTAATATGCAAGAACTCATTCAAAAAGAACATATATAAGAAGAATCTAAAAAAAAAAAAGTGTGACAGTAAAAAAACACACTGGAAATATGATATCAATAAATCTGGCAGTCCAAAGATAAAGTCAGTGCCAATTTTCATGACGTGCAGAGTCACTATGCTGCTCACAAGATAGGTGACAATACTTTTTTCTATATGTTATTGAGATCATGCCCTGGATTGCCATTTTTCAACCTCTGTTTGGCTTTATTCTACTGAATTTGTGTTATGAAGGCAACAAAAGTTGTGAAATAAAAATGACCAAGTACTTTTCTGAAGCATAGATACAGACCTCTTAGTACCTAGGCCTGCCTCTTGTCCAAATGCAATGGTAATAAAAGTAAGACATATACAACTTTACATGCTGTAATGAAACTGATTTGACACTGGCGGTAATTGGTAAATTTGTTTCCATTTGGTGCTTAATGAATGAGGAAATCAAATACGCTACATAAATCTGCAAGCAGAAGAACACTGTAATGAGAAGAAAACACTACTAACTCTGAGGTAAAGCAGCATCTTATATTCCTTCAGATAGCCAGAAAGCAACACACATTTTGGTCTACTTACACAGAACTGAACAACTTTTCTAGCCTATGATAAGTAAAACCAGTTAATCAAGAGCCTACTCAAACTCAGTGGCACAGACTTCCACCAGTATCAGTGGGAACCGAACAAAGCACCACAAAAACCATGCTCCAGTGACCTCCTTCAGGACAACGTATTTCAGACTATTGCAATGAATATATTCAGTACGACTACAGATGAAAGCATACAACTAATCTGTTGTATTTTCCTAAACAAGTCCATATCAAAAACCAACTAAAACCCCATAAAGTTTCAAAAGTATAGCATATTAGCAATGGTTGTTAAATCCAGCATTTTACCTTTTCTTTGTGAAATGGCAAGGTATAAGATGTGAACACAACAAGAAATACTGTTGCATTAAACACAGACACAAATTAGAAGAACATTAAGGTGGCACACAGAGCTTAGGAAAACATACTATAGACTAAGGTTTTGAAAAACTCATATTTATGACAGCAAAAAAACCATTCCCATCCCAAGCCCCTATACGCATCTGCCTGAAAGCCTGAATCAATAAATAGCGGCTGCAGCAAACTCAGAAACTCAAGGCATGACCAGACATGCTGCCAAATCTCCTGGAAATAAAACAGTAAAAGATTCCTTCCTGTGCACTTCTTTCAAGAAACTATTTCACATGAAAGAAGAAAAATTTATTCAATTTACTGGAAGGAAAAAAAATTAAGACTGAAAATGAAAAGCACAAGCTCTGTAAGAATGAACTATTAAGGAAAAAGTCACAATTCCACAATCAAGATGGGAACATGTTCGGTAAAAGCCAATTCTACTTCTGCAGTGTAGTAAAACCAGCAATTGGAAATAAAACATAAAAAAGAAAAAGAAATAAGAATCGGAGGAAAGGACATAATCAATATAAATAAAAATTTATGATGTAGAAAATTCATTTGGTTATATTCAGATATAATACAAAAAATGCATGAAAAAGCTAAAGATGATACATTGGAAATAAAAAAACCCCTAAGCAACGTGGTCTAGTTGAACTATTATATGAAAATGATCAAATTACAATAATGAAAAGCAGAACAGTCACTAAGCAATTTTTTATCTGCATTTTGAAGGAAACAGAATTCTTAGCAAAAGAGAATAATGAAATAAGTAGCTTACTGATAAATGCTAAAGTTGTGAAAACAGCATATACACAGAGATAAATATTTTCCAATTAGCAAGTCAGGCTAATTCAACCTAAAAATTATGGTGAAGTGATCTTTGGTGGTCTTATTGATCTTTTCTAATAATTTCTAAAATTACAGGTGTTCCTGAGGAATGAAAGACTAACTATTTTTTATTAATATTCAAACAGGCAAAAAGGAAGACTCAGCTGATCATAGGCTGACCAGTGAGACACTGACCTTGGTAAACAGAATAACAAAAATACTAGTGGAAAGAATCACATTATAAACTAAATTAATCCACTCAAAGGCCCTGTAAAATCTGATTTACTTCTCTGATGGTTGCTCCTCAGGATTAGCGAGTCTTACTACATTCACTTCTCTGTGGCTCCACATACAGCCTCGGCAGTGACTAGGCAACCTAGAAGTAGCACTCCCGCACAGCTGTCCAACAACAGCTGGACACCACTTCTACACATTTCCCATCACAGACTTCTTGAGGAAAAGCAGAAAGGCACCAGTGGCCTCTCCCTGCAGCTCTGCAGCTCGCTCTCCTCCTGAAGTCTCATCATGTCATGTCATCTCAGACAGGCATTACTGTCTTCTCCTGTCAGCCCCTGCTTCTCACACACAGCACCCAGGTTCCCGAGCTGGAGAAGGCCTCGTAATATTTGTCACCTGTGCACCTCTGACGCCTGAAGACTAAGGCTTTTTCAAGTAGTATGCTTTAATCCAGGTAAGTTTGTGAGCTGAGCTTACTCAGCTATTACTTTAGTAAGTTGTTGTTGGGTTCAACTTTATCCTGAAATATCACCTCAACCAAAACATTAACCCTGTATTTTGAAACTGTGGCTGACCACATCTTCAACAATTTTTAATGCTGCAATGCATATCTCAAAGTACATGCCCCCAGTTTCTCTATTTTGGCAGATATGACAAAAGCTGTAAAGCACCCATCCACATAAACAGCCATGCAAATCCTATGTCATCTTGTTACCATTTCATTGTTCAACATATTAATCTTCGGTTTCTTTTCAAGATTTAGAATTAAATTTAAATTTTGCTGTTATATCTCCTCCAAAAAACAATAATAGGACTGACCTTAAATAAATATAGAAATTTTAGGCAGTTCACACTTATTGTGGCCTCCTTTCCTACAGTAATCAGCTTTGGCAACTGAATGTTGCTTGAGCTGGGTTTTTTTGGGTGGGAGGGTGGGGAGAGAAGGTAGAGAGTCTACAGTAACCAAAGTTTGGGCTTTTTTTTTTTCATTATTTTATTAAGAAACTGCAACAACAAAATGATCAAAAGTTATGTAAGTGATCCCTCTAATGCTGAAGTACTTAAAGGAAGGAGACACTGAACTCAAATGGGCACCATTTTCAAAGGCAGCCTTGAATTTCCTTCCTGTAATCGTGCTGTAGTTCTCTGGTAGAACCGATGGTTTCCAACAGAGCTCTGCCCTTCGGTGGAAGCTTGCTCTACGCAGGAAATTCAGAAGCAGGTTGCATTCCAAGGTAAGCACATGATGTCAACACATCTCTGTATAAAATGCAGTCTTGCTCCCATCAAATTTTGAGAGGTGGTGGTCACGTACACAGTATGCATGATCATACTGTTAAATTTTCTGACTGCACTCTCAGAACAAGGACTGAGGCCCACATGCCTACCTGGCACCCGAGCAGCCCTCTCACAAGATGAGTGCAGCAACTCAAGCGCATCCACAAGGCCACTGCAGTAACTCCTGCAACGCACCAGTATTTCAGGGGCAGGGAAGAGTCCTTCACAGACCAGACCGCTGCTCCTACTTCTCTAGGGCTTCTTCTATATCATGGTTACCAGCTTCTGGCCAGCCAGCAGCTCCCTGCCCTTCATTCCAGCATCATAAAGGCACCAAGTAGAGAAGTTCAGCAAGTGCCAATCTGCTCGTGATGTAGGACAGAAACTGCACGTTTGGACTAACGTTCATCGCTGAAGAAAGGAGCAGCTAACAGACAGGAGAACACAGCCTAAACAGGAACCAAGAGCAGGCATAAGTTGCCATATTCTTCAGCAGGACATGTACTACTACTAGCACAGATCAAATGTGCACACACTAAGTCATGACCTCAATTAAAGACAGGTACCTTCAGAAAACCACTCATCTGATGTAATTTCTAAAGATGGCTTACACTGAAACAGCAGGGTTCTCTGCCAAAGAAGTTCCATTTACCTCTGCCATTTCTCTTTTCATCTTACCCAGAGTCAACTCCAGGGCTTCTCTGATGATGCATCATGTTAGTTCCACCAATTAAATCAGCACAAGAAAACAAGTAATTTTTGTGGGCTTAGTGAATTGACTAGTGTTACTCTGCATTCAGACTATTACCACAGCAGGTGCAAAGGAGGAGAAAACAGCATAGTGGAATAAGGCATGAGCAGGAGATGTACAAAGCATTAGCTTTTAAAAATATTTAGGAACCCGTTAGCAAGGTAGGAAGGAGAAGCAGTAGGGGGAGGAAGATCTTCCTCTTTCTGCAGCAGCAGGGTGGTAATTTCTCTTAGATTTAACATTAAACCATACCTCAGATTAGAACAGATCAATCAATGGAAGGACAGACATCGATTACCCTGAACCAAGTGTTAAATGAGCGATAAAACCTAGATGGGTGTTCAAAGAATATAGCACTAATTCCTAGTGCCTGTATATTCTCCCAACATGTAGCGCTCAGAGCATCTCATTAACAAGAAGCTCTCAGATTCTCCTGCTGGGAGCAGACAACAGCAAGAAGCAAACCTGTACAGTTATATATTCCTTTGCTACAGATTCTTAAACCACTGCTAATGAATCCTCTGATTTGCTTTTCTGTTATTATGGCAAGTAGTGGTAATGGTTCAAATTAACATTCCCAAACACATATCTAATTAAGTGTAAAGGCATACTGTTACAGTCCTTCATCAGCGAGATAAGGAGTGACTGAGGCAATAAGTCACCTCCAAGCAAGTTATAATCCTCAAAGCAAGTTTAATTAACTTGTAGAATAACATACAGGAGAAAGCCACCATATTAGGATGCTCCACGTAAAAAATAATGTAAGATATGTCTAAATATGTATAATCCAATAAAAAAAAAAAAAGGTTGAATAGCTTTGAGACCCATTTCTGTTAAGAAACTATATAATTTTAAAGTATAGCCAAACTAGCCCAACTTGAATTGTACAAAACAAATTACCACATCTTAACAATTAACTCCAGCTATGCTTCTAACAGTTCATGATTTCAAGCACAAGAAGATTGGGAAGAGGAGGATTACCTCATTTTTCCTTTAGACAAACAAGTTTATACTGACATAGTTCTCACATGGCCAGAATAAAACCATTAAGAAAAAAAAACCAAAAAAAAGTCACACAAAAAAAGAGAAAAAAGAATGGATTAAAAGGGAAGTGTGACTAGTTATTTCGAACTTCTACATTTTGCCCTAACCTACTGGGTGTGAGACATGCTTCTAGTTGACTCTTGTTTTACAAAAATTGCTGGAACATTTTTAACAATTTTGATTTTATAAAAACTAGAGCTGTTAAATGTTTAGTGCATTGTCACATAACAAGGAGGAAAAAAGGCAATGCACAATTTGCCAGGGCAATTCAGACACTGCTATAACCTCCCCCTGAGCTGGTATCTTCCCCTCTCAGCTGACCTTTCCAGGAGGGAAACAAAGAAAACGCTGCAGGAGATACGGCAAAGCACTTCCACATAGGAATAGGAGGCAAGGTTATTTTCAGGGAAATCCATGACTTTCTATGCTTACTGGCATTTCAAAATATAGAAATCATTATCATATTTGATTAGACGCTAAGTCAGTCCACTAAATAACACACAGAGAAATATTAATCTGAATATTTTATCAGGATTTATCAGAATAATATAAACAAGCAGCTCTCATTTCTTTGAGCTTACTGAGGAGCTAATGTTCTAAGACTAATGCTTCACTGATGCCACTTAATTATAAAAGTAAATTCTGCCTTGCCATATGGCTTTTTTTCAAGAAAACAAATGAATTCCCTAGAAGGTTTCAGACTGCAACAGAACTCATTAGTTTTTATCTGCCAGGTCACATGTGATGTTAAGAACAACGCCTGGGGCCAATTTTAAAGATACAGTTTCATGGGAACATAGCTACATTGCCCTGTCTCAAAAGCCAATGGTCTTCATAACGTACTAACAACTGGTTTACGTTCATACTCAACTCTCTCTGTAGAGTGTTTCGCATCAATCTATTTTCTTTTTTTTCTTCCATTTTACAGAAATGTATAATCTCCTACAATTTAGCACATATCTATTAAGAAAAAAGTTCCTTTTACATTAAACCTAGGCCCAATTGACGTAACACTGAAAAACCTGTCACATTCTTCAACTGCATATTTTAAACCCAGCAACCATAATAAAAATCATTCTTCTTCCCTTAATTCAGCTTCATAAATTGAACTGTAATCTTCGCTTGTCTTCACTATGCACTTTGGGCTGTTCGATCAAAGTCAGGCAAGACAAATCTCTCCCCCTGCCTTTTCCCCTGTCTGTCCCCACCCCCTCTACCTCACTGCCCTGTTTCTCAAAGCTATCTAAATGAACTTTTCTACACAGGCAACTTGTGCAAAAATGTCCCAGGCAAGCAGGACAACTGTGAGGTTGTTACTGAGATCCAGGCTAACTCATCAGTCATTTGTGAAGATACTCCTAGTCCCCTGAAGCCCTGGCCAGTAGCACACATAGATGTCCTTTTGCACAGCAGATTGACAGAAGACCAAATGACACTGTTTTAAAACAAAAGTATTACAACTTCTACACTTCAGATCCAATATGTGCTTTTAAGCAGGCCTGTTATACTGGAAGGTGTTAATGATTGTCAAGTGACTGACACAAAGACAAGAGCAAGCCTCATTAAATTTCAAAGTTGTGCTAACTCCTTTTACAATTAAAACAGGAGGTATAATTGAACCTCTACTGTATAGCAATATTCAGAAACTAAAGCAGTCGCTACTAAAAGAACTGGACTTCACAGTAGGAAACATGAGTGTGACCTAAGAAGTAAAGACACTCCCCACAGCTGAAGTTCAGGATCTGTGAGGAATGTGAAAGGTGATCAACAAAACAGACTGCAGTTACTTGTTTCTATTACATTCAGAGAAACATGACTGTGTGCACTTTAGAAATCAGTCAGACTGAGCCAAAACCAAACTTTAAGACAGAAATTCTTCATTATGAGGGTGGTGAAGCACTGGCACAGGTTGCCCAGAGAAGATGTGGATGCCCCCTCCCTGGAAGTGTTCAAGGTCAGGTTGGATGCGGCTTTGAGCAACCTGGTGTAGCGGAAGATGTCCCTGCTCATGGCAGGGGGGTTGGAACTAGATCACAGAATCGTAGGTTGGAAAAGACCTCCAAGACCATCAAGTCCAACCATCCGCCCAACAATACCATGCCTACTAAACCATATCCTGAAGTGCCACATCTACATGTTTTTTGAACACCTCCAAGGATGGGGACTCAACCACCTCCCTGGGCAGCCTGTTCCAATGTCTGACCACTCTTTCAGCAAAGAAATTTTTCCTAATATCTAATCTAAACCTCCCCTGACACAACTTGAGGCCATTGCTTCTCGTCCTATCACTAAGGTACCTTTAAGGTCCTATCTTTAACGTCCCTTCCAACCCAAACCATTCTCTGATGCTACGATTCATTGGGATCAGGACCCTCTCTCCCTGATGGGGATGGTGGGAGGGGAAAGGCAGAAGGTGGCTCCAAATCTTACGCAACCCCCCATGACAATGGAAATACCACTGCCAGGGTGGACTGGATGATTAAAGTGAAGGTGTGTGCTAGTACTGGAGTAGCAACATTCATAGATCACTGCAGATGGTGTAAGGAAACTGAAACAAGGCTGGGAGTCTCCGAATTAACCAACTCAAGACCTGTAGGAGAACTGGACGTTTTGCAAAACAAAATAAAATATCAACCAGAGATTTCTCACAAAAACTGGAAGACAGCTGTTGGGGGAGTGGGAGGCTGAGTTAAAATTGTAAAATATCAATTTGGACAGTAATTGCCTTCCCAGTCATTGCCTGCTATGACAAATACTACAGAATAACGTCCCTTTCACATATTTAGAGATCTCTATCTTAAAAATATTTTTGTTCTTGTTTTGTTCGCACTGGTAAAATGTGACAAAACTCATTGTTTCTTGACCAAATTACCCATAGCTAATTTAAACTGATTTGATTTTCCGCCAACACTACTGTGTAGTTCATAAAAGCTATTTCCTTTCCCAGATGTACTTGCTGGCGGATTTATGGGTAGGCACTGTGCACACACTCTACCTTTGTTTTCCTGCCCTACAATTCCAACCCTTTTCATTTGCCTTTAGCAGCCCTTCCCTACATCTCTAATTTTGATTAACCTTGTTTAAGCATATATAAACAGTAATACACACCACTGCAGTTTAAAGTCTCCAAGGACCTTGTGCAACAATATCAATAGTTCTCCGTCACTACAGGAGACACCTTTCGAGGCATCATGGGAACATATCTGTCTTTTTACATAGCTGCATGACATTGGCAGCTCTCAACCGTAATCCAGCCTGGATCCCATCTGGGAGCTTCACTGCCTTGCTTACGAAGACAAGTCATGAACCTCTTTAGAAGCTGTAGAACTTAAAAAATGGAAGAGAATCACCCACAGAGAATCTCAATGACAGAAAAGGGATTTAAGAACTTCCAATAGTGTCAAGTTATCACAACTCTATTTTGTTTGGTTTCCAAGACCGAGAACTTCAGGGGAAGAGTTCCCTAAACTCCACTAAAGGGAAAAAAATCAGTTAGAAACTTCAGCTGAGCCAGGACATAGCTCCTGGCTGTGAAAATCATTCTTCTGGTTTAGAAGAACACCACCTTACTAAAGCAGAAGCCTAGAGGTGCAAGCATCACTCCCTGGTTTTGTTTAGATGCTGGGCAAGTAAATCATAATGAGAGTACTTCTCCCGATAGTGTAAACGGAGTAATCTAAGTTTATTTGTAGCTTTGCCACGTCCCACATCACGCATTTCCCTTCTCTACCATTGACTGGGTAGATAAGGGAAAACCATGTTAGAAGGCTACAAATTATCATTTTCACAGCTGAATAGAAACTTGTAACTGTTCAGCTCTTACTGAAATCACTTTGCATATAGTTATTAGTTTTTCAATACTGGTCAGTACAAGAAGATAATGAAAAAAGAAAATGTTGGAATATTCTAAGAGAAATAACTCTTAGAATAATATCAAAAGATATTTCACTGGGGAGGAGGAATTAACAGTGTATTTTCTTCACTGTCTTTATGAAAGCCCAGATGAACAGTACCAGAGGAAAAAAAGAAAGGAGGGAGAAAAAAAAAATAAAATTTTTATCAGTTATTGAGATCTATACAGTGTGCATCAATCCAACACACAATGCCACGGGACTGAGAGGCTCAGACAGCTCTGATTTACGCTGGCTGTCTTTACAAAACAGTGCCAGTTGACAGCCTCATGCCTCATTTCATTTGGCAGCTTACAGAACAGAAAAATCAGCATGAGTGCACGGGATATCCCACTTCAGGTAGGCCAGAGATATATATGTATCCCCACACTCAAACCTTTGCCCCTGTAGACAAGCAACTTCCACTGGCACACAGAAAAAAATTTTCTCGCAGTGCATTTTATGACTCTGTTTTGAATCTCATTTTCAACTAAGAAACAAATTGGGAAACAGAAGTATGTCCCAATGTTAAAACTTACAGAAAAATTAAGTGACTAGAATTTCATTAATTCAAGAGCAGAATATATTCAGAATGCAGAATTAAATAATAAGTTTAGATGGTTAAATTTTTTTGCAAACCAAAAATGTTTTACATATGCTAAGAGAAGAAAAAGCAGCGTTCAAGGACTGTCACTGCTTCGATATTGACACCTAAGACAGTGTCACTGTCAATCACAGCTTGCAAAGTTCTGTCCTACGGTGCAAAAATTATGATTATCACCGACTGCACCACTAATTCTGCAGTCTTTTAACAGATCGTTCCTGGCATTGTACTGAATAATTATTAGAATCATCCAAGCATGAAGAGCCGTGTCATGTAAGTCAAATTTGGGATCATCATATGTTTTATGCTATGGTAACTTTTGTCACATTGTCATAAAGCATCTGCCTGTTCCACTGTATGCATCCATAGTTTGAGAGTACTCCAGGACAGTCACCTTAAAAATGAAAACAGTGTAAGCTATTAGGGTCCTTGATACCAGGTAGTCCATCTTTTAACTGGGTCAGGAATAAGAGAAATCAACATATTTAACGCTCTGTTTAGTGGGTCTGGAAGGCAGGGGAGTCACATGTGAGCAAACTGATGTAAGAATTTGGCCCAATATTCCTTATCGACAAAGAATAAAATCCAGTCTGATGTAACATGAAAATAAAATAGATTTCTCACCTTGCTCCAGCAATAAGCTCTTTTTGTCCTGGGTCAAACGTTAACTGTGAGAAGTCCACAGCATCTTCTGCTCTGAACACATGTAACCAAGGGGCAATTTCTAAAAACAATCAAGAAATACAGTTGTTAGTGTAAATGTCACAGGTGTAGTATGTCAGGTAGCCAATATTACATTTGTAGATACTGTGAGGCTGCAAGTTTTCTCAGTACGGTCCTCTAAGGAAATGTAGGAGACTCTTACCATCATACCACGTATTTTACACTACAGCCCTGTAAAATATATAGAGCAGTCACCCAATACACGCTTGAATGATTTGGTCTGATTTATAAGCCAGATGTTGTTTTCCTCCTTAGATAAAGCAGAAAACACCACACTACAACTGCAATTCGCTGGTACATACTCAAGTCAGATTAATTTTCCATGCATCAGAAGCAGCTGAGGACTAGGAGTTTGGGTTTTTTGCTTTGTTCTTTAAAAAAGGATTCAACCAACTGGAAAACAATGAGGAAAACAAGCAAATTTGACTTTTCATCATTTTCATAATGAAAAGGGTGAGACATGAGGGATGAAAAAGGGAAAATGTTTGACACTCAGGTGAACTTTTTGGTTTTTTAACCTACCTTTCTCAGACCAATTTAGTGCTTCATGAAACAGGGCAGACAAGTAGGTGAGTTGCTGAAAATCAGCAAGGAGCATTACTTGTATTCAGAATAAGAATCTATCCCTACTTTCAAATATTTGCATTACTAGCAGTTATTTTTGCATTCACATCACTAGTTGGATATATAGTGAGGCTATATGAACACAAACATTACGGGAACACAGCATGGTATTTTTTAATTTTTTTTTTTTTTTTTTACACAGACACACAGAATACGTAAAATCGTTATAATAATATAAATGGCTCCATAAAAAAAAGTGCAGTTGTCCAAAGCCTCATCCTCTAGAATTTCTCTCCCAATTCTCAGGATATTGAAGCATTTCTCTTATTTATTTTTTTTTTTAATGTAGTCACAAACCAGTGGTCCAGAACATATCTGAAAGGTGAAGAGGGCTATGTATGTGTGTCTGGCACAACAGGCTGTGGAACCTTCTATTTGAAGACTATAGATGTGAAACATTCAATAAACAGACCAAAGGTGAGCACATGGCCATGACCATTTAGAACACAGAGCCAACATTAACCACCCTGAGAGTGCCGTGGCAGTGTAATTTTTGGTACTGATATCACCAGTTGCAGCTCAGGTTGCCAATACCTATTTTAAGCTCCTTTTTTCACTCATGAGCATATTTTTCCTTTTGCAAATGTCTGGATTGAAATAATGCATGTCTGGTGCCTGTTTCAGGATGATTTTTTCTTAATTTAAATTTTAAAGTTTTAGCACAAGTAGGTCATCGACTCCTAAGGAAGGGGCCCATGAGAAAAATGTTATTCGGCGTCAAAACGTGTTCAGCCATTGCAGGAAGCCATTAAACGTACTGTGCTGAAGCTGTAGTATCATCACGTCGGAAAAACAGATGCAACCATGCAGTGAAATCACTTGGGTGTCAGAAAACTAACTTCTGCATTTTTAATGACAGCCTGAATGCATCTGGGCAATTTCAGGCCTGTTACGCCAGTTTGTACATGTTCTGCAGAACTTGTAACTAAATTCACTGTTGATTCCATCTGTACTGGATAGGATCTCAAACCAGGGTCCGAACACTGGGCAGAAAAGGGGATGGGGCCACATATTAGATACCTGTGATTACAGCTGCCATCAGGTACCAGCACAGATGCTCTGCATAGAACCTGGCAGGATTCCACAGGAGGAAAAAAAAAAATATACACACACATATATGTTATAGGCCTGCGTAGCCTTAGACATACTTCTTTATCTATTTAAATCTATATATATAAGGCTACACAGGTAAGCCCAAAAGAGGCACTTCTTCACCCTTTCGTACTTGATCTTGCAACCTTAACTTTTCAGTCATGCATTTCGTATGAAACAATCAATTACACAGTTCTAAAAAGTTGAGAAATTAGGTGGGACACGAATATGAGGAAATCCAGATGTAAGTCATGAAGAATCTCACTTACTAGAGAAAAAGACAATAAAAAAACCCCAGAAAAATAAAGCTAAATAAAATTATGTCTATCAGTTTGTCAGCCAATGTCAGCCAATAAATTCCCTCAGACATTTGCGACATAAAGAATATGCACGTGGTCTTCACACAAAACATACACACACTCCCAACCAGAAACAGCTCTCAGTCCTGAGATGCAGAAAGGCTATTTTCCTTGTATCAAGTACTGTGACTAGGATAGAAATGGATATAAAACCATTTTATAAAGTAGCAGAAATTCAGACAAAATCATAATACTGATGAATAACTGATAAAACCACAGAACAAATACCCTACGGAAAAAAACAGGGCTTTAAAGACAGAACAGAGTACCCAGGCCGGGGGTCCAATCAAACCAGTGGGCAGAGGCTGCAAGAGGGGCTGCAAGGACAAGCCAGGACACAGATTTAGTCCGTTGGCTGCTACGTTCCCCTTCCATGTGGTTGCACAGGCCATGGGAAATGCTGCCTTGTACATAGGGGGAATTTGCACTTTTCAAGACGGCAGCCACAGCTCCCTGGGCTCTCTCTGCCTACGCTCACGCCCAGAGGTTTCTGCCTCCAAGGAACAGTCTTGCAGAATCACACACAAGTCTAATCCTAAACTGCCAAAGCATAACTCAGCCTATCAGCGTATCAACACTTAAATTTGTCTTGCTGCGTGCAAATACACAGAGCTGAAAACCCCACTGGCTCAGCAGCAGAACTGCACACAGGCAAAGCCAGACCCGCTGTGGAAACAGCAGTCTCTGAAACAGAGACAAGGCAAGCAACTGAGAATGGAATTACTTCAGCTCCACACTGGTACCTCAAACGGGACCCGTGGTCTCCTGTAAAACCAGGAAAGCAGCAGCGACCCACAGCACGGGTAGGGCAGGGACATCTCCATACACAGAGGCACTGCTGTGCCAGAAGACTACAGGGGAGACTGAGATACAAGGACACAATTCTCCTCCACTTGTCCTGCTGTCTCAGTGAGGCACAATAAGGCTTCAAGGCACAGCAAAAGCAGGTGACTGACACCATTTCCAGGTTTCGAGCAAGGGGGCAGGGGCCAGGCAGGGCAAGGCAAGCCCATGCTAAAGAACACAAAGAGAACGAGGGCTTGCTAAGAAATCTCTCTGAAATCCGATTCCCCTCTGTCTCTCCAAAATACACATTATTTTATCCTGTCTTTGTTGCATTCAGCAGCGTTCTTGCTTGAGGGAATAAGGTCAGGAAGAACAAATGGCAGCTAGAGCTGGGGACTTTTTTCAGCGAACACTCTGACACTGTATCTTATGTGTGTCACAGTGGCATCACATGTCACTCACGAATAAGCCTTTATGCAGCAAAGCTACAACTTTGCAGTACTTCTCTTAGGAAAAACAAACAAACAAACAAAAAATCACCACCAATAAAAAAAAAAACAAATAAAAAAAGACAAACAAAAACCATGTAAACTGTAAAAGTAAAAGCTTATTGGTGAAATTCTGGTTTGAGTTACACAAAAATTATGTAACTAAATTAACAGACTAATTAGATTTATTTTCATCTAAACAGCAAAACCTAGTTTTAAAGCCTCAGGTGAAACAAGACCTTTCAGTTCTGTTATGAGTTATCTCCTTAGAGTCAAAAATGCATAATAAGCTATTAAAGGTCCATAAATTATTTTACCATGAGTTTTTAATTTAAATAAAAGTAATAAGCAATAGTAATTTGACTTTATTAATGGTTATCATTACAAGCTTTACAAAATAACACAGCTATAGATTTTGCATACTACTACAGTACCATAAATAAATGTGTAAGTTAATTAAGCTGGCCTGCTGATGTGTAACCTAATCATACTGCCTGCTGATCACAGACGACAAAAAGCAACATCCCTTCCCTTTCCAATTCCAATCCTCCCCTTCCTGGCATTCCCCTCGCTTTCCTCTGCCCTCAGTTCACGGGCAGCACAGTAAAATAGCCAGTCCTTTAGTGACTTCTCTCTTCTTAATCCTAATACTGAAAATACTTATGCAGACACACCTTCAACCTGGATTTTTTTTTTTTTCCCCCCTTTAAAACTAAGTATGTATGTTTAGCATTCTGCAGACATCAGTCTCAGACTTAAAGCTGTCCATGGAAAACTCTGTCATGGTATACATACAGTCATGACAACACCTAGTCTCCAACACACGCTGTGTCCTTCCAGTACATTCAAGACATACTTACCCTTAGCAAAAAAAAAAGGATTTTTTTTTTTTTTAGTTACTATTACAGGGCTGATATCTGCAGGCTTTCTAACTCAAAAACATTCCAACAGAAAAAGCACATTTTCCCATGGAACTAAGATTCTGAGAAAGCTAACGCGCTCTTTAACGTGCTGTGAATCACATGCTGTGGGTTTTCCTGGGGGGGTTCAAGTCTTGGAAGGGTTTTTTAACAGCTTAGATTTAATGGAAAAAAAGATTGTCATGGCTCATAAACCTATGGCAAAGCAAACACACTGAAGCCCCCTCAGCTCCTAGGAAAGGTCAAGGGAGTCTCCTAAAGAGCTTTAAAGACAAAAGCGGTTAACAATCAAAGCTCGGAAGGAGGATGTTAGATACTCATACAAAAAATGGAAGTCCAGAAATCTGTCTTGGTTTTACTTTAAATTCAGTAATTTCACAAATTCAGCTACTTTAAATTTACTGCCCAATAGGCCATAGCTTGTTTTGTTTACATTGCCCACGGACTTTCCAAGGGCCGAGCTCTACGCTTCTTCACAAATGAGTCAAGTTCTCTCTACCCTAAGCTTCATTATTCAGCCCTTAAAAGTAGAGCTACAGTAAGCAGCTAAATAAATTGAGACATGACTAATAAGGAATAGAGTGGTATGTTTCGAACTAAATTCAGAAGTGATCTGTAATGGTAAAAAACACAGTTAAAAGACAACAAAGACCTCTTTGATTTCATTAGAAAATTAACATAGATATTAAAATTTTCAGTAGTGTTTATGGTGTATGTATGTGACACCTCATGCCATGGTGTCCTTTTTGAAAATCGTGAGCACAAAGTTAAACATATGCACAGTACCACCTTCTTGAAAAGCTCTGTCAGCAAAATAATTAATAATAATAATAATACCACAGTTGAAAACTAGCAGATTTGCAATATTAACAGAAGTCTCTGGGTGGCATCGGTACCACAAATACACTAATCTTATCACAAGAAAACTAAAATATACTACTGCACACTAAAGTTACTCTGTAATTAAATGTATCTAATCTAAGGATGACACAATAATCTCATCTACCTGAAGCTGTGTAATGATTTTAGCCTAACTTAGATCCTCTCTTCCTGTGACACTCAAGTGACTTCACTGTCCTCTTCAAAGGCAGCGAGACAAGTCAGGAGTCTCCACAGCGATGTGCCACGCTGACTCCATTACACCACCCCCACTACCTTGGTGCCAGTCTCATTAACCGGAGGGGAATCTATTAAGCAAGTTGTCACGGCTGGCAAGAGGCGATCCAACTGTTCACTCCTTCAGCGCATCCTGTTGCGAAATTTATTTGCAACAGTCACTCTTTTTTTTTACCCCCTCTTGGTAATGCAGGTTGGCGGGGACAAGATAGCAGAGAGAAGTCCCAAGGCCATCAAAAGGGACTTCAGGGCACTGGGGCGACTGGTTGAGGGATCAGGGGCGCAGGTGGTGTTTTCCTCCATCCCATCAGTGGCAGGGAACAGCACTGAAAGGGGCAGGA
>Ga0065711_1031222_pt1 | contig 30239 bp, 21 predicted proteins | sample Hoacrofraction12_FD_59098 | JGI IMG/M metagenome (GOLD analysis project Ga0065711, IMG submission 59098) | Hoatzin crop microbial communities from Cojedes, Venezuela - Epithelial fraction 12 v2 (version 2) | ecosystem: Host-associated > Birds > Digestive system > Esophagus > Crop | place...
CTGTTCCAGTGCTCCGTCACCCTCAGAGGGAAGAAGTTCTTCCTCATGTTCAGACGGAACTTCCCGTGCTTCAGTTTGTGCCCATTGCCCCTTGTCCTGCCGCTGGGCACCACTGAAAAGAGTCTGTCCCCATTCTCTTGACACCCACCCTTAAGATATTTATAAGCATTTATAAGATCCCCTCTTATCATCTTAACAACTCTGGGACCAGCAAGAAGCTGGAATTCCCCGTAAACTGAGTCTAGAGGGCCAGGCAGACTTTCCCAGGAGATGCTGGGGATCAGCAACTGGAATGGGCCTTGGTAGACCCTCCAGACAGGTAAGGAGGTACAGGTGCATGTGCTGGGGACATGTTTTGGGACAGCAGAGCATTGTTGTGAACTTCATGGCTTTAGTCAGAGATCAGAAGCTGTCTAGACAGGAGCAGTTGAAGAAGCAGTAGAGGCATCAATGCTATGCCGTATTTTAATACAAATGGTCAAACATGGTAAAAAAAACTTGCGAAATGGGCCTTTTACCTGAGCTGGTGGCTCTGCCCTCAGTTTTAGTACCTTCTTGTGGACACCTGGGAACTGAAGAGACACCCAAGGAATCCTTGCCTTCTCTCTCTTGGGGCTCTGATCCTTATCCTTGGATTTTCTTTTGGGGGGAATCAGATAAACTGGCTCTGTTCCTGAACCACCACTGAACTCAGGAAACAGCCCCTTCTCATCTTCCAGGCTGCAGTCAGGCTTACTGTAGGACAAGGAATCCTTTCCTGTCCTGCTGCCAGACTGGCCACTGACAACCTCAGCTCTTTTGCAGTTCCTCTAAGGAGAGGTGCCCTTGTCTCTGTGCCATTCCCTCACTGCCCCTGCTGAAGTATCTTTGCAACAAGGGTTCAGAAAGCAGCATCTTGCTGCGAAGCAGCCTTCCTACCCAGAGCCCTGGCAGGACTAATACTACTGCCTCTAACTCTATCCAGTCTGGACTCCACTGAGCAAGACTGGATTAGGAAGGTAAGAATGTTGTATATCTGGCATGGGATGGCTTGCACTGGCAATGAGGTGCTGTTACATTAGGTACTTTGGTAAATTCAAGGGCTTTCAGTGGTGCAGAAGTCTAATACAAGACAGGAGATATCATTCAAAGAAAGAGAGGCAATCAAGGAAAGGCACGTTGTAGCCGTCAGCTGCAAAGCAAGGTTCAGTGTAGGCAGCCATCGCTAATGAAAGCCCAGTGGAGGCAAGCAGCAAAAAGAAAGAGGAAGCACAGGGTTCAAAACCTGCAACAACCTCAGGGCATGATCCTGGATGGCAATGAGCAGGAGCAAGAAAGATTGCCAAAAGCTGTTGTAATAACTGTGGATGTTTGGATTTGGACAGGCAATGTCACTTGAGTATAAAGTCTACTAACATCAAGTTAATCCATCAAAATGCTTTGAACACATCTGAAACCTGCAGAAGGGGCTTATACGCAACCGGCATTTCATATTGTAGGTTCAAGGCATTTTTGACCAAGTACTAGACATGCTTGAGTTTTAACACATCATCATATCACATCCTCACACTGTTGAAATATGCATATATACATACATATATGTACACAAATATAAAACAGGAGGCACCCCCACCCCAGAATTCAGTGGCCTCTGAAGCCAGATACTGCTGCTGCCTAGTAATGCCTAGCAATTATCAGCAGTAGATGGAAATATCCTCTCCCAGAAAAACAAGCAAACCCACTTTCTGCAAGGAAAAAACCCCACTGTGGAAATCAGTTTGAAAGGATGTTTTTTGATAAAAGCATTGTAGGCTACAATAAAATACCTAGAGGCTTCATTAGAAGGGCCCAGATACATGTTTTTCAACTAGTTACTTTAAGTGAATGTGGAGAGCACTAGCAATTATGCTGCTGGAGAACCAAAAGCAATTTTCTGTAGTTTGAATGCTAACTCTGAATTGCCAAAACACAGGCAGCTACACCAGGAAGAAAGAAAGCATTTGATTTTATCTTCATTGTATGCACCCTGTTTTGACAGATTTCAAGACTGCTTGGGGAAAAGATTGTTTTGATCTACCTGGATTCTCTGCCTCCATGTAGATGTGCCATTTATTTTTGCATTGACAAACACCTTTTTGTCTATTTCTGCCTCTTGCTGTGATCCTGATGTGTCATGTGTGCACTACACTCTGAGCTCAGGCCTTTCCAGGCTAAAGAAAATAAGGAGCCCATGGAGTTGCTGAGGGGGCTACTAAAGATGACTGAGGGAGTATAAGGGCCTAAAGATGGTAATCTCTTTATAATGAAAGTTTTCAAGTCTGAGCTATGGACACTTAAATGTTTTCAGGTGGGAGGTTTCTGAGTCTTGTAAATTGGATGTAAGCGTACTGACAGTAGGCTGGCTTCGTCTGCTTTGACAGATCCTCTGAGAAGCAGCTTCGAGGTTCGTAGAGATACCTTTACTGCAGATGGAAAACTTCTACTTTGCAATACAGCTTCATTATGTCTAAGTGGGACAATTTAGGACAGATGAGCACATGCATGACTACGAAGTCCAGCTCATGCTGCCACTTGCACAGTTGCAGGACAGCTGGGTTAGCTGCAAGACTGAAAGTTTGAGTGTCGCTGGGTCTCCCTGACAGCCTCGCATGCTGCATAACTGAAGCATGATTTGACTCAAGGGCGGATCATCTGTGTGTAGATAGGATGGAGTTTGGGTCAGACTCACTACTAAAATGAAACCTTGGTGCTTGGCAAGGGCTACTTTTTAAGGCTGATACTGTCATTACCTACTCTTCTTTCACATTTTCTTTTCCCAGAGAGGTTGGGGTGAAACTTTTGCAGGTCTCTTTGACACCAATGATTGTGGTTTCATGTAGCCTGTGTTTCTCTTCATCATCCAGTGATGGATGGCAATCCAATTTCTATGTCAGTTCTTCACTGGAGCTGAGCAAATTATGCATTTATTAAAATTCATTCCCCAAGTAGTGCAATTGGAAGGGATCATGACCCTAAATTTATTCATTAGCTTAAATTGTCAACAATTTTCTGTAGCTATTGATTTCTTGACCTGCAAGTGGTCAGGAACTGTCAACGCATGCAATGTGAGGTTAACACTTACTGAATTATAGCAGCTATGTTTCCAGAGGTCTTCTTCTTTCTCCTGTGCAGAAGGTGTCCACTGGCTTGAGAGAGACTTCCTATGGCTTACCATCAGCTTCAGCTGTAACATGATCATTCTGCCTCAAAAAGGTAAAACCAGTGGAACCAGGAGTGTTCTCAAAACAGAAAAATTATTTTCAAATCTAAGTCACTGATGAAAGACCTTTAGTTCACAACAAATCATCACAACGGAAACTGTGAGTCTGAAATCTAAATTCAAGATCGTGACTTAAAATAGAAAGCAATTTTGTGCTACTGAAACATGAATTCACTGGGACCTTGCACGTAAGGGTGTCAGCAGGTGAACAGATGATGAGACTATGCCCAAGTTTTTCAAGACTTTTGGTAATGACTACCTTATTAGACAGGAGAGCTGCGGGACAAAAATTCCTTTGTTTTGAAATTGATACTTCCTCTTCTTCCCAATTTCACCTTCATGTCCATGTCAGACAAGTAAAAACCAGACTTTGTGAGTGTCAGGAGCCACCGCAAGACCAATGGACCATTGCCTAGTGTCCTTTAGAAGGCCTTCCAAATAAAGAGTGGCACATTGGGACATTTTTCTCGAGTCTAGGTTAGTTTTGGCCTGGTTAATTTTACTGACACCATCCACCTGGTTTCCACAACTCGCTGGGAAGCTGTGTTCATCCTGTTCTACCCATCTTCTGAAATTTCTTTGCCTTCTGAAGTGCAGCGCTGGTGTGAAAAGGGCTTGAATGGGTGCTTTTTCTGAAGCTCGAGTCAGTTGTTCCGCAGGCTACGGAACCACTTTGTACATGGCAATAATAGGCTGCAAACGTTACATGTACTCTGACAGCTGTAAAACCACATTTCAGAGATGCAAAGTTTTCGTAATTCCTATATCTTTTCCCTCCTCCTACATACACACATTTTGCCTTTTGGTAGCAAAACGGGGCCTGCAGTCTATGTAGAAGTATTGCTCACTAATGCTCTGTGGCAGGATAGCATATGACACATATTCAGTAAGTACACACATATCCACTCCCCTGGCTTAGAGCAAATCAGGATTCTCAGGAACGGATGAGGTTGAATTACTCTAATGGTAAAGTGAAAAGCATCTAAAAGAGAACAAATCTAAAGCGATGGTTTGTCTCCTGCACAGCGAGAGGGATATTTAATTGCTGCACACATACTGCATGCTTTTCTGATCCAATAAAAGGAATAACTTCCTTCTGACCAGAACAACTCAAAAGCCCTTCCCCAGGCAAGACTCCCACTGAAGCAGACAGTTGCAGAGGGAAGATTTGGCCCTCACTGTATGACGTGAATAATACATCTAATTCTTTAAGCAAGTGAAGCACACTTGAAGCAAGCCTCTCCCCCAAGACTTAGTTGTTCTCTTAAATTTCTAGAAATGTTGATGCTTTGGCATCATCTCGCAGTAGGGCATAAAGATATGCAGATTTCTGAGTAGTGTTCATGCCTAAAGTTGGAAATAAATAGGAGATCATTACAAAACACCCATGTCATTGCTAATGGCTCCTCTGTACTTTAAAAGAAAGCATCTACCCATATTGTTTAAGTTGGGACTATATTGTTAAAGTATTGATAGACAATGAAAGAATATACATAATCTCTAAAAAAAAGCACTTTGATTTGTAGATCAAGTCGATCGAGTTGCTCATATCCCTGACCTGAGGGCACTGTTTGTTTAAGGACATTGCTTAGGTAAAAAGTTACAATGCAACCTAGCGCAAAGGTAAATATGTCGGACTACATAATTCTCTTCAAGTTAAGGTTTTTGAACAACTAAATATATAGTTGATCTCACAAAGTCTCACTATGCTCCTCTACAGATGTAAGAAACAAACCCTTATAAAAAAAGTTTCCACATTTACAGCCATGAAAAGAATATACAGAAAAAGGAATGAGCTTCCTTGATTCTACATAACAAGCGAGGAGCAGTTGAAGATTACCAGGGTAAGACTGATAACTGGAGAACAGTTACCTTAGCTGATCTTTATGAATCAATGAGTGGCACAACCCACCTCCACCCACCCCCAGTTCAACCTGTAGAATTATATCTGCCATAAATATCAGTGAAACACTCAGTTTAATGTATTCTTACGCACACAAGAACTGACAACGTGTGGGGACTTGAGCTGTCCTAGGAGACCTAAGCATTTTACTTAACATGGTCAAAGACGGATGATTCACCTGGGCTACACTAAGTCATAAAATTACAGTTTAAGCATTAATTTCAGGTTTTGTCCACTTCTACCTGAGATAGGGCATTAAAAAGAATACTTTTCTATTACATTTCTGGATGCATTAGAAGTCTGAAATGTAAAAATTTGCACTACTTAGCCTGTAAGTGCCCAATCATCAGATATCACAGGGGCAACCATCTAAATGAAGCTGCTGACAGAGAAGGAAATGGAGGCTGTATCAGAAATCCTCTCTGTCATCCTCCTATTGGAAAGGCACTTCAAAGTAGGTGGTGTTTTTTTTTTCCATGAATGAAGGTCCATTTGCCCAGATGCTTTGTCCTCCACCACAGGTAGGACGCTATGTTTCTCCCAGTCCCAGGACTCTGTGCCTGCTCGTTCATCCGCAGATGCTCAGGTCACACTATTACACAGCTAACAGGTTTCCTGGTAAATTTACCCCTTATAATAAGTTGCTGAAATACACAAATTTAGAGGTTAACCTGGAATAAATCCTGAATATTCTGCACTGTAATAGCCACAGGGGACAGAAATTTTATTACAGTGGTGTGGGAATTGCATAACTGCCTTTAGGAGCTTTACAAGATAAAACAGCACATGACTTGTTACTATAAGCATTTAGCACTCCCATTAAATTATGCACTAATTTAATTCAACCACCTGGAGCGAATGCTAGGACCCTTTCTGCACATCGGGGGTGGACTCAGCTGTAGGACCTGACTTGCATCCAGACTTGAACGGCCTGGGTTAGCACCATGGGGGTGCCTAGCTCTGCCCACAGCAACAAAACACACGGCTTCCTGTGCTCTGCAAAACAGGGTGAATGAAAGGGCCATTTTGAAAAGTAAATACAAAAAAATCTAGTCACAAAGTGAGCAGCAAGAAGTGTGGACAAGGAGAGAGCAGTGAAGATGCCCGGTCGTCCCTGCGGCACAGTGGTGTACACTTGGGGGAAGGCGAGCTGGGAGCAAGAGCCCCTGCAGTCCCAGAACCCAGGACAGGCTGGCTGCCACCTAACACACTGCTTTGGTGGATGCCTGCGGGCAGGCAGGAACCATCCCAGCTGCAGGGCTGGGAGCTGAGTTGGAGGGGTGTGCCCTGTGCCCGGGCACCACAGGCTCGTTTCATAAGCAATGGGAAGTTTAGGTCATGGGTTATCAGTCTACAGCGGGCTGAATCGCACCTCAAAGGCATTTTTCTATCACCGTGGGCCTTATAGGGCACCTGCAATGACTGCCATGTGTCTGCTCACATGAAAAACAATCATAGAATCATAGAATCATTAAGGTTGGAAAAGACCTCGAAGTTCATCAAGTCCAACAGTCAACCCAACACCACCATGCCTGCTAAACCATGTCCTGAAGTGCCACATCTACACGCTTTTTTGAACACCTCCAGGGATGGTGACTCCACCACTTCCCTGGGCAGCCTGTGCTTCACAACTCTTTCAGTAAATAAATTTTTCCTAATACTCAATCTAAACCTCCCCTGACACAACTTGAGGTCATTGCCTCTCATCCTATTGCCAGTTACTTGGGAGAAGAGACCAACACCCACCTCACTACAACCACCTTTCAGGTAGTTGTAGAGAGCTATAAGGTCTCCCCTCAGCTTCCTGTTCTCCAGACTAAACAATCCCAGTTCCCTCAGCTGCTCCTCATAAGACTTCTTCTGTAGACCCTTCACTAGCTGCTTTGCCCTTCTAGTGGAACCCAGCCCAGCTCTGGTTGTGGACTTTCTATTTTGCACTTAAGTGACACTAGTCTCACCAATAAAATCTTACCATTAATGCACCGAGTACGCCTCTCTCCATCCCCATCACCCTTGCCGTGCTGTGGACACCTCCCCAGTCTGCCAACCAGCTGAGCTTGTGTCCACAGACCTCTTGGAAAGGTGAGCGCATCATCTGCTGCCAGGACAGTCAAAGACAGCACGGGTGGGGAGGTTCAGCAAGGGTGACAGACAGGCTTCAGTCCAGAGGGAAATGAAGGGCACTGCTGCCTGTTTGGAGAGAGAGGCATATAGCTTTAGCTATAAAAAGGTCCAGTTCCTACACTTTAAAGGCATTTTAGAGTTGCAGGTAGCTTCACTAGCGAGTCACAGGTGCAAGAACTTGCTCACATACATGAACATGTGCAGAATCAGAGCCCTCCTCCTTTTCACAAACCGAACCACACGCAGGCTGGCATATGTTTATTTTGTCAGGGTTTGCAAGAACTTGGCCAGTACCAAGAAACATTTGGCAGCAGATTTTCTCTCGTCTTCTGTGTTCTGCATTGGGTCCCAGTATGAGATTCCTTTTATCTTGCCTTTTTCATGCAGCACTGTCCTGAATTTGGGCAAAATAATTTTCTAAGGAAAGAGAGGCTTTATCTGTAAAGCTCAATAAAATCGGTGCCCTTTGAGCAGGTCATATGAAGTTGGGAAAGCGGTGGGGCAGGATGGCAGGACAGTTCCTCACCCTTCAGCGGCGCAGAAGTGAGGGGCAGGGAGGATTGAAGGGGGGGCTATTTAAAAGCCCTGTTGCTCCATCCATGTGAGAAACTGTTCAGCCACCACATTCACACCAGAGCACTTTCTGCTCCCTGCTCGTGATAAATGGAGGTCTCAGGCTGTTTCCTTGCACGAAGGTGCACCATGGCAAAGCAGAGGGCACGGATACGCTGGGGTCTGCCAAAAAATCTGAAAGCACCAGGTAGTGCTGAGGCTGACCAGCCTGCTGTAAAAAAGAACAAAAGCATCCCTGAGCAACGCTTATTGATCCAGCTTCCCAAAAAGACAATCCCCTGTTTGGCCAAGCCTTCCTTTATGCAGGCACCTTCTGCTTCTTCTTCAATATTTTTCATAATACATGGAGGCTTTTCATCCATGCTTTTAAATAAAACTCCCGTGGCTGTATATAAGCAATCCACATCAGGTGCCTGGTAGACTGGGAGTAGTCCTTTGTTGCTTTTCTAAAAAATATTAAAAGAAGCAGCTCTAATGGTGCTGATTATCATAAATGCTCAGGCCCTACAATCCTAACTAAAACAATCGACAATTAAGCATCTGACACTGTGTCACTCTATGGTCTAATTATTTTATTGGGGTTTTGTTTCATTGATTGTGAAACTGTTCTTTGAACTGTAGATAATTTTATCCAATCTGTTACTTACTGCAAGTGCACCTGATACTTATTACTGGTTCCCTTTGCACTTGTATATTAATGCCTTGGGGATTCACTTGATATTCTTCTTAGTAGGATATTTGCACTGATACTGTTCAGCTTAAAATTTTAAAAGTGTTTGTGATTAAACTGCCTGCCAATTGAGCCAGTTCACCTGGAATAAAGTTCAAAGATCCTTAACGAGACTGTAACACAGTAAAAGGTTGTAAAATACTCCATTCGAGGGTTAAGAATGGAGGCTGCTACCAAATCACAGTCTCCATAATTAAAGCCAACAGCTGTGCCTTATGTTTGCCTAGGGACTGTCCTGGGATAGGGTCAATTTTCACAAGAAGCTGGTTGGGCTGACCCAAACCAGGCAGTCACATGGGATATTCTATACCATGTGAGGTCATGCTCGGTATTTAAGTGGGGAGCTGGCTGAAGGAAGGGGATTGCTGCTCAGGAGCAAACTGAGCATAAAGTGGTGAGAATGTTGCATATTCTTTTTATTAGTATTATTGATTGTTATTGTCTTCTCCCTTTGCCATTCTGTTAAACTGTTCTCACCCCAACCCACAAGTTTTGCCTTTTCCTTCTGATTCTCCTCCCCAGCCCACTGGGGAGGGGGGCAAGTGAGAAAGCAACAGCATGGTTCTTTGTTGCCGATTGAAGCCAAATCACAACACTGACTTAGGACAAGTAAATATTTATGTGGAGAACTGCTCTTGTTCTGCTTTCCTGTGCCATTCTCCTGGGCACAGGCTCCTTCCTTCTCCTTTCAGCCAGCCTTGCACCTCCCCTTCTTGCCCTCAGCTGGGTAATTTTTCGAGGAAAACCCTGAAGAAAGACTTTGAGCAACCACCAGGGAATAGTAGAATAGCTTTCAGCCAGAGAGAGGAGAAGGACATTACTAAAACATAAGGATCAGACAACAGCTATGCAAGCTTATGGTCTCAGGAGGGGATTTGCTTCAGTTAAATTTATCCTAGAAGTTGTTGCCTTGTCTAAAGACATCAGCTGGTGTCCTTTCGAAGCCAGTGGGGATAGACAAGCCACAGCTGGAGAAGCATTCCTCTGCGATAGCTGTCTAAGACTGGTGGGAGGATTCCCCACATCCAAAGGCATTTATCTTCCCCCGCTGATTTAGATCAAGCCTTGTTTTAGGCAGCTTAGGGTATGACTGTGTACGTGAAGCTGGGAGCATCCCTGTTGCCATGCTGGGTGAGGTTCCCTTCCAGTGCCTCTTATGTATGAGATTGTGGGACAGGTCCAAACATCCTCCTCAGTGGGCAGTGACAGAACAGAGGGAGCAGGAAGGGTGGATATTAACACAGCATGCAACAGCACCGTGCTTCTACCCATGCAGATCGCAAAAGTCAATTTGCCTGCACCTTACTTGAAGAGCTAAGGAAGCCAACGGGACTGCGATCACACTGCTGTAATCATCTCGTGCACCCACAAGTTCAACACAGGGTGTGAATTAACTTACGGCCACAGCTCTGAAGGCCAAAGGGAAAGCAAATTACCCTTTGTGCCTGCACCAGATTGCATTCCCTTGCTCAGGATGGTGTTCCCGCAGCTGAAGGAAATGAAGCAGATCAAGCGTCAGAGACCAATGCTTGTTTTTCCTGGGCAAAGTGTGGCCCACTCTTCCCCCAGCTGCTAGAGCAGTTTATCACCTCCCTTGTGCAGTGGCCACTGGGCTGCACAGCTCAGGGCGAGCTTCAGCAGTCCCCTCCGACACAGGTGGAAGTCACCTGTCAGAGGTGGCCATCTCCACCCTGCTCACCAGAGCATGGCCCTAGCAGCATGCTATCAACCCTACATTGCCTGCCCGTGTGTTGCAGGATTGCCCAGCTGCAGCTCAGGCCCAAAACATTCGCTTAGCAAGGAGCAAGCGTCCTCTGCCTGCCAGGGAGCTGGCTGCAAGGCGCCCGCAAAGCCAAACTCCCCCAGCCACATGCCCGACAGCCTGAGGACTGGGCTAGCGTGCCCAGCAAGGACTTCCCTGTCTTGAGAAACACCACCAGCCTAGCAGGGGTCCAGAGTTCAGCCCAAACCAGGCTTAAACAAACTGAGGCAGGGCTGAGCTCCTGGGAGGAAAGTCCACGGCTTCTGCCAGCGTTTCAGTGTAAGGTGAGGTGCTGCGAACATGGCAGCAACCCCGTGGCCCCCCATGGCTGCATGTGCCACGTGAGCTTCCCAGGCACTTCCCCAGCAGAGAGGAAAGCCCTTGCCTCAGCGTGCTGCCAGCAGCCGTCAGCCTGCATCGGCAACACCAGCCAGGGCGTGGAGCACTGAAAGGCACCCTGAGCCATCCCAACCATGGTGCCCGTTTGCTTCTGCAGCTTCTTCTCCAGAAGGATGTGGCTCATGCAACCATTTGCGTTCAGTATGGGCAGAATGAAAAGCCCGAAGTATGTCTTTCAATCCACTCAAAGACTGGAGAGGAGCCGCACTTTGCCATCTGAGCGCTGTGGAGCTGGAGGGCTGGCGGGCAGAGCTATCTCCTCCTACACAGTTGTTGTCATGGGGCTGTGGAGGAAGAGTGTTGTGTGACATCCTGACCTATTGTCCCATACAAGCAAAGTTCCCTCGAACTATCTCACTGCCCCTCCACGAAAAGCCAGTCGCATCAGTATAAACAAAGAAGAAATACAGTCTAATTTTCTCAGCATCAACTTTTCTCAGAGAACAAGCTGAGAAAATATTGAGGCTTTCATTCAGTAGTCCTGACAGGCATGTGCTGATCAAAGTAAGCATGTAAAACATGATTCTTCATTGACACCCTTTTGTGAAGGAGCTATTTATTCAGAAGAGATTGCAGCTCATAAAAATTTGAAGGAAAAAAGGATTTGGTGCTTTACAACCACATGGCTGTAAATGTTAGGGGACCTCAGAGCCCCAGGGACATCAATGATTTGAAAGTGAGGATGAGTATGGAAATAATCCAAGTTGACTGAGTGAACTACAGCCTTCCTGCACTCTCTGTGGCATCGTCATTAGTGCTTGCTTTCCCAAGGAATTACTAAGATTAAGGAGCTGCGTTCCACTTTCCTGCATCAGCTGAGATGCTTTTTCCCCGTGAACTGCAGGGTGAATTTCCTCCCCTCCTGAGAAAGACTAGACATGCTCAAAGGGCTGCCTTTGTCCTCACCACAGAGCAAACCACCCAAGCGTAAGCAGTGGACTTATGTCTTGGACTTATGACTTTGACTTACACCTGCACTCCCAGAACAGGCCATACAGTTTGGCTGTGATGAATGATGGTACTTAGCTGCAGGTAAGCGTGTATGTGTGGATGGGCACTGTGGGTGTACCAGGGACAGCTGGTAGCTCTGTGCATGCTTGTGTTGGATGGTGAAGCTCAGCACAGAGATCCTTAGGCACAACACAGCCAGCATGAAGCGAGTTCTTTGCAAAGTGCTGTGCTATGTCAGAGAGACATCACTTGGGGTAATCTTGGCTGCTTTTCTCTGTGTGGCACTACACAGTGTACACTTGCTGTCAGGCATGCCTTCACATTTCTGCCTAGACCAGATGCTCCACTACAGGCTTGAACAGATATTTTTATACAGTTCTGGGCTGTGTAAAGTTCCTTCTTTCCCCTCCTTTACCACCAGAATCCAAAGAAGAGGCTGAAGTAACACAGAGGGTCGTGTGGTCAAAATGCATGTAGCATCAGCTACAGTGCTTACCCTACAGAGTTGTTTCAGGAGGCCAATGCAGAGACCATGTACTGTTACTTTTTTTCAGGGAGCAGAATAATCTGAAGAATGAAGGTGTTTTCCAGTATAACCAACTCTTCGGTGTCCAGAGTGCACCATAGCTTCATGGAGACAGTGAGGTCTTCAGTGGGTGAAGCACAGGTTTGGTTCTTGAAGGGAGGGACATGGATTCTGTCCTCAGTTTTATCAGCATGCATCATGCAGGTTAAGTCCTAGCTTCTCTCTGACTCAGTGCCTCCTGTCAGTGAAACATGGGTGACCACGTTTTCAGCAAAACACTTTCATACATACTTGTGAACCGCCTTATACAAGACCAAGATGTTAATGTGCCAAGATATTAATGTGCTAGCTCTGTTCCAGGAGAGAGATCACTCTGGTGACCCCTTTAGAAAGCATCTTACTGGTTCCAGGGAAAGACCGCTCAGTATAGGTTTTGTGTGGCCTATCCGGAGGCAGCACACAGAGAAGAGCAGTGCAAGGGCCCCAGCGCTTCTTCTGAGATAGCTCAGCCAGCAGGACAACTTTCCCCGAGGGGCAACGCCGGGACAGAGTGAGCAGGGATGGTGGGGAAGGCTTCAGTCCAACACAGTCTGCTGCTGCATCTGAATGACAAGTGACAGCCAAACGAGGACTGCTGCCTGGAGCAGCTGGACATGGAGGTGGGGAGAACAATGGCGTTGGTCCCCTTTTTCCCCTTCCCTCCTCGAATTCTACCATCAGTCTGTGCCTGGACGTTGAGGTTCTGGATCTGCTGGCACTTCATTTTTTTTAAGAAATCTGGGGTTTGGACTCCTGCCCCTTTGTTGGCTGATGAAGGTGGAAGGAGAAGTATGGGATCCTTTTCAGCACATCAGACTGTGCTGCAAGCCTTTGCTTGGACAGCTGTCATTCGAGGTTGACAATCTGGCAAGGACAGACTTGCACAAACTTCCATATTGTGGTTATGGCTGTGATGTATTAGAAATGCTAGATGTTCTCATCTAGCTGGCTTCAGCTTTGCTTACATCTCTGAGATTACACAGATGGCACTGACTTGCAATCTGCTCCAGCCTGTATCTGTGAATGAGCTCCCAAAGTGGTATCTGTAGAGCTCCCTGATGATTTTGGCATCTTTGATCACCAGGTGCCATCGCCTGTCTGCCTTCCCCTGAGCAGGGATGCCTTGCAAGGACAGTTGGGTTTGTTCCTCGGAGATCCCAAAAGGCCATCAGGGATATATCCATGTTTAATATTTTCAAATCTGGCTAAGATGCTCAGTGAAGCAATCACCATTCATTTCAGCTGGAAGCTGCTATTAAATCCCCAATTCACACAGAACAGTCAGGGCTGTTTAAGTGACAAATTAATCAGAAATACACTTTAACCTACTAGGCTACTAAAATGTTATGTGGCTTCTTTTTTACCATAACAGGTCTCTGCATCTTCAGATAATTGTGTTGGAAGAAATATATTGAATGCACACTTGTAGTGCTCAGGTTATATTTCCACTCTTGGAAACTCACAGCTCTGTTTTAAATACACACACATGCACACACATTTTTTTATATATACATATATCCTGTCTAAAATGTGTGCATCCTGAACTGCAACAGAACCTACTCTAAAATGCTACACCATAAAAAAGCAATCTCTGAGCAGACAGAGCTATAGAAATGAGCCATACAGACACTTTGGAGATCAGGTGGCACCAATGTGCACAAGTTAAAACTTTATGTACTGTGCAGCATTAGGAGAAGAATGGGAATAAGAACACGAGCGACATCTGTAGCTTAAAGATAATGGTGTGCTATTCCTTGATTTTTAAGAAAGTAAATAAACAATGCTCACACAGGCAGAATGGCAAATTGATGCACTAACTTCTGGTTTCAGAACTTGTTTTCTCAAACAGTGCTGAAGACTTAGATATGTATTTATATGTACTGGGAATACATGTATAAATGTATATGAACCAGTGAGAATTAGTGGGCATTATTTTTACTGTGTACATTATTAGAATCTATATGGTAACTCTAGCCAAAACACAAGAAAAAAATTAAAACATTAATTTGAATCAGGTTTGCTCTTTTGGCACTTTTTAAGGTAAGGAAATGATGGTGAACTGAAAGCTGGGGCTCAACATAATTTAAAACACTCCAACCCTGTTCTCCAGAGCCATGCTGAGCAGCTCAGTAATCCCCCTCCAAGCCTCAGACAAATGGCATCAACTATTTTACCCAGTGGCTGACACTTGAATCCTTGTGGGGATTCCAGAGAGCTACCAAAACCCTAGAGAAGGTGCTGCTTATTGCCTGGCTTTAAGAGGCACCTCATTCCATGTGGTAGTTATTTCAGTTCCTGAGATTCATCCTCCACGCTTCTGCAGGGAGCACAGGTACCCACCACAGGGAAACAGAACACCTCGCACTGGCCCTTTTCTGGATTCCCCCTTTTCCCATACAGGCACGATAAACAATTATCGGAGAGCCATACGTACCCGGTTTGCTGGAGCAGCACTGCTATGTGCGATAAATAACACGCATCCTTTCCACTACGTGTTGAAAGATGCTTGTGCCTGCTGCTGGAAGGATCTCACTCTGATCCCAGAGACTACACTGTTGCTTTCAATTGCATGTTTTCTTGCTCAAGTCTGCGTATGGGACACCGCTTATTCCTGTGATGATGTTCCTGAACCAGCAGAGATCTCAGAATTCTTTCTCTATCATTAAAAAACGTGACTGAAACAGTAACAAAGTATTCTCTGCAGTTTGGCTTCCCACTGCAGGCCAACTCAGCAGCAACATTTGTTTCTAATTAAGTTTCTGTGTTTTCATTTTTCAGCAACCAGGCGGAGGAGGGTACAGAACGGAGCTACGGTCTCTGAATGAATCACAGTCTCAGATATCAAATTGTTATCCCATACTAAGTTTCCCTGTGCTACCCAGGCCTCTGCTGTAACAAACTGAAGCCATCGCTGTCAATCTGCGATCCTCCACAGTCATTCCTGTGAAGGTGCAGTCCCATTCAGAAATTTCCGAGATAGATTGCTGTAGGGTTGATATATTCTTTTATTTTTCTTTGTAACCAGACCCATCAGCAGTAAATTCACATGTAACAAGCACCATGGTTTCCAAGCTGTGAAGCAGAGCCAGGTGCTTCTGTGGCAGCCAGAGTAAGAGGGCAGTTGGCTCTCCTGTCACCGAAGAAGGTGACAAGTCAGGAACCGTTTTTAACGTTCATAAAAGACAACTCCTGCAGCTGATAAGCACTCAGGGCAAGCAGGCTGAACGACAGAAAATCTTCCCTTACATGGTATTTATTTTCAACACCGTTATTCCTTCACTACACTAGCCGTGGAAAGCATTTTACATCAATGTGTATTTCCACTCACCCTATTTCCAGAGTTTTTCTTCGTGCATTCTCCATACACTTACCTGGACGTTGAAAGTTACCTTCTTTTATCACCCGATACAGACGGCTGCATGGATCTGCAGATCTTGCCATTGACAGTTTAATACCGAATGCATTTGAGTCTGTTTGGCTCCAGCTACTTTGTTCTAGAGTTTACTTCTGCTCTACTTCAGTGCTAACTTGGTTATCAATATCGGAAACCACTCTAAGGCATGGAGACATGCATTAAAGGCAGGCACAAACACAGTATCACATCACCCAGCTGAAACTCTACTGAACTACTGAGTTGGTTAAGCTCTCTGAGCTTAAGATGAGAGTTGAAAATTACATTCTTTCTTTCAGGCCCTGTTCTGGCTAAAATGACATTGCACTAAAGCACTTAACATTCCCTTCCACGCTGAGGGGAACCACCCTGTTTTCTGCCTCCCTGTGTGGCTTCACTTCAAGCTACACAAATTTGCTCTTCCCTGTTTGCTTTGGAAACTCCTTGGCAGGACGCCATCTCCAACTGTACATGGCATCTGGAGCTCAGGCTGGGATTCAGCGCTCTTGTCTCGCACTACTCTGGATGAAAAGGGCAGCTCAGTCAAGCAGGTATTTTCTTCATCAGTTCCCAGTACCATGACGTCAGCTTTCTTCTCCTTTTTTTTCAAAACATATCCTTAAAAGATGCATCTTCAGATTTCTGTGAGGATCCCAAAGGGAGAAGCAGCTAAACTCGGTTTCTTTATCAAACTCCAGAACAAACAATGGAAAACACTCCAATTTGATGACACGCAGCAGCTGCACTTTTTTTAGGTAGTACTTTTAAAATTTTGTCTGAATTAAAATGAACAAGAAAAATGCCAAGTATCTAGAAATAATATTCTTTCAGAACTTGTTCCTATCTAATTTTTTTCAGCCTAGTTTCTAAAGGACACAAGACCTCTGCAATCTTGTTGTATCTGAATGTTTGGTCCTGTGCATCCCCTTGTTCCTTACGACCACCCCACCCCCCCACCCCCAATACTTGAACCATTTAGTTAATTTCAAATAAGTTTGATGTGAAGATCAAAACCACAGTGATACTAAGACCCAACCAGCTTTATGGAATAGGCTACCAAGTAAAGGGAGAGATCACTAAAAACACACCCACCGAGGGGCGGCCCCTAGCATTAACTTAACCCATTAATCACATGATATCGCACATGATTGAGAGACATTACAAATAACCCATCAGAGAGAAAAAAACTGAGATCACTGCTTCTACTTTATCGGACTCCTGAGAATTCAGTCACGAAACACAAGTCCCCAGGTGAAGCACACTTCACTGCTTCTTCTGCTGCTAGAGCTGCTCATTTGAAAACAAGCATTAGAAAAATTTCTCCTTCTTTTCATCCGTGTGACTCCTTTGACCTTGCTGGATTCCAGCATCTGCACCTATCCTTCACTCTTTCAGGCTCATTTCTTTACCTGATGCCAGTTGATAATGGTTAGGCGGGTAGCAAGCCAGATAAGGCTCACTTCTTTCCCCAGTGCTACCGCTTAAAGAGTGGCAAACAAAACAAAAAATGTACTACATAATCTATGTTCACAAATTCTGCACTCAGATAGCCTATGTAAAGAATGGGTGCTATATGTTTATTAAGGGTAGGTGTAGCCTTTCCCATTTAATTACTTTTTGCAGGATTTTTCTAAACCCGCACCCCTTTTCACAGAAAAAAAATATTAAATGTTCAGGAAAATATTTGCCTTGCATTTAGCTTTTCCCCACACATTTTTAGTTATTTCTGAGCAACCTACCCCCTTTTCAGCTAACACTTGTTTTGTTACCATCTTCTGTTCTCTTGCACATTCTTTGGGTGCTTTTCGTGCCTGTTACTTACATCTTGACTTCAAACCAATGCACTTGTCCTGCTCTTAATTCCTGTGAAACTCCAGCACCATGGCTGAGCTTCCCATGTAAACATTTAATTTCTGGGCAGCGTCTTGCCCACTGGGCCTCAGGGGTGCACCTACATTAGCACTTCAGGTCCAAAGTCTGGTTTAGGAGCAAATCTCCTGGCCATCCCCACCAACCTTGCTTTTCTTGTCATACCACTATGGCCTCTACTGGGCATTCAGACCATGGGACAAAGCTAAAACCAGTGCAAAGTAAAAACTCCCTGTAATGGGCCCTGTGTGGTTGTTGTTTCCTCAGGATCAACTGTTTTGCTCTGCAAAAGCATTTTAACACTACCTTTTCCAGTGATAGTAGACACCATTGAACACAAGAGAAATTGCCCAAGAACCTCTGAGGAAAGTTTCTATAATTTCTTTGTACCAGTGTTTATAACTAACCCAAGTGCACCCTCAGCGTTTTTACTCTGCTCATTTGACTTGTTTGCTGTACGTGAGGGTGAATTTGCTGCTGCCTGAGCCCATTCTGTGACTAAACTGCTTTCTAAGTTCAAGTTCATTAATACCAGTTATAGTTGAGATTAATCCAGCTGAATGGGATCCAGTCAGGCTGGGACGGTTAAAGCTACATTGCCTTCGGGGGAATAAAATACAAAAAGCAAAATACCAGAGAAAGTTCTCAAAACTGAGGTTAGCTCTGCAGTTTGGGAATGTAAAAATGGCACCCTTGTTCTATATATCAAATTGACTGACTGCATAAAAGGTTGGGTTGGGTTCTGCTGTCTGCTTGATCTTGCAGCAACTTGGATGATCACACATGCAGCGAGTTACACAAAGTAATAATTAAAAATGGACTTTCAAAAGGCCAAGCTATGATACCAGTACACTACTTTTCTGTTACATTTGTCATACATTGAGACCTAAATTCTCTTGACTTCGCTATTACTGATTTTGACACTTGTTGGACTACAGTAATATCTAAGTGAACAAAACCAATCTCAGTAATCTCTGGGTATTCTTTGTTTTGTTTTGTTTTTCATTTGTCAGTGCTGTGATATTTCTGTGTAATAATATTAATGAAGTTACAAGGCTGAAGGCAAGACATGAAAAGACATCAGTATTCTTCAGTGCTACCGCATAGAAAAAACCCAAACTCCTAAAAGCACTTACTGAGGTTCCTTCTCTGAGGTTTATTCTGGTTTAGATGGAACTAGAGTCTGTAAATAACAATTCAGCAAATCGAATTAATGACATTGAAAGGAATTACAGAAGCACCTGTCTTACACATTCATCTAACCATATATGAGTTCCCCTTAAATGGCACTTTATGTTTTTGCAAATTGAATTAGACACAATCTCATAGTGTACATTAGCAGGAATTAAATACTGAACTAGTTCCAGAGAAGCTGCATCCCCAGCATGCGCCCAAAACCATTTTATTGATGAGTATGAAACAGTTTATGTAGGCTCAACAATAGCCCATGCATCTTTATTGAGATGAGTGAATTTTACACGGGAAATAAATCACAGTTATGGCAAACATGAATGCCATCATTCTCTGACCTCGTCAGCCTGACCTCCCCAGGGGCCCATGAGGTTAGTTCTGGGTTGCCACTGAGGTTCACATAATATAAAAACCAGACAGGAAAGAATTTTTTTTCCTGGCTTCAATCACAACAGCATACAGTTACGGACTGTAGGGCAGGGAAATAGCTGCGAGACAGAGTCCTTCTCCCTGAAGCCGTGCCTGTTCACTCTAGGGCTTATGACAGTTGGGCATAGAGTTGCTATAATTAGAGTGCACTGACTTGGAGAAGTTACTTTCTGTTGTGGCTTTTTTTTGTTTGGTTGCTTTGGGGGTGTTGGGTTTGGGGGTTTTTTCCCCGCAAACTGTCCTTGTAGTCTATGTTTACAACCCTTAATACCCACCAGCTGAGGAGTGTGGAAGAGCAAGAAGAACACAGCAGCTGGCCTCCCCTCCTGCTTTCCACCCAGATCATGGCCACTGAGAGAGGGGAAGAGACCTTTTCTGCTAGGGAAATCCCATGGATATTACTGAGACCCCCTTATATTGGAGCCCACTGTGCCTCCATTCCGGCTTATTCTTTTTGCATTGATCTGGATTACAAACAGACAACCACTGCAAGGAAATACTTCAGCTGGGAAAAGACAGGGCACAAGCAAAAAGTGCTTCAGTGAAGACATGATAGTCAAGGCGTTAACTGAAGTGAACTGGAACTGGAAGGTAACAAGAAGCATCTGGCGTTTAATGTAGCCATAGCAATTTTATAATTAAAGGAAAATAGCTACTGTGCTGAGGCTGTAAATATCAAGGCACTCTGGCCTACTTATCATTCTAAATCACAGACTATTGCCAAGCTGGCAAAGAAATATGGACTTTAATGATAACAAAATAGCTTGTGTCAGCATCTACTGACTTTGGTAGAGGTGTCTGACAGACACGGAGGTGTGTTGCAGCACATCCTCCATATCTTGGGCAAGAGGAATTACAGGCACTGTAGAAGAAGAGACAACTGCTGATTTCTTTGCGCTAGCCATGCCCCACGTGAATGTGAGAGCTTGAGGGCTTCCTAAGTGCAACAGTTTGTTTCTTGAATAGCACTTTTTCTTTCCAGTGTTTCAGGTGTGGGCATAAAACATTTGAAGGAAGAGGGAATTCTAATAATTTCCTGTCAGACCTATTTTAAAACCAATGTGGTCAATGTTCTTCTGTTTATACCAGTCTAAAGGAATTAAAATCAACCCAGGTTTATAAGCAGTTATTAGCTGTATGACAGCTTTTACACCCAAACCTCATTATGGAAATCTGCCCCAAACAAGGCCATTCATGCTACACTGCCTCTTACACAGACAGCCTTGAATTTTAAATGTTTTATTCTCCATTGTATGCCTCCACATCGCAGCCAACATCTTGCACAAAAACAGCTATGTTCCTGCCTTATCAAAGCAGAGCCTGAGGAGGATTGTTAGCTCTGTTCACTCTCATCAGTGGATTGGATTCATATGCACATGTCTCCTGGTGGCATTTCTCTACAGAAATAGCTTTCTGAATGGTTTTTTCCCCATCTTTCTCTGGACCATCACTGCTGTACATTTCTCTGTTCTCACTGTTGTTCGCTAAATCGCCACGTCCACCACACTATTGCTAGTACTACTTCGAAACCAGAGGTCTGTGGGCACGCAAGAGGTGCAAAGGGGCAAAAAAAGCAGAATGTTTTTGTCTGAAGTATTTGTGGTGGTTTCTCTGGACCACTGTGTGAGTTATGATTCTCTCTGGGCTTCTGCTGGGTGCTCAGCTGGCTTCTGTGCCCTCCTGTCTGTTTTCCCCTTATGTTTCCAGGTGACAAACCACCTGTTTGCATGTACTGGAAACTGATTTGCTGTTGTAGCTGCCTAAAGCTCTGAAGCTCTGCTGCTCCACATGCTGCCTCCGGACTAGACATGCTACAAATATAGCTGAAAACTGTTTCACAGGGCTTGGGTACCAGCTCCCGTAGCAGCCTGACGTAGCTACCTGGGGTGTTTCCCCCCCACCTTGTCCCCAAGGCCTGTCACCACTACTCTGCTGAGCCTGGTGAGCAGAAAAAAAGCAGCGAGGGCTCCCCAGCTGCATCAGGATAAAGGTGGCTGTCACACAGGGGCCAATGCTACATGATCAGGCTTCTCACTGAAGATCAGCTCACATGCACTGCTCTGCCAGCTCTGCTCTGGGGTAGTTAACATACAGCAAAGGAACAGCGACAAGAGGTCAGGGGAGGAAGGAGCAGCACAAATGTCACAGAGGAGTGCCATGTATGAGCATGAGTACCCATGTGCTCTAGCACGACTATGTTTTTATTTTAATCTCTCAGGTTTGTGTAATGTGGTACTGAAATACAAACTTGAGGTATCGAAGAAGATTCAGGACCCCTTGTGCCCTATGCTGTTAAACTCACCCATAGCGAGAGGTGGTCCCCATGCCAGGCAACCTCTAAGGAGCTAATTAGCAAACCAGATGAAGCTGAGAACGGGGTGGAGCAGAGTTGATCCAGCCCTGTGTAGACCCTGTCACTAGTGCCAGAGCAAGAACATCCTTGGAATGATTCATGGTGAAAACAAGGAATGAAACTCTGCTAAAGTTCTTCTACAAAGCCTCATCCCCTGCGATGTGTGGGTGGGGTCAGGTTCAGCGCCTGAAGGGCAGAGTCCCCATTTGACCTACAGAGAAGGCAATATAACTCACGTAGTCACTACACTGATTTTTTGAATCATCTGCATTTTTCAAGAGAAGAAAATGTTGGAAAAAAAATCTCAGAAAATGAGGCATTTTTATTACAAGATCTGCCACACTGGATGCTAGAAATATAAGGAAGCTGCACTTTTACTTCTTAGTCTAAACTGATTTGCTAATTCTGCTCCAGACTCCATTTATGTTCACTCCTTCAACAGAAAACTGGAGCAAACGTTTGAATATTCACTCTAAATTATTATTCTCTACATTATTTGCTTTCAAAATAACACCTATTTGTAGGGAGTTATTTCTACCCACAAATTCAACTATAACTTAACACGTATGCATGAGCAGTCTTTCTTGTACTAAAATGAGTACGCAGTATGCAAGAGCTAATCCTCAAAAAACTATCAAAAGTATCCTGAATTGTCCAAACTTGTAAACAATGGTGTATCAGTAGAAATGGAAACATTTTTTATTACTGAAATGTTTAAAAAGAACAGCCTGACAAAACAGACACAGGCAATGAGGATGAATGAACTGTACGGCTGCACAGAGTGCACATCTTCTATTCTGGATAGTTCTTTTAAACATAAAACACACAATTTAGACTAATTTTGTCCATAGTATAAATCTATTAGCATTAATGGTGTTGTGACTACTTGTACCAAACTCAAATTTGCCCTTCTCTTTTAAAGAGAGAACGATTTAATCTGTGGCTTTTAAGACTGCTAGCTGAAATAGCTGTGTTAGGAAGAAGAGCTGTATAGGTACAAGCTGTTAGGGGCTTTTTCTTCAGGACTGAAGGAACAAAGCAAAATCACTGTGTTCAAGAGAAACAGGGACCATGAGAGAGAAAAGGCGACCAGATCCTTGCAGCCTTCAGGGAGGATCAGATTGCCTCATGGCTTGGGTTGGATGGATGGGGATGAGAGGTGATTGTAGTAGAAGGTGAAACAAGGTAGCTGGGAAGAAGAAATGGAAGAGAAAAAAGGACTGCTCAGGGAAGGCTGATGGTGGTCAGATGTAGTGGTCTTGCCTGCAGCCCTTGAGGGCCAGGATACCAGCACAGCGGAGCTGGATATCTAGCGAACAGGGAGAGGCCCTTCCTTTTTGGATCAAGGCCAACCAGCTCTTAGACCAGGCTATGCTGGCTGAAATACCAAAACATGTCTGTGCCTGGGCATATCCAAGGAAAGTTCTCTATTGAACAAAATAGGGAGGAAAAGGTGAATCTAATACAATCTCTTCCTTCTCCAAGAAGACAAAAAAAAAACAGCCCAAAGCCAGATAACAAGTTTCTGAATCTGCAGCTTGCTAGGGCTGGAGAATTGGTGCTGCTTTTGGGGTCCCCATCCAGCTTCCTAAGAGCATAGGAGAGTGAGCAGTGAGAATTCTCTGAAAGAGGAATGACAGTTTTGAACAAGTTTCTTCCAGCTTGACTACAGGTCCCTCAAATTGTCATATTGTGGCAGGCTGGTTTGGATGTTAATGATTCAGACATTTCTAGGACTTTCGCCTAGTTTCAGGAGCTTTGTCCAGCCTGTCAGAAAATTAAGAATTTGGGAACATAGCAATAATATGTTAGTGTGGATGAATGTTTCAGTTTCAATAATGGTAATGGAAGACCTTCAGCTAATGAACCCTTCTGGAACAGTTCTGTAACGCCCCCCTTAGCCACATGGTTTTCAGTGGGCAGTATTCGCCCCTTAGCAAACAACTACGTGCTCGGCAGAAGTTCCCTGGAGGCAACTATAAACTCCAAAGTTTCTCTTGAATATCATGTGCATATTCTGACAGATTTTCACAATTAACCAAAACAGTTTCAGAGAAGCCAGTGTTAAACTCACATTTAGACAGCAGCAATACCAGACTTCTTGTGCCCTCACGTTTTTCCCATCTTCTGAGGAAATGATGTCTGGAATAAGATAAGTGCATTACCCATCACACTGCTTTCGTGTTTTTCCTACACATTTTCCTATGTATGGCTTCTGTCATAGGTAGAATGACCAGTGACAAAAGGCATTTATAGCACAGAGCTTTTTCAAGGCAACTTTTGGCTGCAGTTTTGCTTCCAGCCATACCATCCGCATTCAGACACCTTGCACTATGTTGAAGCAGATGAAGCAGTTTGAGTCTGCGGGACTGGTAAATGGCAGTAGACAGGTCTAAAGTGTATTGTTCTTAAGCGCCTCACTGCTCAGAATGAAAAATGACACTGGGTATTCAAGTGTGAGCCAAAATAAATCCCTTTTTAGATGGTGATGTCTCTCACTGAATAAAAATTGAAGGACCATACTCTGACAACGGAGTACAGCCACCTACTTACAGCATGTCAAGATAGCAATAAGTGACTCACCCGCCCACCTACACTCCTAGGACACCGGGACCCGATGTCTCTATCACAAAGTTGTCATAACACTGAATTTAGACAAACAGTTTTTCCTACTGCCCACAGTCTGTACAGTACTCACCGCTTCTTCACTTTTCCAGTTCATCAACCCCTAAAGTCTCTCAAGGTGAAAATGAGTGGGAGTGACATTACACAAACTCTTCTCTTTATTAGTAAGCTTCTACTAACATTTCCTTTAAAATCTGTTTGTTGATATATGCTAATTAAACCAACCCAAACCTGTGTTTTGACCCTTTCTTGGGGTCTTTTGGACTCCTTAGTTTGGGGGGCAATCAACAAATCCCACCTAACGTTTTCCATAAGGTGATTAAAACCACCACTAGTGGGGAAAAAAAAGAAGGGGTTTTTATATAGTGGGAAGAAAGTGGAGAGAAACATCTGGAGCAGAGAGATTATAAGAGTTCCCAGCTGTGCCATCAATTTGTTGACGATGTGAAAATGAAGGACAGCAGTGGCTTTTTCATGTGATGGTCAATGAGCTGCAGAGAATATTCCATCTGCAAAGAGTTTCAAGAACTGGTTTGTCTGACAAGACATCAGTCAGTGCTTCCTGAGCTTTCTTTATCCTTTGAGGAGCAGGTATCTGCCAGGAGGTAGCACACTACCTAATTTTGCTATGTGTTGCATGGACATGGGAATTAGGGTGAATGTTGTCTGCAGGTAAGAAAAGTTACTTTCTTAGTTCACTGTGGGGACAAAGAAAGCCAGTCAGTTGGAGAAAAGAATATAAAGGGAAGAGACTGAAGTCATGGGTTAAATGGAAGTGCAAAAGGACAAAATTTCAACCTGAGAGGATGCTTGGGTACTTATGAATCAAATGGGCCAGGGTCCAATGTTTGCAGGCTATTAGGACAGTACTGTTCACATTTGAAGAGCTAAGCTGTTTCCTGCATAATCCCCTCCCAAACACCTGGTACATATTTTGCTCCAAACCATTGGCCAGACATTGCCTGAAAGACTGGTAGGTGGCACAGACCAAAACAATACTGGGGACCAAAAACTGAGCTAAAATTTAAGCATTCCAGACAATTATATGCTAGTGCTTGTGCCCACGGTTTGCTTCTGTTTTACTTTTAAGCATGGAGGAGTCAAAGAAGACAGAGTTCTGCACAAGGATTGCATATGGTGCCCTTACCCACAGAGGAGCTTGAGTTGGGGGGGAACAATTTGACTGAACTCTGTACTATGTGCATAGCCACTCCATCTGTTTTATCAGTCAAACTGAGTCACTTGACATTTAAATAATACATTCTCACATAAGTTCCTAGTCTCCCAGAAGAACCTCAAGGCTTCATGCACGCTTGCTAAAAGGTAGGATCTCAGCCCCTGCAATCAGTGACCACTGCATCATGGTAGTAGCTGAACCCCCTTCTTGAAGATGGGGGTTCAAACAAAAAGATTCACTTTCATATGCCTTGCATAGTAGTCTAATACAATAATTCTCATATGTAGGTAACAGGAAGATAATTTTTTGAGGGCAGGCATGAGGTAGTAGAAAGTGTGTGGAGAATGTGACAGTGACGATCAGAGTACACAGAAACAATGGTGGTGAGGTGAAATACATGGTCTTAGAGATGTTTGAGAGGAATGATACAGGGCAAAGCAGGACAATGAGTGAGGAAGTGGGCAGAGAGAGAGCCAAGGCTATGGTGTGAGTTTAGGAGATATTCTTACGATATCTGGAGTGAAAAGAAAAAGCCCAAATTATGCTACGAGTGCTGTATGAGGTAGCTTGGTACTGATTGATAGGCTACACTCCAGCAAAGCTTTCATACTCCAGTTTCAGGTTAGACTGGGAAAACTCCACTTCTGCTGATAAAGCTTGCTGCAGCCCTCTTGAGGAAAAAAAAAAAGTCTTCCTGTAAAAGAGCACTTTTGCTGATATGTCGTAATCCACACTAGGGGTTTCTGCTGGCACAGCTATGCTGGTTGCAGATCACACTTCAGCACTCCCGTGATTGATGTACGTACCTTGCAACAGTTTGTCACGCTGATCTGGCCAAGGTCTGTGCTAGCAAAGACAGAGTCAGAGAATCAGGCAAGGAGGGTCAGAGAGCAGAAGAGCAGAGAGGTTTTCATGTTACAGCCAAGCAGAGAGTGAGTAACAGCAGAAAGAAAATCAACATATTAAGAATAAACAGTACTCACCGTGGTTTACTGGCTGGACTTTTAATTCCAGCCATATAAACTTGGAGATTTCTTTGTTTAAAAAATAATTCCCTGTTTTTCATTGCTGTGTTAGCTATCTGGTGTTTTCTTGAAAGAGAATTATAAGATATATCCTTACTCCATATGAAGATATATTAGCTTGTTAAACTTGAAAGGCAGCCTGTGGTGGTTGAACGCATGGGTCTTTAAAAATCACTGGCTAGTGCTTCAGTACATGTAAAAATGGCTTTATTTTGAGAAAAACATTGTGTTGCCATTGCAGTTCTCCTCCACCCTTTAAATTTATTATGCTGGCTGCTCTGCAGATTTATTCTAACTACTGTTGATACACCACCCTTTCATTGGCATTCCTTCTGGTTTCCCTCATATTATTTATTTAAAACATTAGTTATCTCAGGTCCAGTGCTTTTCTTGTAAGGCATACAGGAGCTTGAGTTGCAGTGTGAAATTCTTTCTATGGCTTACAGAATGTGATTGATTTAATAGACTCAAGCAAAGAAAAGACCTTCCTTTTGCAGCCTGCTGTAGGTGACCCTGCTTCGTCAGGAGGGTTGGACTAGATGACCCACCAAGATCCCTTCCAACCCCTAACATTATGTGATTCTGTGATTCTGTGAAACAAGGCCCTACTGAAATCTCTCAGATTACAATATCATCACTACACACTGTACTACATCTCTATATACTACGCAGAGATAGATCCAGTGTGTGGATGCAGACTATGTGTATACATACAATGGGTGCATGTATGTGTGTTTATATTGGGTACATATGGTGGGTGCTGTATAGTATATATAACCAATTTTGGTCACTGTCAGTCATTCAGGGATTAGTAGTGTTAACTGACATTACAAAAACACAGACAATAAAAACCTGTTTAAATTAAGACCAGCAGGGAAGACTGGAGTGAGGAGAGAAACATGGATCACTGACAGTGCTGACAAAGCAGAAGTAGCAATTTCCTGAGCCAATAAGCCAGCACAGCACCATGGAAGTATTGTTCATGGGGAACCAGTTGGAAGTTTCAGCTTCTGGACAACATAGCGTAAGAAATACCCATTTTTTCCACCACTGAGAGTTACTTCCAGATCAAAAGAATGCCAGCACTCATCTTCTGTTTTTCCAATGTTGCAAATGAGTGTTAGGTCACTTGAAGAATCACCATCAAAGATACTCACAAAAGCACTTTCAACAGAAGTTTATAAAAGTGTGATTGAACAAAGTTCAATGGCAAGGTTCACTCTATTACTTATTAAGTAAATGGAATATATATATAAAGGAAATATCGAGACAGAAGCGATATAGAATGATTTATACAGAGACTGAAAATAGAAGCTGCTAAGGGAGGCCCTGCTGAGTCACAGGGCTCAGAATGGACCCTCTTGCTTTCTAAACTCCTTCTTAGAGAGGAGCCTGGGTGCGGCTGGATCCAGGCTTAACCTTAGACTTTATCAACAGCTTATGTCTTTGGATTATGTATGTCTAGCAATGGTTTAAGGTTTATTCACAGTTAAAGAGAGAACCACGGGAATTTAACTTCGAGCAATTAATCATTGGCTAATTTAGCATTTACAAAGTGATAAAATCGGATTCACTGCAATCACAACAACAGAATATTATGATTCGAATCGATTCACAACCACACAGAAACAATACGCATATATAAAGGTACCTGTTGAAAATTCCCCTCGAGTTCAGTGAAATATTCACTTCAAATGCCTCCGCATTTCTCAACAGGTGAACACTGAGGCTCCAGGAGTGAGGGAGCCCCAGAGCTCAGCCCAGGTCCCGTTGTTGGTTGGCAACAGTTCTCCAAACTTGGCAAACTTGAGAGTTTGCAAGCTCTGAGAGGTGTCCCACTCAGAGGGAGATACTGGGCGCAGCCCGCTGTGGGCCAGGAGAGCTCAAATGGCCTCACTTGATACCACTGTTTATAGGGTCATGAGATGATTGACTCTAGGCATCAGTTAATTTCCATCCTGGCCACAATCCAGGTTGGTAATTACTGGAATTCTCAAAAATTCCAGTAATGCTGGTACTGACCCACCCAAGTTACGATCCAGGTAGGATATGTTCCAGGGCTGTCAGGGGATGACTGATTACTCCCACTCTCATTCCCCACCTTGGCCAGGCAACCGGAGCTCCTCGTATGGTCAGTGCTGCTCCCCACCTTAGTCTTGCAAGAGTTCCTCATACGGTCAAGGGACACTTAACTGCCAAACTCACTGCACAAAGGCCAAGACTTGACAGGAATTCTTGAAATCATAAAGCAGTCCAGGAGAGAAGCAGGGATGCACTACCATATCCAAACACAGGAAAAACTGGTCAATTATAAAAAGCCTTCCCTCACATTTTAATATACAGTCTTTGATGTACATGCTTTTATTTATTGCATTAGTGAATGCTAAATTAGAAATCATCTTTTATCTGTTTCTGTGAGATACATTCCCCACAGGTACCTAGCTGTATCTGATGCTTATACACACTCCACTGCCATACAACCTTGACTAGCTATTGCTTGCTACACAATACAGAGGTCTACAGAACAATAAGATGAATTGCTATACCTAGAGAATATCAATTTCATTACTACACTAGAAAAAAAACAAATGAGTGTCTCTGAATATCGGTTTTCAAACTGCTGGGAAATTCTAGGGAATTCACGAGATCTCTTGAAACGACTTCAGCAAAAGCCAGAATAGCCCTATTTAGCATTGCAGAAACACTTGGTTAGATACTGCTATTAAAAGCAGGTCTCCACTGCAGTTCATTAGCTTTAGTAGGCCAAAAATATGACTTATTACTTACAGTCAGTGGCAAATAATATATACACAGACAGTAAGCCTGAGCAGTGGATGTTGTCCACCACGACTTCAGCAAGGCTTTTCGACACTGTCTCCCATAACATCCTCCTAGGGAAGCTCATGAATTGTGGGCTGGATGAGTGGTCAGTGAAGAGGATTGAGAACCGGCTGAATGGCAGAGCTCAGAGGGTTGTGATCAGCGGCGCTGAGTCTAGTTGGAGGCCGGGAACTAGTGGTGTCCCCCAGGGGTCAGTACTGGGCCCAGTCTTGTTTAACTTCTTCATCAATGACCTGGATGAAGAGTTAGAGTGTACCTTCAGCAAGTTTGCTGATGACACAAAACTGGGAGGAGTGGTGGATACATTGGCAGTCTGTGCTGACATTCAGCGAGACCTGGACAGGCTGGAGAGATGGGCAGAGAGGAACCTGATGAAATTCAACAAGGGCAAGTGAAGGGTCCTTCACCTGGGGAGGAACAACCCCATGCACCAGTACAGGCTTGGGACGGACCTGCTGCAGAGCAGCTCTGCGGAGAGGGACCTGGGTGTCCTGGTGGACGACAGGTTGACCATGAGCCAGCAGTGTGCCCTGGTTGCCAAGAAGGCAAATGGGATCCTGGGGTGCATCAAGAGGAGTGTGGCCAGCAGGTCGAGGGAGGTTCTCCTCCCCCTCTACTCTGCCCTAGGGAGGCCCCATCTGGAGTACTCTGTCCATTCCTGGGCTCCCCAGTTCAAGAAAGATGAGGAGCTACTGGAGAGAGTCCAGCGGAGGGCTACGAGGATAACGAGGGGACTGAAGCATCTGTCCTACAAGGAAAGGCTGAGGGAGCTGGGCTTGTTTAGCCTGAAAAAGAGAAGGCTGAGAGGGGATCTTATAAATGTTTATAAATATCTCAAGGGTGGGTGTCAGGAGGATGGGGCCAGACTCTTTTCAGTGGTGCCCAGGGACAGCACAAGGTGCAACGGGCACAAACTGAAGCAGAAGAAGTTTCGTCTGAACATGAGGAAGAATTTCTTCACTTTGAGGGTGACGGAGCACTGGAACAGGCTGCCCAGGGAAGTTGTGGAGTCTCCTTCTCTGGAGATATTCAAGACCCGCCTGGACAAGATCCTGTGCAGCCTGCTGTAGGTGACTCTGCTTTGGCAGGGGGG
>Ga0065711_1031223_pt1 | contig 30239 bp, 23 predicted proteins | sample Hoacrofraction12_FD_59098 | JGI IMG/M metagenome (GOLD analysis project Ga0065711, IMG submission 59098) | Hoatzin crop microbial communities from Cojedes, Venezuela - Epithelial fraction 12 v2 (version 2) | ecosystem: Host-associated > Birds > Digestive system > Esophagus > Crop | place...
GGCGGCTGCGCCCGGAGCTCGGCTCGGTGTGGGGGGGGCAGGGCCTGGGCGCGGGGTGCGGGCCGCAGCTCTGCCCTTGACCGAGCGGCTGTGCTGCACTGCTCCTCTCGGAGTCACCGGGGGCGGGGGGGGGAATGCAGTAGTGTTGTGAAAAGTGCTGTTAGGGTGGAAGAGGCGTTAGTCTCTGAAGACAGGGTGAGTTAACTGCGGGCTTTCATACGGAACGCTCAGTGAGCTGGCTAGGGATTGACTTTCCCCCTTCCTTTTTCCAGTTTATCGGTGGTACCTGTAACGAGTGCAGCATTGGTTGGGTTGCCTAACGTGAACATACATGTCCTAAATTTGGAGTGAGGGAGGAAACAGCATTCCTCCTTTTGTCCGGAGTAAATCAAATGTCCTGCTGCTATAGCGATAGTTTAAAGTTATTAAAATAGCATTCCTTTCTTACAGATCACGCTGTTCTTTTTCAAATGATCTTTATTGTTTCTGTTCTGTGGCTGTACTGTCAGCTTTCCTCAAGTGGTATGGGCTAAATTTTTTCTAAATAGCACATACTAAATTCAGATTGAAAAAAAATTTCAAGTGTTTTAAATGTAGTTGAATGTCAGTAGCGTCAGAAATCTGCTTTTAGACACGGCTGCAGTGTAAGTAGTAAAGACAGGTGACTGGAACCTCAAATGCAAACTATGTGAATTTCACTGTCATTTTTGTAAGCACACAGCTCCAAGTAGTATAAATATTTTTATACATATAAATACATATAAATATTTTTATACAGATATTTTTATATATATTGCAAGTAGTATAAATATTTTTCCTCTGGGTTTGAGATAGTAGTTGACCGAGCTCAGAAAGCGTTAATTTAATGCAATCCTTTGCTGCATTATATATTTCTGGCTGATCTTGGCCCTGATTCTACAAATTGCTAAAAATGGACTTAATTTGAAATGCAAATAGGCGTAGTGGATGTACAAATTTAAATTTCACAGAACCACAGGATGGTAGGGGTTGGCAGGTACCTCTGTGGATCATCTTATCCAACCCCCCTGCCGAAGCAGGGTCACCTACAGCAGGCTCCACAGGACCTTGTCCAGGTGGGTCTTGAATATCTCCAGAGAAGGAGACTCCACAGCCTCCCTGGGCAGCCTGTTCCAGTGCTCCATCACCCTCAGTGTGAAGCAGTTCTTCCTCTGCGTTCTTTGCAAAGTTGTGGCCTTTGTTTATATCTGCAAATGCTCTGCTCCTGCTGTGTGCTTTGGTTCAGCAAGGAAAAGAAGAATTTAACTGGAAAAGCTGTTCAATGCATAGTTTTGCTTGTCACTGTAAACAAACGATTTTTCTCCAAATTTTGCTGCTGTCGCTGGGCTTAAAAGTTAAGATTGTTTTTAGTCCTTTGAGTTACAAAACCAAACTTTCTTATACTTGCAAGCGTGCAAAGGGAGAGAGAATTGGTGTTTAGCAGGTTGAACTGAATTGAAATGTCAGTTATGTTTGTTATGAACCACAGAGTACTCACTGCAATTTACCATTGTTTCCAGTATAGGGATGAGACATTTGTTTCTTTTTAGTGCTGGAATGACAAGCTCAAGCCTGTGGCTGTTACAGCACCTGATAACAATGTGAATGTTTAATTCAAATCTGCAACTTTAGAACAAACCTACCTACCTAGCCTTGCTCTTGCCTGTCACCCCTGTGCTACTGAGGCCAACATTGGCTTGCCGTTGCTGCTGGTTACCTTGTCCGGTGAGTATGAAACCTGATTTTACTTATCTGAGTAACAGTTGCACTTGATTAGGGTTTCTGTAGCCAAAATTTTGTCAGACTCTTATTTGTATTTTTTATATTGGTTTTGAAATATGCGATATCACATAAAAGACTATGTATATCTCCATTTTTTTTTTCAGCTTTTTGAGAAGTAGTGTAATTTACTACAGGAGTAAAAAAAATATATATCCCTGTACCTTGTTTGGAAATTGGATATCTTTAGACCTTGTTTAGATCCAGTTATTTTTATCATTGACTATGTTAGCATATGATGAAAACAATCTTGGAAGATTTTAATATTCTGTAGGGTTTATTAATACTAGAGAGACATAGGCAGTCAGCTTTTATCAATGTGCAAAAGTACTTGACCTTAACACAAAAGGAATGTATTCTTGGGAGTCTTAAGGGGAATTGCTGTTTCTCCAGAAGGAATCAATCATGGCTGATGACTCTCAGAGAAACTTTCGCTCAGTGTATTATGAAAAAGTGGGATTTCGTGGAGTTGAAGAAAAGAAGTCACTGGAAATTCTATTGAAAGATGACCGGTTGGGCAAGTTGATTTCACTGTCTCATCTGTTACTTTGGTGATTTGGGGCTGGGGAGGGAATAATAGAAAATGTTTACCTGCTTTGCTTAGTACTCATTTAAGTTTTGCATCTTTTACCGCTGATCTGTCAGTTATTACAAGCAGTTCTTTGAGTTTCAAAGATTTTAAAATCTGATTTTTAAAAACTATTAGATTTGTCTGCTTGCTTTTTTCTTTTCTTTCTTCTCTTGTTCTCTGTGCCCAAGAAACTAAAAGTTTTTTAATGAAAACAGTTTTAATCTGAAAATGTATTGTCTCATGCTGTTAATTCTATCTAACCTCAAAACAGTGAAGATTTTGTTACTGCTGTTGGTCCCTGAGGAGTGCCACATCTCTAACAGAGCAGAAAGATAAATGTAGTCCCTTTAACAAAGCCCTTAATTGTTTTGATGTAGCAACACAAGTTACAAAATGTGTATAAAAATAGTACAGTTTCTTTCTGGTGAAACCTAGGGTAGCTACAGTTTTATTGTAAATCAAACCAACATACAGTTTCTGGGGCACGTTCTCTTCTCAATTGGTGAAAAGTATTTGTCATATTTAGGTAGATCAGAGACTCAAAACTATTGATAATTATAATGAAATTTACCGTATTTTTGTTTTCCTCTTTATTTCTCTACAGATATTGAGAAGCTTTGCACATTTAGTCAAAGATTTCCTCTCCCATCCATGTATCGTATACTGGTGTGGAAGGTGCTTTTAGGTATGAAACATGACATCTGTGATCCTCTGTAGAAATGAGTATGTAGGAAAATGTATTTTTTTTTTTTTCTTTTTTTCTTTAGAGAGTTAATGACATGGATTATTCTGTACTACTTTGTCTACTGATACATGTTTAGGCTATTTTGTTTCCACCTAGGATGCACAATGGCAATTATAAAACAATATTCCATGCACAGTTTTTGATAACTTTTGCTGAAGTGCACCTTGAAGAATGTATTTCTATATGTAGCTGTGTAACACTATCCGAAGTAAATTTACAAAATGAATTTGAAAGGTGGATTATAATAAGTCATTGATACCTGATAAGATACTCAGTTATGTTGCTAAAATAGCAGACAATGAAGTATAGCTGTTATTAAGCTTAAATAAACTGGGCAAGGTATGGAATTGGTATTTATTCTAAAGAGAAGCTTTGTGTTTTATAAAATCTTGGTTTCTTCTGGCTTTAAGTGGTATTTACCATTGAAGAAGTTAGGCCAGAGACAAATTATGGTGTTCCTGGAAACCACAGAAAAACATAAATAAATTCTGTTTGCCTTGAAGTGCATTGGTCAGATGGCTAATTCAAGAGTACTAATGACTTTGCAGTAACTGGTTAAGTGTGTTGGGTTTACTAGACGTGAAGTTGTGTTACTTGGAGACAGGAGGGGTTGTGGAGGGACCAGGAGGTCTGACCCTTTCAAGGTATCTGGAGAGTTTGCCTTAGGGTTGCTGTGTGCAAAGAAACACCGCCAGGTACATAATCTGACTGAATCTCTGGAAGAGAAAAGTGATTTACCATACTGTTGGTGGTGGAGTATTGTGCCACTCATGAAAAACTTGAGTGTGGCTCCCGTACTGAGTCTTGTATTACCAAGGCTGTGCTGGCAGAAAGGGTGCTGATAGCTGAAGTGTTGTTTCATCAGAGAGAGACCAGCAGCATCAGTCTGAAGGTTGGCTTGGAAGCTGCTGTCTTTCGCTGTCTGTGAACTATCCTACTACTTTGTCCTTTGGCTCTCCAGAATATGGGCTACAGATCCCATAAATCTCTCTTGCATGAAGATTTTGGCATGTGGTTCAGAGACAGGAAGATTGGCGACTCCTACTTCAGACTGAGTATTAAAAAAAAAAAAAAAAATTCTCTGTTTTAGGATGTTTATCTGTCTTAGGCCATGCCATCATCAGCAATTTTCAAGTAAATGTCTTCTGTTTCCTTTCATGGTCTTCATGTTCCACTACAGTATTTGGAGTTTGAAATAATGTATTAAAAGGTTTTATCTGAGTTTTAAACAATCTTTTAAAATTTTTCTTTCTTCTCATTTTCCTTCCAATTTTCTATGATTTAAAAAGTGTGGCTTCATATTCTTGATTATTTGGATTTGTAAGCCTTTTTTGGGAGACGTAGTAAATGAACAGTGCGTGGAAGAGGCAAGGTCTAATTACAAAACTTCAAGTTCTTGGTATTGATCATTGAACTAACACAGTAATCCTACTTGATAAAAGCATTTGCCAAGAGTACTAAATTTAGGATGAAAAAGATCCTGGGCCCTAGTGAAGTAGTCAGCATCCCTTAAAATATTAGTAGTGGGAAATACAGTGTAGGAGATTTGGACAAGTGACTTAGAAGACCCTTCAGCCAAGATTGTAATAGCAAAATACAGTCTCTTGGGAAATTTGTAGCTCACTGTAGAGCCAGTGGTGTATGTCTGACTGTTTTAGGCAGGATGATTTGTGAATCATACGATAACACAAAACCCCTTCTGAATTAACCATATGGAAAATTACACTGAATTTTTTTTTTTAAGGATTTTGTATTTTAAACCCAGAATGATTTATTTCGTGTACACATTCTGTCATTCTGTTTACTCCTTGGGTAAACAGAGGTATAAGGACTTCTTTTCTGCTGCATCTCAGTACTAACACTCATTAGAAGAGCCGGTATTCAGAATGGCAGTGCAAAATACCTCTCTCTAAATGATTGGAACAACAGTCCATTTCTGGTGGGAGGTGTTACATCTCCCCTAAATAAAGTGAATAGTTTAATAAGAGGGATTCTATCCTGTCAGCAAAATTACCACAGACACATACCAAGGTTTGATGCTGTCCCAGGTTACATGGTGTTTCAGCGGTGTCTCTGTTAACTTCCTGTTCAAGTGTGACTCGTGGTGGTTTCTAGACATCCTTGTGTCGTTTAAGCTTCATTTCTGTCTGCTGTATTTGAGGAAAGCAGTTGGCAGTATGTACATACAAAGTCATGATGTTGGCTCTGTTGCTGCATAAAGTGAAAAATGTCATGCTCTGTCCTAGCTTTTGGAATGCAGACAGATGTGCAGTTGGAAAATAAAAGAAAATTTTCTGTCTGTTGCGCGTGTTACTAAACCTCAGCCGTTTCATGGTTTAACACTTGGCGGGAATATTCTTTTCTTCAATGAGAGATAAAAGCAGCAAGTAGTCTGCTGGAGAACTGATTTTTGTGGAGTACTTTGTTCTCATGTGTTTCTACAATGTGAAAAATTCTGCTCCAGTAGTGAAATGGAAGTTGTTTGTTTGGTGGTCTTTTTTTTTTTTTCTCCTTTGGCGTATGTAAGATCTTAGTTCTGTTCTTAGCCTGTGACAGTTTTGTGAACATCAGTGCATGGCAAGATTGAGTCTTGAGCGAGGGGAAAGATTGCATGAAATGTCAAGCATAATTTCTGGAGATTTTAAATAGTTTAATTTTCTTTGTGTCTCTGTTTTTTTTTCCGCTTTTTTATTTTTCCTCCTAGGAAACCAGAAAAAAATACTTACGTTGTGCTAAGAAAGTTAAAAACGTTAACTTGCAAAGTGTTTGGGTGGTATTTTTAAGTTTTAATCTGTAACTGAACTTCTGTGATTGATTTACTTCTGAATGTTGTTTTAGAGAGGATTAATCTGTATGACATAGTGAATCAAGAATTGTCTGGGAGAGATCTAACAGTAAACAAATAATAATGGAATGTACAGTACCTTTGAATTAGTTCATTGCATGTATATATATTCTCTGGTCATCTCAGGAAAGTGTAGAATTTGAGAACGTGAACAGCTAATGTATATAAATATCATTCTGCATCCACATTATTTTCAAAATAAATGGAAGCTGGGCACAAATATGCAACTTGTACTGTATTAAAAACTACATGTAGGTATAAATAAGTAACAAGATTCATAACTGAAGGATAAAGAAAGATTGTTGGAGAGAGTAAACAAATTATTTTTCATCTATCCCAACAATGACATCTCTTATCAGCACACCCACATGATATACAAAAGAGTTAGCGTTCATTTGCTGAAAACCACGTAGAACTTAAGAAACGATAGTCTAAGGGTAGATTTTTGCCTATGCTCAGTTAACATACTAAATTTGCTTTTATAAATCTAATACTAAAGTGTTTTGTTGGTCCATTGGCTTCCAGTTTTTTAGAGTTTTCTCTCTGTATTCTTTGATCAAATTTATAAACGAACTGCAGTGCTGAGTCCTACATTTCTGTAGGCTGGAGTTGTAGCAGGAATTAAATTCAGGCAGAGCTCTTGAAAAGGGAGTTTGAGTGCTCTGTTTTTTCTCTTTACAGTTGCTTATCTTTTTCTTCTGATTTCTTTTTTTTTTTTCTTCCCCCAAGGAATTATTCCTCCTCACCATGAATCTCATGCTTTGGTGATGAAGTACCGGAAGGAGCAGTACTGGGATATACACCATGCGCTTCGTGTAATTCGTTTTATCAATGATTCTACCCCACAGGTAGACGTTTTCCTCCGCATACATCAACTGGAATCAGGAAAATTGCCTCGAAACTTGGCTTTTCCATTGGTCAGTTGTCATTTTAATAGTCTTTTAAATACAGTTTTTTTATTTAACTTTGAACTATAAACCTGTGAGAAACAGAGCGGCAAGTAGCCCCACAAATGCACCTAGATAGACAAAGTAAGGTGAATGGAAAACAGAGAAGTACTAGTATAAAATAATGGATTTTAGTCAGTGCTTTTCTCTTTTTCTTCCCCTAAGTACTTATGTAAGATTTTATGCCTTAAAATCTCTTTTGTGTATTTTGCCTGCTAGGCTTCAAGCCTTTTGTACTCTAGCACACTTCAATTTCTTTATAGCACTGAAATCAAAATGATGTAATCTTATTGGAGCTCTTAGCTCCTTAAATGTCCTGGAACGAGGATAATTCAGAGCCAGTACAAGCAATGATCTATTGCAAATTACATTGTATTTTTAAATTATTTGTTTTTAAATCTGGACTTTTAATGTGTTGACCTCCTTTTTCTGTTAGTCCGAACTGTTGCCGGCTTCTGTCAGGTAATGCATGTACTCTGTGGTTTACAGTGTACTCACATGTGGGTTAACAAGTCTATGTTCTGATGAGAAGTTTATAGTGTGGTGATGAAAACAGTGTGTGGGTGTTATGTATAAGCCTCTGTGAGACAGGAGGTGATGAAAGGAGCCATGGGACTTCATGAAGTGGATTTTATCCTGTATTTAATGTTAATTTATCCATGTTCACTCTAGCCCAGCTTACTTGGTTATTTTTCATCTGTAGTAACAAAATTTAACATAACAAATTAAAAATTTAAAAATAAAAAAAAAAGTTAAACATAAAGTTAACATGGAAAATCCAGTAAGATTTTGAACTAGAGGACTGTATACAGCTTTCTCTTGTTGGAGGAGGGAGGGTGGTTTTGTGCTGTTATCATTGCCTAGGAACGTGGCCATCCTACCCTGCAAGTTTCCTGCAGAGAGATTTCCTTGATCTTGGCATGTGACGCAGTGGGTTGAAGATTCATGCCTTCTAGACCAGAGTCACTTTCTAAGCAAGTGTTTTGTCAGTGCATCATAGAGTACTAGCCACTGTCAGTACTATGATGGGGCTTAATAGAGATGGTGTTTTAACAAACCCACAGTTACTAGTGCTGCAACTTGTGTTTGTTTTGATGCAGAAAGCATCTGTTCTTTTTTTATGCCAGCCTGTTTTCAGTGCAGTCACTGTCCCCTTATGCTTACAAGAGGTTACTGCTGGTAGTAATGCGGATGTTTTATTGTGGAGGCAGACGGAGTATAAAGGTGATGTTGGATTGGTCTAAATATTTTGAAATGTTCGAGTTACAAATCACAGAAGTCTGCTAAATATGTTTTGTGCATCTGAAAGCAGAGGGTTTAAGTAGGATATATGTGTATTGCAGCAGTCTATGTAGCTGAGGCATATCCCAGTAATAATTAGACAGTCCACGTGTTTTGTATGAGTTGTAATCTGTGCAAAAGTCTGTGATAAGATAGCTTACTGCTACTGAGGGTTACAGTAGATCAGACTGTGGCTACACATCTGGCTTGTTACCCAGCCTCCTGATGTGGTCGCTACTGCGGCGTAAGGAATGCTGTGAGAAACAGTGCAAATACAGAGCCTCTCCTTGTGCATCTTCCCTGTTTAGAGACTTCCTGAGCTAGCTGTTGGCGTGAGATCTTGTTGGTTTAGAGATAGCTCGCCTCCATCTGCCCTGTCTGCATTCATACCATTAATTGTGGTTTAGGCATGCTGATACTTCTGTTAGGAAAGTATATCCTCTGGGGAAAACAAGATGGCGTGCCCATCACGTGCTTCTGGTATTGTGGGGAAGAAGATACTCCTCACCTGGAAAAGATATTTGTGTATAGGAAGATGCTTATCTCAAACCAAATGATTTTGTGTATATTCAAGGTAGGCATACAGCTCATGGCTACATTATTTTTTCAGTAACTAACATCCATGGCAAAGGTGTTTGAGGGGCCTGTTTGGCCCTTAGCAAGAAATAGGATGAAAAATTGTGCTGCTATGCAGTATAAAAATTTGGAGCACAGCAATAGGAATATGGCTGCCGTGTTAGGATGTAGTATTATCTCATTTGAGAATATTTAAGAACTTTTAATTAGAGTTATTCCAGACTCCTGTTGTACGTTTTGGTTTTAAAAGCAAGACGAGCCTTATTTGTTCTGCTTTAATAGGTATCTGTCACCATCATGCAGCTGCTGCCCAGTGTTTTATTTATGAATGTCAGAGCAGCTCTTTATGTGTGTTGATTCCAGTTTGTTTTCCCAAATAGCAGGAAAAAGGAGTATAAGCATAATTTAAAGAGATGGTCCAATACTTCTATGTAGTTAGTTAAATTTTTGGCTTTGTTTACCAGGAACCTGAAGATGAAGTGTTTCTTGCTATTGCTAAAGCAATGGAGGAAATGGTGGAGGATCCTATAGAATGCTATTGGCTTGTCAGTTGCTTTGTGAATCAGCTGAACAGCAAGCACAAAGATTCATTACAACAACTGGTAAGGAAAAAATAGTTTGGTTTTTCTTCTTTTTTTTTTGTGAGGAGAGCTCTGAAGGAGAGAGGAGGAAGTCATGGAAAGGATGAGAACTTTGAGAGTCACAATGTATGGAGACAACTGGAGCATCAGAGGTGACATCCTTGGATTCTGTTCCACCAACTGTTCTGAGAAAATGGGAGGAGTGATTCTTGTGTTGTGATTGTGCTGTCCTACAATGCTGTCTAACATAACATTAGAAATTGTTTTTGTTTGCTACACTAGTTTTCAATTACATCTTATTTTTTTTAGCTTAGCTAAAGCTTACGTAGTATCTGGTTGAATTATATTTCTCACAAATTGGTCACTGAAGAATTTTCTTTATTTTAAACAATTGAAGATGTCACAGAGTTAAGGACATCTCAATGATTGTCTGCTACTTTTTAGGCTGCATCTCTGACATCCATATGCTGCCCATTGGATGACAGACATAATTGTTTTGCTTTATAAATGGAGCAGGGTACTATATTCTTCAGAAAAACAGTATGTTGCAAATTAAGTTATAATAAAAAGTGGAACAGAGTTCTTGAGGCACTGAGCATTTAAATGCTCTCATAGAATATTAATTTTGAATTTCTGTCGTGCTGGTTCATAAATGTAAAATTTGATTGTAAAGAGAATGCATACTTATAAAAATTTGCTTTATTGTACAAAACCTTTTGTAATTCTTCAAATAGTCTGAACAGATAAGAAACATTTTAGTTAACAATACCCACAGAGTTGAAAGTATCTGAGTACCTGTGCCCTAGCAATCGCTGAGTGAAGGTTTGTTGCCGAAAATTATGCATGTCCATTGTTATTCTGTTGGAACTAAGAAATCCTTTTTAAACCTACCTCCCAGGTTTATGCTGGAAGTGATACATAAAATTATACCAATTTCTGTAATTCCTTTTGAAGGACAGAGGAGGATTTTTAAAGAAAGTATGTGCTCTCACTACATAGGGAGTGCCAAGCGTCTCCCTCCCTAAGTCTTTGTTTTAATATGAACATCGTACCAAGACAATGTCAGAAAATAGACAGAGGAAGTGGCTTTTTTTTGTTTGACAGCTGAAGTCATTAGACATTTGCCTAATTATGGCAGAAACCATAAAGGCACTCCTGACTTTATGAAAATGTAAATTGGGTTGCATTAGAATTTAAACAAAACACGAATTATCCACATTTTTAAGCTCTACTTTATGCTGTTCTGTCAGCCTTTCTAAATACTTTTGATTTTTAAACAAGAAATCAATGTCCATCTTTTAATGTATTGCACAGGGATTTGCTCTCAGGATTGATTTTTCTGGGTTTTGCTGCATTGTGTGTAATTTTTTTGATGTGTGCTAAGGCGATTAGATTTGAGGTGAATGAAACTCAGTTGTACTTGTGAAGGTTGCAGTAATTAGTGCAGGTTTAATCTCTGCATTGCCTTAAGCTCTCAAATAGCTCCTTGCATTAGGGAATACTGCATAGTTTGGAAGTTCTGCTAGTGGTCAGCAATTTAAGGAACCTGGGGTTGGTTGTTTAGTAAAGCACTTAATTAGCTAATTGCAAAAATCAGCAACACTTGTGTTTTGGAACATCATGGTTTTAGTTAAAATAATGCAAGTTCATTATTTTAACGTTATTTTCTGCTAATTTTTTTTTTTTAAGACACTTCTTGCCTTACAGTGTGTGTTAACTCACATCAGAGTACCCTCTGTAGTTACCTAAAATTTTCCGATTCATTTCTCAGCCAAAAATTCTGGAGCAGTATTTGAACATTGAGGATAGCAGACTCCTGACACATCTGAAAGCATGTGCTGCAATGAGCAAACTCCCTTATGATCTTTGGTTTAAAAAGTGTTTTGCAGGCTGTTTACCGGAGTCCAGTTTACAGAGGCAAGTTCTCTTTTTTTCTTTCTGTTTGTAATTACATAGTAGCTTTAGCTTTTTGTCATCACTACCAGGCAAAGAACTTTCCTTGCTTTAAGATTATGGAGTTAACTTTATTGCTGACTTGGAAATGATAAAATTGGATTTGATTCCACTTGTTACTGATGCAAGATAATCTCCGTGTGATAATTTCTCGCATTAAAATTAAAAATGGATGGAGTTAAATATAGCAGCTGATTCTGTTAGACACTTAATGCCTCCTGGGATTTAAAACTCAGAATTCCCTCTTAGCGATAGATAGCTGAATAATAGTCAGTTTTTAGGGTTTTTAACCAAAATCCTTGCTTAGGGAGTGATCATGGTACTGCATTATCATTAGATAAAAAAGATTTGGTGAAATGTGTACTGGTTTCGGCTGGGATAGAGTTTTAAATTTCTTCGCAGTAGCTTGTGTGGGGCTGTGTTTTGCATTTGTGCTGAAAATAGTGTTGATAACACAGGGATGTTTTCGTTACTGCTGAGCAGCACTCACACAGAGTCCAGGCCCTTTCTGCTCCTCAGGCTGCCCCACCAGTGAGCAGGCTGGGGGTGCATGAGGAGCTGGGAGGGGACACAGCTGGGCCAGCTGACCCCAGCTGACCAAAGGGATGTCCCATACCATACGACATCATGCTCAGCAATAAAAGCTGGGGTGGAGGCTGGTGGGGGGCCGCTGTCTGGGGGCTGACTGGGCATTGGTTGATTGGTGGTGAGCAACTGTTTTCATTTGCATCACTTGTCTTTCTTGGTTTTTATTTTCCTCTCTCCTTGTTTTTTTGCCCTCTTTTCCTGACAATTTAAAAAAATTATTATTATTTCTTTTTAATTACTAGACTGTTTTTATCTTGACTTATTAGTTTCTTTCTTGCTTTTACCCTTCCGATTCTTTCCCTGTCCCACTGAGGGGGAAGTGAGTGAGTGGCTGTGTGGTGCTTAGTTGCTCGCTGGGGTTAAACCATGACAGAATGTTTAGTTTAAAAGGTACTAGGGCAGGTTGAGTATTACAACGTTAATGAAATAGTGCATTATACCGAGATTCTACGGTTAGAAATAGGTAGTCCAGCTTTTAAAAGGGCAAAATTCTTGTGCGTGGCTCTTCACTGAAGGGCCTTTGAAATGAAGCTTGTATGATTTCTCTAGTTCTGCTACCTCTGAGAACTCTTGGAGAGCAGAAAATTCCAGCTAGATGTAGAGAAACATATCCTTTCTGCATTAACGAGAGTTGCTAATAGCAGGAAGTGGCACAAAGAAAACGATGGTTTCGTTTTCAGCTGCCTGAAAATTTTGAGAAGTAACAAGGTTCAAGGGAAGTTTTACCCAGCACCTCCGGGACATCCGTGGCTGGAATTGGTACCTAGCATGGAAACAGAGTGCTTTGCAAATTGCTCTGTGTAAAATGCTTTACAGTGATAAAGGTGATCATAATCTGAATAATGAATGCAATCTTGCTTGTTTATCTGAAACTTCACATTTCGTGAAGGTAAGTGGGAAACAGCTGTTTTAAAATATGTTTTATTTGCCCTTACGAAAATAAGGGTTTTTTCTGGAACAAGCTAGAACATTAGAAATCACGCTCTCTAGTCCTGTTGTATCGTGGTCTTTGAGGTTCTGTATGTTTTACTGTTGGCAAAGAATATGTCTGAGAGAAAACAATTTTTTGAACTAAAACTGAAGGATCTCAGGGTAGACCTTTAGGTGTTATGCTGTGTGCAGCATGGTAATTGTTACATGGCAAGTTCTCCACATCACGGAGCTATAAGGCTGCAAAATAGTGATCTTTGTGTAGTGGTTGTGTGTGATTACTACTTTTATGGCTACAGAAATTATATAAGCGTGTATAAGAAGTTTGTTTCATCCCTAGAAGCGATTGAACCCACGTGGTTTGCCTGCATCTCTATTTCATATTTACATTTGTAAATTACTTTCAGCACATAATGATTGACCTTGTTTCAGTGTGCTTTCTGTATATGAAACTTAATGCCTTAAACTACTGTCAGTAGAAGTGACTGCTCTACCTGGGACTTGCCGGTCTCTTGAGCCCTTTTTTTCTGTAGGCTGCTGTGATCTGAAGTAGCCTTTGTGCACCACTGCATTAGGAACCTCTTCGCATGTCTTCTAGGAGGTATTTTTATTTACAGCTTATGTGATTTAATTTTGCTACTACGTCTTATGGCTGAGCACTAGAACTGAAAGAGGAATTTGCATCAGAGCAGTTTTGCTATTGGAAGATTTGGGGTTTTTTTAAATTTCTGTTGAAAATTGGAATATTTTATGGAGCTGCGTCATCTTCATAGTGTAAAAAAAAATCTAAAACAAGAATTTTGATTTCATATTTTATCTTAGACTCTTTAGTTTCGAACTTTTAGCATTTTAAATCAGTTCATTTATATGAGATATTTTATCTAGTTAGTGTACTGTTTAGCAATATCATATACTGTTTTCCCTTACTGAAACAGAATATTTTAACGACCCGAAATTTTTAAAATACTTTTTTGTTTTTTCATGGAAAAGGTCAAAATATTGGCTTTTTCTTGCTAGTTTAGGTTTCTGAATTATTCAGTTGTAATCATAATGGCCTCATTTTCTAAGGAAATAACATACTTCATGGGTAGCGTGTGACAGATGAACTTAATTAATGCTTGGAGATTCAGTTTGGATTAGAATCTAGAAGCCCGAATGCTTATCTGAAATGTTTCCAAATGGCAGTGTTGGAACTGCCAAGAATTCTCCGATTCTCCTGTGAGTTGTACTTACTTTTTGTCAAGTGAAAGATGATCTGAGCTCAGTCTTTTATGATTTAATTTAACTTATGATTTAGTACTGTATTTCTTAGAGAGGTTTCTTGTTTTCTATAAATTGTAGTCTTCTCTTCCAGGCAGCTAAATCTAAATCTAATGGTTTACTTTTTTTCTTTAACGTTCACAAGATTTGTATATGCTGTGCAGAAATTTTATGCAGTAGTGGTGAGATGTAGTTGCATAATACCAGCTTTACTCCTGACCTGCGTTGCTGCTCAGTATAAAGACTGTTTTATAGCACACTTCTAGTTATACCATAGGTAAAATTTATGCATCAGTTTAATTTAAATGGGCTTGGAAAATGTGTAAAGACAGGTTTCTTGTAGAAGCTTTTCCTTTGAGCTTATGCAGTGTCATTGCTTGCCCAAATAGAATGGACATACTATGCGACAAACTTCTGAACAAACCTCTTAAAGGTGCCAACACTGGTAAAAAGAGGAGCAGACTGACTGTTTCGAAGGCACTGTGTCCTCAGGGCTCTGTATCGCACCTGAATATGGACAGGGTGCTGCTTGGAACGTGAACCAGGCTGTAGCAGAGGCTCGAGAGGGACAGAAAGGCTTACTGAAAGTCTCTGAAACAGGGAGAGAACTGCATCACACCTTTGTTTTTATACTCACCATTGCCCTATTTGCTCGATTTCTGCAACGGCAGACCTGGTCATCTGCTCAGCAAGCCCCGCGTGTGGAGAGCTTTCAAGCAGTGCTGTGTGGGCCCTCAGCCGGAGAGCCCTGCTGTTGAAGCTTGGTGTCCCCGTTGCCACTTCAGCTCTACAGGCACTTTGGCTGCCAGTTTATTCCAGCACTGTCACTGGAGATGATCCAGCTACAACAGCAGTAGTGCAGCTTTGCAGATACAATTGTGAATAAGCCAGAAATTTTTTATGGCCCAGTGTTGCCAGTCACGTATCATGCCCCTGACTAATGTTGTTTGTATTCTGCACTGAAGGCTTGGTATTAGCAGGGCTTCAGTAAGCTGATGGGGTGGTGTTAGGTTATTGGCCTCTGGTAACTTGTTTGTGGCAAAGTATTTGGTAGTTCTCAAATCTTATGACTGCCTTTCAAACTGGTACTGCCACCTGTATTAACATATGGCTTCTGTAGTTTTACATATGTGATCTCCATGTCCTGCATAAATTACACCTAGTGGGAAAAATGTCAGTAATTTGTTAGTGGACACAACAGAAATATGAAAAACGCCTTAAATTTACTATGGAATGGGAGGGCATAAGAATGTGCGTGTAGGCTACTACTAAAGAGAAACTTAAGTCAGTTTGCCTTTGTCTAGATAATTGAGCTGCTTCCCAGCTCTGGAGACGACTGGGCACCAGATCATGGCATAAGGTCAGGATGAGGCTTGTGGGTGCCTCATCCTGTCCCGCCATGCCCAGTTACTGTTGGAAGGACACCCAGAAATGCAGGCAGAGGAGCAAGCTTTGGTTCTCTTTAAACATCTCTGGCCTGGAGGACTGGAACCAGGGAATAAGGTCGAGTGTGCTTACCCTGCAGCCTGGGGGGAAAAGCTGCAAAATTAATGATAATATTTCAGAAAAAGAGAAAGCAGCAATGCTGTGATGCTTTTTGTATAATACTGCACTGTAGCAGTTGAGGAACCTCAGCAACTGCCTTGAGAATGCCATACCTTCACACACATGCACAGAGTAAGTCGTATTGTGCGTACAGGAAAAGATGAATGAAGAGTGAATGGCTGCGTTGGCATAATCCTTGCTTCCTGTTTCTTTTTATATTTCCTTTGTGTTTTTTACTACTGTTTCACTGTTCAAGAAATACCTGCAAGAGTGCTCGTGTGGTTAATTGAATACTGTTGTATTTCACAGAGGATGGTAATCACAGAAAAGTGAAAGTAGAATACGTATGTTATTAGGGAGATAAAGTTTATGAAGGCTGCTAGATTTGAATCAAATCATCAAAATACGCGTTTCCTTGAAACTGCTGTGGGTTTTTTCCATTCTAAGTAAACACTTTTTGACACAGTTTATGTTGCTATTCCTGGCTCTGCTGGTACAGACAAGGTGCTGACCGCTGGTCTGTTTATCACAGTGTCATGCAGTCATTCCCCTGGTGCTGTCGCTGGTGGAGTTGCATTGAGAGTGACAATAGCTGGCAATGTTAAGGGGAAAAATACTGCAGCAGACGCAGCTGGTTAATGCTGACATCTCATCCACTTTACTATGCATCCTCTTCCAAAATTTGTTAGACACTGGTGATTTAGATACTGCATCTGTTTTGCCATTGTTAAAACATTTGTTATGGAATCAGACTAAATAATGCAGGAAAACCTTAGAGTGTTTTCTGAGCATGAAATGTAACCTACCGTAACGTAATTATGGAGGCTGAAGTCAGGAGACTTGGATGCAAAATAGAGAAAGAAGGCTGGGTATTTTATATTTGGATTAGCAAGCTTGTATTTGAATTAACATGAGCTTTAAGATGAACTTTAAAAATTCTTTCCTGTTTTTGAGGTCTGCTACTCTCTGTGTTGTCATTCAGAATTACAGTTCTGCTGCCCCTGAAACACATGGGGGGTTGTGCTTGGGTTCTAAACAGGCACTTTTGTGAAGGAAAATGTATTGGAAGTGAACAGGGATGACCTGTACAGTGTGGGACAGGAATGTGGTCTCTCTCTTCTCGTAGCCTTGCTTAAAGCTTCTAGACCTGACTTCAGCGTCAGTGCAGTATTTACAGCGATCACTTGTCCTGGAATGTTCGAACCGCAAGGGAAGCAGTGAGATTTTCATTTTTGATTATTTATTGTTCCTGCCCGTATGGGAATTATATTGATTTTTTAATCATAGCAAGACAGGGAATTAAAACTGAATTGCAAAAGGGAAAGAAATTGGCAATGCATTTTTTTCCAATCTGTCCATATGGGATTTTTGTTTGTTTCCTTCTTTTGTAAGAATAGTCCTGAGGATTTTACATATTCTTTTCCTGATTTCTTCACTATAAGATAAATTCTAGTCTAATTTTGTTTGATGAATGGAGAGATTGTGAAAATAGTGTCAAAAAAGTTATTTGAATAGAAGGTTAAGTAACTGACAACTCACCTGAGTCACAGCGCGAAAAATAAGCACTGTGTAGCAGCAGCAGCCGTTCCATGTTAGGAGTTACAGAAGCTTTTCACAAAGAATCACGGAAGGGTTGAGGCTGGCAGGGAGCTCTGGAGGTCATCTGGTCCCACCAACCCCCCTGCTCAAGCAGGGTCCCCTAGGGCTGTCCAGACGGCCTTTGGATGTCTCCCAAGGAGGGAAACTCTACCACCTCTCTGGGCAGCCTGTGCCAGTGCTTAGTCACTCACATGGTGAAGAAGTGTGCCCTGATGTTCAGAGGAGACCTCCTGTGTTCCATTTGTGCCCGTTGCCTCTGGTCCTGTCACTGGGCACTGCTGAGGAGAACCTGGCTCCATCTTCTTTGCACCCTCCCTGCAGGTATTTATAGACATTAACAGATCTCCCCTGAGCCTTCTCTTCTCCAGGCCGAACAGCCCCAGCTCTCTCAACCTTTCCTCATGTTCCAGTCCCTTAACCATCTTCATGGCTCTTTGTTGAACTCTGACTTCTTAGGTCCTACTTGTTTAAAGGTGTGATACCGACTCTTCAATTCAGCTGTCGAAGTTCATGTTATGCCTGCGTTGTGTTCTCCTGGCACTCCAGGCCAAAGGGCAAGCTCTTCTGAGAGAGAAGGTCATAGAAGAACTGAGTTATCTTTGGAAGAAGCATACCCATAGATCCAAGCTTGAGTGGGCTGCAGAAGATGGTTAATGTTACTGTATTCAGAGATTATGGAGGATGCCATGTGGTCTTTGTCCCCCATGTTTTTCATTGGAGGGAGAAACACTTTTAACAAGTACCCAGAAGGAGGAAGAACAGTAATCCTCAGAAAGTCTTCCTGACACAGCTCTTAAAATTCAAGAACTAAAAATAATGCAAGCCCGTAAAAGCTGCCATCTGACAGATGGTTTCACACTGATTTTGGATAATCTTTCATCCCAAGTCTGTTGAGTTGGGCCTGAGATAGAGCTGCTGGCTGAAGGGTGGTTTCAGATTGTTGCAGGCTGTTTTGGTAGTGTGGATCCGTTTTACTATTCATTGAAGTTCTGTTGCTGAAGTACTTGCAGACTTTGGAGGCCTGCCCTTCGGGTTTTGTTAAAACTGTGAGGTCCAGGTACAGTTTCATACAGGTGGTAGGAGTGCTTAGGTGATTCTGAGAGAGTCTCTGCACGGTGGGATGGATTGAAAGACTTAGTAGTTGTTCCTTGTGTCTGATTTAAAATTATATCCTGCTGATGTATCATATTTATATCTCATACAGCAATGACCTGGAATATTCAATAGCTCCTTGAGATGTAGTAGTTCAATATTACACGCTTTTGAATTTTCAGCTACTTAATTGTTTGAAGAGTGTCTTTATTAGCCATGCTAATAAAGTTTGTTTCCTTTTTTGCACTAGGAAAAATTCTCACCTTTACCATACACTGCAGAATAGTTGTCACGGTTGAGACTGTTGAAACAAGAATTGCTTTTCGTGTTTGGGCTTGTACACAGTCCCATTTCTCAACAAGAACACACCGTATCAATACATTACTGCTTGCCATCACTCTGCTCTGTACAGATTTAGGAGTTGATAAAATGTCTTTTACCCTGACCTGAATTATTCAGAAAAATAATCTGAAAAAAGGTGATTGTACAAAGGCTGTTCTAGCAGAGAAATAAGAAGATAGGCACTACAATAATGTGATTTCTTTTCATTTTTTGGTAGAGTTTGGGACAAAGTTATTAGTGGTTCCTGCAAGATTCTCGTTTTTGTTGCTGTGGAGATATTATTAACCTTTAAAATGAAGATACTAGCACTGAATACTGCAGAAAAGATCACACAGTTTTTGGAAAATGTAAGTACTATGTTGTGCTTTGCATTACCTTTTGTGGTTTATAAAAGTGTGTTTCAGCCTTAAAGACATCTGCCGGTTGCAAACATACCATAAGATACTGTCACGTTACTTCCTGAGAATAGCGTAGTGAAGGTGGAGAGAGAATGCTCAGGGATGAGAATAATAGTTTTTTTCTATCAGGAGGTAAGCCTTTCATAGAAGGAAATGATTTTTAGGCTTTAGGGAATGTTGCCCATGTTTGTACATATTTGACAATATTCCTTGTGATACTGAAGGTTTTTTTTCTGTGACAGTAAGTGCAGATGAGGTTAGGTTAATTTTTCTGGAAGCTCCTTACAGGGTTGGTTTCTGGCACCTTTTTTGTTTGTTGCCTGAGTGTGAATCTATAGACTCAAGGTATGTCTTCTGTTGATGTAAGGATAGGATCATGAGCCTGAACCTGAAATTTCTTTCTGTGAATAGAAACGAGCGTCACAGCAGGGCTGTATGATCCCAGTGTAACCTAGGTTAGTTAGATTAGATGGGTCTGTGGTCATGGATGGCCAGTATGAGTTCTGCCTGATGTCAGGTTAGGGATGCATGAAGCGTGACATGCCTGGGTGGTCATGGTACTGTTTTGTAAAGAAAACCTTTTTGTCTAAGACCTGGAGGTAACATGGTGCATGTAGGGATGCACGTGACTGAGGGATATTGGGTTGGTAGGGCAGGGAGATGGGATTCTAGTTTTGTTTTCTTTTTTTATGAAGAGATAAAATCTGAAGTGGAAATTCAAAATCTTTATTTGAAACAAACCAGTTCAAATAAAGTACTCTGACAAGGCATTTTGCCCTGATCTTTTGTAGATTCCTCAAGATAACACTGATGCTATTGTCAGCAAAGCTGTTGATCTGTGGCGCACACACTGTGGGACTCCAGCACACTCAGTCTGAGAACTTTCTTCGCTTATGGCAGCTTGGGGGGGAAAAAAAGACCTTTGCAAAGACATTTTACCACTCTTCCCCCATCCTGATGTGATGTTCTTCATTTCCTCTTCTATGTAAAGATGCTATTAAAGCAGCTAATAGTATAGTGATCAATATGTAAATATTTTTCAGTAAATACAGATGGAACCAAGATACCTAGCGGCGGTGTGATCATGTCCAGAGTGTTCCTTGGCCAGCCAGCTACAGTATTCTGATTGCACACTGTGCTCTCTGGCTTTTGGGGAAGTAAATCTAACGCTTGAAGCAAGGTAAATAGACTTACTTGTAATTTTAAAATGTTTTTGTATGCCAGCTTATACTTGATAGTAGTTACTATTTGGAGGTGTTTTTAGGGTGAATTTACTAAATGTTAGTCTGTGGAACTCTTTGGTGAACAAGCCTGCCTTTGCTAGATATGTAAATGTACCCTATTCATACTGTAAATTTTCAGGTAAATGTTCTGGAAGAGGCTTCACAAGTTTGAGGTAGAGGACATCACAATGACCAGGGATGACATGGTTTTCTGAAGTGTCTTAAAATACTTTCTTTTGTCTGTTGGCCAGCTCTCTATGGCTGTACCTTCTCCTTTGTACTTCATAGAATGAGAGAATGGTTTGGGTTGGAAGGGACCTGCAGAGGTCATCTAGTCCAACCCCTTTGCCATTGGCAGGGACATCTTCAACTCAGTCAGGTTGCTCAGAGCCCCGTCCAACCTGGCCTTGAATGTTCCCAGGGATGGGGCCTCCACTGCCTCACTGGGCAACCCGTTCCAGTGTTTCACCAGCCTCACTGGAAAAATCTTTTTCTTATATCCAGTCAAATCTCCCGTCCTTTAGTTTAAACCATTACTCTTTTTCCTGTCACAACAGGCCTTGCTAAAAAGATTGTCCCCATCTTTCCTATAGGCCCCCTTTAAGTACTGGAAGGCTGCTATAAGGTCTTCCCACAGCCTTCTCTTCTCCAGGCTGAACAGCCCCAACTCTCTCAGCCTGTCCTCACAGGACAGGTGCTCCAGCCCTCGGATCATCTTTGTGGCCCTCCTCTGGACCCGCTCCAGTAGCTCCATGTCCTTCCTGTGCTGAGGGCTCCAGAGCTGGATGCAGGACTCCTGGTGAAGTCTCAGCAGAGCAGAGTAGAGGGGCAGAATCACCTCCCTCGACTTGCTGGCAACGCTGCTTTTGATGCAGCCCAAGATACGGTTGGCCTTCTGGGCTGCGAGCGCACATTGGTGGCTCATGTCCAGCTTTTCATCCATCAGGACTCCCCAGTCCTTCTTCGCAGGGCTGCTCTCAATCCCTTCATCCCCCAGCCTGTCTTGATAGCGGGGTTTGCCCCGACTCAGGTACAGGACCTTGCATTTGTCCTTGTTGAACCTCATGAGGTTCACACAGGCCCACTTCTTGAGCTTGTCCAGGTCCCTGTTCTTGTGGTGTGTCTGCTGCACCACTCAGCTTGGTGTCCTCTGCAAACTTGCTGAAGGTGTGCTCGATTTTGCTGTTGATGTCATTGATGAAAATATTAAACAAGACCGGTCCCAGTACGGACCTTTGAGGGACACCACTTGTCACTGGTGTCCATTTGGACATCAAGCCGTTACCACTACCCTCTGGCTGCGACCTTCCAAACAATTCCTTAGCCACCGAATGGCCCACCCATCAAATCCATATCTCCCCAATTTAGAGAGAAGGATGTTGTGGGGGACCGTGTCAAAGGCTTTACAGAAGTCTAGATAGATGACACCCATTGCTTTTCTCTTGCTCACTGATGCAGTCACTTCATCATAGAAAGCCACTAGATTGGTCAGGCAGGACTCGCCCTTGGTGAAGCCATGCTGGCTGTCTCAAATCACCTCCCTGGCCTCCATGTGCCGGAGCACAGCTTCTAGGAGGATCTGTTCCATGATCTTCCCAGGCACAGAGATGAGGCTGATGGATCGGTAGTTCCCAGGGTCCTCCTTTCTACCCTTTTGAAAAATGGGCACGATGTTTCCCTTCTTCCAGTCACCAGGGACTTCACCTGGCTGCCATGACTTTTCAAATATGATGGAGACTGGCTTGGCAACTACATCAGCCAGTTCCTTCAGCACTCTGGGATTCATCTCGTAAGGTCCGATAGACTTATGCCTGTTCAGGTTCCTCAGGTGGTCACGAACCTGATCTTCCCTTAGAGTGGGAGGGGCTTTACCACCCTGGTCCCCATCTTGTGGTCCGCATGCGGCGGGCTGCCCAGCTGGAAAGCAGCCAGGGAAAGGGGACTATGCTGCTGCTCTCGAGCACAGGCTTCCTTCCCACTCTTCCAGATCCGGCCTTGGTCCTGGCATTTCTTCTCTGCTTGGAAAGGACCCATCTTTGGCACATGCTCAACAGAAAGATGCCAGGTGGCTGAGAGGACACTGTGTTTGTCTAGCTTGGAGGAAAAGAGGCTAAGAGGCGACCTCATTGCTCCCTACAGCTTCCTGAGGAGGGGACATGGAGAGGGAGGTGCTGATCTCTTCTCCCTGCTGGGATCCAGCAACAAGATGTGTGGGAATGTGTCGAAGAGGCATCAGGAGAGGTTTAGACTGGTCTTTAGGAAGCATTTCTTTACCACCTAGAGAGGTGGTCAATGTCCCATGCCTGTCAGTGCCCTAGAAAGAGGCATTTGGACAATGCCCTTCGTTGTATCCTTGAACTTTTGGTCAGCCCTGGAGTGCTCAGTCCCTGCCAATTGGAGCTACTCGATTCGATTCCTTTACACCTCTGCTCATTGTTTTGCAATCTGGAACTACTTTGTTAGCATTAGGCAGGTGAGAAAACAGAATTTTTTCAAGGTAATTCTGCGAAACAGTCAGGTTAACGTATCAAGATCTCTGTATGCAGGTCAGCCTTCTAGGAGTGTCCCACTGAACTAGCAAGACTGAATTTTCCAACGTGAAGGAAAGCACGGTGAGGAAGCGCGCTTTCTGGCCTGCAAATTGAACGGTTAGAAAAACTTGGGGGTGGGGGGAAGTATGTGGATGTGCGTGGATGGACAGGACCGGGGTATCAATATTTTCTGGAGGAAAAGAATGGGATTTTTCAAAACCAGTATTGCCTGAACTGTTACTATTCACCTGCTGAGAAGGGCTGGGCTAACGCCGGGTGCTCCTGACATCACCCACAACTTCTGCCCAGACAGGACAGAAATTCAGTGACACGCACAAAGGGCCTGGAGGTTTTAGCAAAGTTTCCAAAACCCAGGTGGACAGGAGAACAAAGCGATGGGTTCTGATGTCACCGTGTCCCGATCAATGGCTTCTGTTGTCACCAAGGGATGGACTGAGATGTCTGCAAGTGATGGACTTTGATGTCACCTAGTGATGGATCGTGATGTCCCCAAGAGACAGATGGTGACCAGGCTTCCCTTGCTGCTTAGAACGGGGCGCCCAGCCCCACCCAGCCGGCTTCTGCCTGGACTCCAGTCCAGCAGTTTGTGAGGTTTGGAGTGTTGAGCGAGGCCTTGGTGCTGGTGCCATCCTTGGCGAGCTGTTCCTTGCAGCTCTCTGTGCCTGAGCCCAGAGCCATTGAAGGATTATCCCTGGCCCTGCCAGCTTCAGGCAGCTGGGGCACCCAGGAGCCACGCTTGCAGCAGCAGAGGTGAGCTGGGGGGGAAACCTCACCCTGGGCGGCTGGCAGGGTTTCCTCCTTGAGGGACCTGAGCACTTCTTCCACCCCTCCCCGCCCTGGCCAGTGACTGTGGCCCCTCTTCCTTTTCTAGCGCAACACTGGCTGCTGCAGCGCCGGCAAGAGGGAGCGGCTTGACATCCCCAGCCGACCGCAGCCAGTGGAGAGCATGGCCAGGGAGCTGGAGGACTGCTGTCCCGTCTGCCTGGGCAGCTGGGAGGAGGCCAGCTTTGCCATGCCATGCCTCCACTGCTTCTGCTATGCTTGCATCCTGCGGTGGGCTGAGAACAAGCCCTAGTGCCCCCTCTGCAAGAGGGGCATGCACTCCATCTTGCACTCGGTGCGGGTGGATGATGACTACCAGGAGCACATCCCCACACCCTCCGTGCCATCATCAGGCGTTGTCGGCCAGGCGCTCCCAGTGACCCAGATGATGATGACCACCAGGACTGTGGATCACCCCAATGGTGGGCTGCTGAAGAGGTGTCCGGGCATCCTGTGAACAACCTCCAGCCCCCCAGCTGGCTGAATGCTTTCCAGGCCCACCCAATGCTCCTCCAGACCCTGCAGTCCTGGGTCTATCCAGGAGATGGGGGAGACCTTTGGCAACGGGCTCTTACAGGCAGCCGTGGGGGAGGACACTGTCACGGCCATCCACGGGATGGACACAGAGCTGCCGGTCTGGATGCTGGGGGTCTTCCTCTAAAACCCTGGTGCCCCTGGCCTTGCTGCCTCCTGAGGAGGGTCTCCCAGCCCCGGCTCAGCCCTCTGTGGCAGCTCTGCCAGATCCAGTGTGGATGAGCTCCTGGGCATCTCATCCACTGCCCTTGCTGGGAGTCCTGGCAGCCACCGCTTGGCTCCTGCTGCCATCCCCGCGGAGCCCGTGGAGCCCCAGGAGGAGCCGGGGGAGGCTGTGCCCGGGCCCTCCGCTCCTGGCCGGGGCAGGAACCACTCCCCTGGGTGGCCACGGCAACCCCCAAAGAGGAGGACCGGCAGGTCTGAGGGCTCTCCAGCCACAGAGAGGCCAACACGGCGTCAGTGACCCTGGAGGGTGTCTCAGGGGATGGCCACAGCAGGACTGGCCCATCCGCTGGGTCCTTTGCCGGCCCTCAAGGGCTCCCAGCCCCCCCCCCCGGTCCAATTATCCTAATAAAAGAAGTGCGTGACAACTACAGGGAAAGTCTCAGTGTTAATAACAGTGCAGGGGGCGTTGCTGTCCTCGCCCTTTTTTGCTGCTGGGAGGGGTGGGATGTTAATGGTGAGGGGTCCTTCTATGCGTGCCAGCTACTCCTTTGTAGGAGAGGTGTTCCAGAAAGGTGGATCTGTCCTATCCTAAAATGTGACTTTGGGCAGGTATGGAGAAAATCAGTGTGACGAGTCAATGGAATTCAGAATTGTAGGCCAGTAATAAACAATGCTTCTGTTGAATGCTTGGCTCAAAGTTGTTGTAATTTGATTCTTGTTTGGTTGGGATTTAAAAATAGATTTAATACAGAAAGGTAATTTGTGATGTAAGTAAAAGTGATTAGCCATAGTAGATTAGTCCTCCAGTAAATGAATCTTTTTTTCTTGCAAAAGTGTAAAATTCTATTTCTACATCTTGCATAGACCAGGGAATTGTATATAAAAATGTGTTGCTTAGGTGTTACTTGACTCAAATTGGTGCTTAGTATGGCAAGTGCCAAGTAGGCTCATTGCACTTGGAAGAGTATGTTTAGCTTGCACTCTGTGTAGTGCAGACTTGAAATGCTTTATAAACTTTTGTTTTAAACTAGGTCAGGTTTACTTTCCAATGCATTAGCTGGAGAAGCATGGAGGCCAGGTTACTCCTAAAAACCTCGGTAGTTGATCTATGCTGGATTCTGAGCTGCTGCTGTTAGTGTTCCTGAAATGCCTGAGTTTCCCCAGTTCAGAAAAAGCTTGTGTCTGCTTTGAAAGCCGTTGCTGTGTCCGCATTGTCGTGTAAGCCATTGAGTAAGCTCCATTTAGGAGCCTCTTTTCCTAGCGTAGGCGTGAGAGCTGGCTACCGTGGCTAGGAAGGAGCACACACATTCTGTGAGCAACAGCACGGCATTCTGTAACACGCAGTGCACAAGTTTTTCAGAGAAACGGTGGCCACAGGTAATGGACTGAAAGATGACCCGTTTGAACCTTTTTCCCTCAGGCTGCACAGCTGATTGACAAAACCCCCGAAGTTACAAATGCCTTATTCAGGCCTTTACACTGCAGGTTACTTGGTCATTAAAAAAACAAGCGCTGCGGACACTGAAGGTGTTTAGCAGTTGCGGTGCTCAAAGGGAATCAATAACTCATATTCTTTGAAGGGAGATGCACTGAATCGGGATTAGAAGTGCCAGTTAGTGTCACTGCTTCCAGGCTTGCCAGTGAGTCTTCTTCCAATCACTACTTGACTGAAGGCTCCAGGTATTTTTTTTGGTTTAGTTTTTAATTTAAAAAATCCTTTCTCTATCAATGGGCGGGCCCCGGAGCTGCACAGACGAGAGACAGAGATCTGCATTTGCAGAATCACGGAAGGGGTTGAGGCTGGCAGGGAGCTCTGGAGGTCATCTGGTCCCACCAACCCCCCTGCGGAAGAAGGGTCTCCTAGAGTTGGTTGCCCAGGACAGTGTCCTTGAGGCTTTTGGATGTCTCCAAGGAGGAAGACTCCGCCAGCTCTCTGGGCAACCTGTGCCAGTGCTTGATCACCCTCACAGTAAAAATCTTCCTGTTTCCACATGAGCAACAGTAATTTTACTTATGTGATTTTACATATGTGGGGTGGAGCCTCAAATGCTGCTCCACTTCAATGTCAGCTGAAGTTTTTGTGCAGCTTTCTCAGTTTCATGTACAAAGAAAGATCAGGAGTGTTTCTTCAATGGAGTGTGTTGTTTATTCTGGGCTATGCTGAAGGAGCCGAGTTCTCTAGAGAGCAGATAGTGGTTTAACTTCCACTGATCAGGTAAGAGACATTTGTGCATGTCTTAATGGATCCATTTCCAGGCTTTCACGGTGGGTTGATGAGGGATACAGTTTGTGCAGAAAACTTAACTGAATTCACCAAAGACTGAAAGTATGAATCTGGCTAACTTATGCTCAGTTAATTTTTGGTGATGTCTGCTCCGTTTAACATAATGCTGTAGCTCAGAGGCCTGCTTCCCAAGAGAGCAGGAGAAGAACAGAATGTGAGCTTTCACTGTCCCCAGCGTGTGATGATCAGGGTGAAGTTGAGGCAAGATACCTTTAAAGCCCCAGCCTCCATCAGAGTCTACCATTTGGGAAGCCTCGGTCTCTGCCTCCAGCAGTTGAGGTCAGCCTGGAGTTGGGCATGTGTGGCTGACTGTTGCTTCTCAACCTCTTGAACAAAGACACTGCCATAGTTGTAGTGTCCACAGGCGCTGTCAGTGGGCAGTCCGAGCTTGGTTGTTTATCTGCTATGGACTACTAGTTCCTTACACAGATTGTTTTGAAGTTGCACATAGTTGAGCCTAAGTAATGCAGGGAAGGGATTGCCTTTGCCATATGTTTTTTGTTAGCTCTGTGTCATTCATGAGGAGTGTGGTAACGAGTCATCTGATGGTCATTGTTCCCTGAGAAGCCTGAAAATGTGATATTTATTTACATTATTTGTCCTTGACTGGCTGAGTATGTAACTGCTTACTGCATGTTTGTTTGTTCATATAGAACTAGCTGCTAAGAGTGGTTTTTGGGTTTGTTTTTTTATTCCTTCTTTTTTTCCACGGAGACAATGGAAACAACACTGAAGCATTCACTTTGGAGAGTGAAAGCTCCCCCTTCAAGCTCCCCCCCTTGCCAAATATCTTCATGGGCTTTGCAAACAAGAAAAATAAGCTTAATCTGGTGCAGTTCTCCCCTCAAGCAGTACTTTCTCTCCAGAGAGGGTCAGAGCAATGCCACGTGTCTGGGCTCTCCAGGCACGCACCAGTTCTTTTCCAGCTGACATCCAAATGGGATGGAAACTCCAGATAAGAAAAGTAATGGCAGATGTCAGAGGATGGTGCCTGAAAAGTGATGAATGACTTTAACTCTAGTAAGGGGCCTGAGCGTATGGAAAGAAAAGCAGGAGAGCATGGAGACAAAAGTGGCTGAAATACAGCACTTCAGAGGCTGGTAAAGTGACAGTGATACAGCGCAAGTTTCTGTGGATAGGAGATTGACGTCCTTCGCCCCATGGGAGACGTGGGACAACTTCAGTTGCAGATGACCTCTTTCTGAACACCAGATCTCCCACCACGCAGCACGACTTTACTGAAAAGCCAAGCTTTTATTCATTCTGCCACTCGGGGAAGAACTTTGTGAGCAATTTTGCACAGTTTGCAGGCAGTGCTTGCCAGCATGGGTGTAGGATGGCGTTGCACCATCTGTGCCTTGGCCTGGCAGCTGTTAATGGATGCTTGTGATGGGCATACGCGCGGCAGCAGCCGTCAGCTTGCACTGCTCAGACACAGGGCAGCCTCGTTGTCCCACGCAGAGCAACTCTGTGGTGCAACCAGGGCATGGCCACGCTGTTGCTTTCGGGCCTGGGAGCCTTGATCTGAGGAGCAAAGGGGAGAAATGGGGGTGAGGAAGATGATGGCAAAGCACTGAGTGCTTAGCCAGGCACTGCCGAGCGGCAGAGCATGTTCTTGCATGGGTGGCCGTGTGCCCGCACGCTGCCCAGTGAGCGCTCTGCTGGGCTCTGGTTTGGCAGCATCAGGCTTCCAGTGCCTTTGTGGGATTTCCTCAGTGGGCTCAGCATGTTTCCCTTTCTCCTTCCCCCCCGCGAAAATAACCAGACGCCCAGTGGCCTTTATTTTGGACTGAAGATTAGCTCTTGGGCACGTGTGCGCATGGATGTGTGTATGGATCTGGCTTCTGCATTCTGAACTGGTGGCTAAATAGCTGTGCCTGGCTCCTACCTCTCCGGGTTAATGGATCCACGGACGTGAAACACAGACACTCACCAAACAGACGCTAAAATACAGATTGTTGTATCTGACATCCCATTAACAGGGAATGTTGTAAGAGAGTGACTGCAGGGTGCACCTGGCTGTCGGTCGTTCTGTGGGCTGCCTCTCCTAAGTTTTGAAGCAGTGGGTAAAGGGAGCACAAATGCTATTGCTGAGCTGGTCACCAGGGGCTGCCTGTTTAATGGAGAATTGATTTTTTTTTTCCCAGGCCTCCTCTTTGTTTCCTGCCCAAAGACGGCATTAGATTGCAATTTGATTGCCAGTAATTACATGGACTTCAGTGAAGACACACATCTCTTTCCTTAGACCAGTTTTATGAAATGCTTCGGTTAAAACATGAAACTACAGCCCTTGTGCAGGGGGGTCTCGGTGCAGGAGACTGGGCTGTGTGCTCACAGTCCCCGTACAAAAAGTAATCCTCACCAACGTTTTTTTGTTTTAAAGCATAGAAATTGCTGGATGTAAGCAAAACAATACATAAGGATATAAGCAAAATACTAGATAATGCTGCTATGGAGGCTGTAGCTAGTTGTGAGGGAAGGAGATCTTTCGTCAAAAACTGGGATTATTATTTTTTACTTGATTTATTTATCTAAACTTCACTGGATAGCTACAATATTGTTGGCTGCCAGAATGGAAATATATACAAACACACGCAAAGATTGTAAGGAGGTCAGTGAAAACTTACCCAAATGGCAACAAACAAACAAAGCCCACTACCAGAGTTTTGATCGTGTTGTGTCTCCACAGCAGCAATGGAGAGGAGCAGAATTTGGTCAGTTAGAGTACATGGACCTTTCATTTTTGTGTAATTGGAAGCCTTTGGGTGCATCGGGGAGGGGAGCTGCTCCCACCTGCCAGTTACAGCGAGGATGCTGGGTGCTGGGTGTCTCTTTGGGGTCAAAATTTTTGCACCATGGATTACAAGAACTAAACAGCCTAAGCAGAGCTGTCAGCTTCTGTGCTTTCTGCAGAATGCTAGTGAGGCTGTGTGAAGGTACATGCTTATTCTTGTAAGGAAGATTTTTTCCCTCCCCTTTTCACTACATGGAGGCTGCAGCCTGCACCTGAAATGCTGTGCAACCCCTGGAGCTACTCGGGGAAAAGGAAATTAAAAAAAAACAACTCACAAGATGAAAAGGTGACATGGAAGTAGCAGGATGTCTAAGTATGGCTCCTCTGCTGAACAGCACTAGCACCTGCTGGTACTGCTCGGTGGCAGTTTCTCTAACCACATGGTGCCGTGTCTTGGACAAAGACCTGTGAACAGGGCAGGGAGAGCAGAATGGGCGATCAGGGGACTGGATTAGGGGACTGGAGCATCTCTGCTACGAGGAAAGGCTGAGGGAGCTGGGCTTGTTTAGCCTGGAGAAGAGAAGGCTGAGAGGGGACCTTAGAAATGCTTATAAATATCTCAAGGGTGGGTGTCAGGAGGATGGGGCCAGAGTCTTTTCAGTAGTGCCCAGTGACAGGACAAGGGGTAACGGGCACAAACTGAAGCAGAGGAAGTTCCATCTGGACATGATTTTTCACTTTGAGGGTGACAGAGCCCTGGAAGAGGCTGCCCAGGGAGGTTGTGGAGTCTCCTTCTCTGGAGATACTCAAGACCCACCTGGACAAGGTCCTGTGCAGCCTGCTGTAGGTGACCCTGCTTTGGCAGGGGGGTTGGA
>Ga0065711_1031224_pt1 | contig 30237 bp, 19 predicted proteins | sample Hoacrofraction12_FD_59098 | JGI IMG/M metagenome (GOLD analysis project Ga0065711, IMG submission 59098) | Hoatzin crop microbial communities from Cojedes, Venezuela - Epithelial fraction 12 v2 (version 2) | ecosystem: Host-associated > Birds > Digestive system > Esophagus > Crop | place...
CAGACTCTTTTCAGTGGTGCCCAGTGACAGGACAAGGGGCAATGGGCACAAACTGAAGCACAGGAAGTTCCGTCTGAAGATGAGGAAGAACTTCTTCCCTCTGAGGGTGACGGAGCCCTGAAACAAACTGCCCAGGGAGGTTGTGGATTCTCCTTCTCTGGAGATATTCAAGACCCGTTTGGACAAGGCCCTGCGCAGCCTGCTGTAGGCGATCCTGCTTCAGCAGGGGGGTTGGACTAGATGACCCACAGATGTCCCTTCCAGCCCCTATCATTCTGTGATTCTGTGACCAAAACATCAGCTAAGCCAGTCTATAGCAAGAGTTTTGTTCCTCATTTGAGCAATGCAAGATAAGGTTTTGATTAGTTTAACTATTCAGGCTTTTTGGCTGCTTATCTGGATAATTTTGAGGAAAGCATCACCACCAATGCAGGCTTTGAACTGGTTAAATTTGCAGACCTTATGATTCAACCAGATATCTTGAAAGAAGATATCTTGATGTGAAGGGACAGCATAGAAAAGAGTAGGAAGACATAAAGGAGAAACAGGCTTACCTGCTTCTGCTTTATAAATCATCATCAAAGCTAGTGCTGTTGTAGGGTCATCAAAAGGTAAAGGAGAGATGACCCCACGTTATGAATCAGAACTAGTTGCAGATAATGGTTTGGACAGTATATTGAACATAAAGCTCTCTCAGTTGGTATCAGATGGGGAGTGAGGCATGTCTTTTGAAATTGCATACTCAGTGGTGAAAGGCCTGAATCTTTGCTGTGTTTGGAAAACAACCACTGCATTTTAGACATTACTTCCATCTGTGGAACACAAAAAAATAATAAATAGTGAGCAAACCTGAGTCCTGTAGAGGTTGGCAAAATTAAGTCATGCTGCATGCAGATGTCTTGGCTTTATCTGCAAGTCCACCTTTTTCTTTTCAAGAGGGAAAATATTAAGCTTTGTGCCCACCCATATCGGGCCTTTTTTTGGAAGCTAACTAGGTTCAGTGTTTTGCTAAGGAGGAGCAAACAAGAGCTGCTTGGATGTTGTCGTCCTATCGATTTCAAGGCATCTGGCAAAGTTCTGCTTTGGTAATTGCAAATACTTCAAGGCCAGAGTACTTCAGAATGCCTTGACCCATTTCCGAGAGAACTCTTTGTTCGTGGGGCAACTGTAAGAAGAGAGAATAAGGCAAGATGAAGCTGCACATCAATGCTCTGTCTGGCAGAAGGTTAATCGGATATTTTTACGAGACAATGCAACAATGAATAACTAATTGATATTGTGCCAGCCTTCATGACTTAATGATATCATTACATGAGAAAGTTGAGAATGCTGTTATTGGCTAGCTTGCTCTTTTAGACATAAGCTTTTTGACATCTGTAAATGCTTATCTCCTTCAGAGGCTGTTGGTAGTGTTTGATATCCAGTTTCAGTCAATTGTATCATCTATTTGTCAATGAACTAAATACGTTAAATCCTACAAGAATTTTTATTCATGGCATAGCAGTCTGTTCTGTATTCCACTTTGCTGATGCATTGGAAAGGTGTGGGTGAAAGCAATACTAAGCAACAATAAAAGCCCCTTTCTGTGTTTCTTATGAATTAGGAAAGGGATTGGTTTTTATAAATTGGGAAAGGAGTCAACGAGAAGCTGCGAAAATTTTAAAAGTTATAGCATCTGACTTTTGCAAACCAAATACATGCATTAAGGCACTAAAATAAGTGGCTGGGTTTTGAGAAATGTTCACATTACCGCTGCGAGAACCGTGAGAACTATCACTACTGAAAGCTGCTGAAAAACAGGTCATTTCTGTCTGAGGCCAGACAGGGCTTCCACATTTGTACCTTTCAGCTGCTGTTTTATTGCTGCCGATCAGGTGGCTATGAGCTTTTCCAAAGATCTTGGATATTGTATAGTAAAGCTAGAGAAAATCCACAACAGATGAAAATTTACTTTTAAGCATGACTGCCTTTACAGGAAGATGCCAAAGTCACACACATTCCAAGAAAGACCAAAAGAAGTCTGAAGCAACTAATGCCAGTGAAAATGGGTCTGGAGGGACGTTTTGGACTGTTCCACCACAAAATGACTTTGTCATGGAGAAGAAGTAGAGAACTAGAAATGACATACGATCTTTTGTGTCCCAGACAACACAAGTTTGGAGTTAGCTTTACAATCTACTCTTGTTACAGGAATTACCTTCATGTGTGTGATGAAAGGTCCACTTCACCCAAAGGTCAGATGGGGATCCTTCAGGAAAGAGTATAAGAACAGGGCAGGGTTTATGCCATTTATTGTTTCATGATTTATCCTTCCAGTTTCATCTAGAAATTGGTTACAGAGCTCTTGATCCAGAGATCAAGCACAGAATAACAGCCACCAAGGAATCTGTCTGCATTGATGTTGAGACTTGTTTAATCCATTTTTTTAGCAAATTTACACCTGTGGCCTTAACAGCATCCTGTGACAATGACTTTAACAATCTGTATGAAAATGTATCTTTTATTTGTTTCAAACCTGATGCCTCATAATTTCATCACATCCCTTCTAGTTCTTAGACTGTGAGAAGCAGTGAGCACTGCTTTCCCACTCCCTGTCTCCATGCCTCTCCTGGTTGTGCAGACATGATTTTGCTTTCCTATCCACCCCAGTCATTCATTTTTAGAGCTGAAAAACTCTAGCATACTTAGTCTCTTTCTACACAGAAGAACTATACAACCAAACACATTTATCAGTATCATTCATTCAGGCATTTTTGCCAATGGAAAAAAAAATAATCTGAGGAGAGTACGAGGAAGATATGGACTTGGGAAAATGAGGGAAATATTCCTTACACATGTTCCCATGACAACCCTGCCTGTAGCACTGCTGAGGCCAGTCACTGAGTGTGAAGATGCTGTGTCATTCCAACTGCATTTCAGCCTTCTCTTTCATCTTCTCTGCATTTTTTCTTTCACTGGTTTCCCCAGGTCCACCCAGCCAGGCTCTGAAATCTCAGTGCTCAAGTTCAGAATGTCACGGGACCACACTTTCTCAAACCGCTCGTGACACAGCTGTTATAATAAAACAAGGGAGATGGAGCAAGGAACTCATAACATTTGGAAATTCACACTCACAGTTGCACCAAGCTCAGTGTCGGTTTGTTTATACTCACAATCTGAGCAGAAATCTAAGAGACAAGAAGCAGGAGGCTGTTTTCCAGCCAGGCTTTGCCTCTCCCTGAGACCTTAGCTAGAACAAACGTGAAGAGAAAATCATGCATCAGGTAATTTATTCCATCTCCCTGCCATTTCAAAAACATTCCCTGTGGTCTGCCTTAGCCTGCTGTGTACAGCAAAGGGAAACACAGCTGAATGCACTCACTTTCACACAGTTTTGTGCTGAAGCCATACGAAGCCTCAGTAAAAAATAACCGAGTTGAGGGCTGGGCATGAGTTGGGCTGTGCACTTTCTGTGCGCAAATCCTGCCTGTAGCTGTTAAAAGTAAAACCTACCTGACGTTATTCATTCAAGTGTACTTGTAGAGCACTATTTGTGCAGTAAGTGTGATACCTACTACCCTGTATCATGGGATTATTATTTTGTACCTTTGTCTGCTGGAATGCTGTGTGTGGTATGACTTCTGTCAGAAAACACATCTCATTTTTGTCTTCACCTTGTCAAAACATTGGAGCAGTACATTAATAGCTAAAGGATTGTCAGTACTTTAACAGATCACATTTGTGATACTCCAAAAGAAAAGAAAACACTCACAAGCAGATAAAACAAAAACTGGCGGAGAGTGAAACATATGGAAATATAAACAGTGGGAGCAGGCAGGTGAGCAGGGCTGTGTTTTGCAGCAGAAATAGCACAGTCAGAAATATTCCTGTTGTTTTCAGCATCAGTTGACTGTGTAAGAAAGCTGCTATACAGGTACGAACGTTAATTTCTAATTAAGTAGTCAACTGTGCTCTGAAAACACTGGAAAGCTGCTAACCTTTTATTAGTATTTCTTCTCCTTTTACCAGACCTTTAATTTTTCCAACATTTAAATCAATACCATTTTCCTGAACTCCTGTGAGTTAATGAAGCAGCAGGCTCTCCATTTTAAAGGCAGAGAAAGGGAGGTAAGGAGGTTTCACCCAGGGCCACAGAAGGAGTCAGTACTCAACTCACGTGAATGTAGGATTAAACACCAGTTCACACTTATTCTACATCTTACCTTTCTGGTACGTGAATGTTTGCTTTCAAACGTGAAGTCAGGATGTACTGTTAATAAGTACATATTTCTGTGCTCACGGGGGGTGAATGCATCCTGCATATGTTCTGTTCGCTGCTGGAAATGAACCATACGTGAAGCTTACAAACGCATGCTAATGCTTTGCTCGGGTGAATATCACCCACTCTATTCATCAAGCCGTCCTGGGAAGGAAATTTCCCCTAGTCGGTGCTGTAGAAGCCTGCAGTCAGAAATAATATCGATCCCTCATGCTTTTTATTAGCTGCGGCTTTTAGGCAGCAGGAGTCAAAAATAATCCTCTGGAGACAGCACTGTGCTGCTAGCTGCCTCTTCCCCTCGCCAAGGCTGTGTCGGCACTGCCAGCACCGGCCCCGTGCTGCTGTGGGTTGTGCCTCGGACACCGAGACGCCCTGTGAGGTAACACCTTGCCTACGCGGTCAAACACAGCCAAGGGGGGAGGAACCAGCTCAGCCGTGCCTAGACTTCACCGACATGTTGAGGAGAAATGCTCTTGATGAGGCTTTAGTATTCTCAAGACATCTTTAACTATCTGAAGAAAAATTAGTTCTTTATACTTGGGTTTATGTTTCCCCCTCACCACTGCACTGTGTTCAAGACGCTCTGTGCACTAACTTTGAAATCCCTCTATGTCCTGTACTGCTATCACTATACGTTAGGCAGGCTAGGTACATGATTTAACGTAAACAATGCTTCTTGCACTAGTCTTCCCTTATATCTTGAAGATCCTGAACAATAGTGGCATGTCACAGCTTTGGGGGATGGAAAACAGCAGAGGGGCTGAAGCGGTATTTCTGTCCTGGTTTGGCCCATTCATCTCCTCCTCTGGATACCAGCTTTAGGACAATAAACGGGGCAGGCCCGTAAATTGGCAAGCTGGCAAGTTTGTCGGCTGCTAAATTGCTCCTTTATCACTGCACTGATGGGGTTTAAGATTTTCATTCGCTAAAAGGGTGAATCGTGTATCTTGACTTACGTACCTGCAAGTAACTCTAAGGTCTTCCTAAAATTGGTGGGGAGTGTTCAGGGGTGCTTCATCTTGCCCCGAGTTAGGTGCTGAAGAAAGGTGAGCTGAATTGCTCTGCGGCAATGCCGCTGTCTCTTTCACTGTAGGGGAAGCTTTGTTGACTAGTTCAGACTTGGAAATAGGACTTCTTTCTGCTGTAGTGCACAGAAACGAAGACTTTCACATCGAAGAGACGCAGAGCACTGAGAAATCAGATCATGTGCATATGCAACCAAGATTTTTACTGCGAAGCAGTTTCACGAGCACAATGGCACCTCTGCAACTGAAGTTGATGGGATAGCTCAGAAAATAAAGATGCTCACATTTGTCAGTGACTGCAGAATAAATCCCTATTCAAGCAATTACGCACCAGTTTGGTTTCAAAGCAATCTTAGCCCATTAAAGAAAAATGCCTGTTTAAAGTATTCTGGCTTTGTATTTAACAGATTGATTATCACTGTTGCTGTTTGCCAAGCACACCCACACAAAAGAAATTCACTTTGAAAACTGCCTAACTGCAGATTTGCCCATCAGACCAGAACAGCTTTGGATATATAATAATAATTTCTTGCTTAATTACGTGTTTACTCAGGACATTTAGAGATGTTCTGGTCTTCTGAGTGAATGAGAACATTTGAAGAGCGGCAGCTCTCTCCCTCCCCCAGCATGGAAGTCTCGAAATGTTGAGGCTGCTGCTACTTGCCAGCATGCCTTGGCTGCCCAGCAGTGGGCACCGCACGGGACCGGGCACTAGGGGACCTTGGGACCCCTTGGCGAGGTGGCAGTGGCACCGGCTCTCTCAGGAGCACCACTGCGACAGCAGGAGCTGACATTTTGGCGGTCACCTCCGTTTTTGTCCTACCTCTTCATTGCAAAGATTTTTATGTCCTGAACTCTTGTCACCTCAGCAGCATTTATCTCCCCTTGTCGTGACCATCCCCAGAGATCCTCTGACACCTTCCATGGGGAAGTTCAAACCCTGATCCGTTAACTGCAGTCAGTCTGCTCAGAGCAGGTGACTGGAAACTCAGCCGGAGGACCAAGGGTGAAATCATCCTTGGGTATCTGAAGAGTAGACTGAACTGGTTGATGTATTCAGTATCTCCACAGCTTTTGTTGCATGAATAGAGGTGTTTCTCCTGTGATAATGATTTTTCCCAGCTTGGGAGAACTGGCTTTGCACTGACCTGGGTAGAAACCAACCTGCTGAAAATGTTAACTGGGAACAATCCTCTTTCGATTTCCCCACTCTCCTCTCCTGTAAGGCTGATGGGCAGCTCATTTGGATGCTTCCCGTGGTTTTAGTCCTGCACATGGGACTAGGGCAAAGCAGGAGGTGTTGCATATCTAGGAAGAGAGTAGGACAAGATGGAGGATTAGGCCTTTTAAGACTCGCCACAGCTTTTGTTTTGAGATGAGACCATATAATGTAGTCTTTCAAAATGAGGTTTGTGGTTCATCCGTCATAGCAGTGTTGATAATGATTGGGAAGAAAAGCATTCATAGGATTATTTGGCAGGTCTGCTAACTAATGCAGGGGGAGATAATAAACCCCACCAAGAAACACATGCTAGAGCTTTCCAGTGTGATCAACAGACCTGTTTTCTTTATCTTCTTTTTTGTTTTATATCCTATTTCAAAAGAAGTCATCCTTCACTCCTTGGTTTTGAAAACAGGATATTGCAAGAAACAAACCAGAGTTTCTGCCAGAAGAAGATTTCAGAGGTGCAGGGGTTCACCAAGACCCAGGACGTTGTGGCATCGCTGTTTGTCCCTTCAAGCATTATAAAAAGTGACAAGAAGCCAATTGGCCAATGTCACCCTGGCACAGTAATCACAAGCTTAGAGAGATCTAATGCTAACATCAGAAAACCTTAGCAATCAATGTATTTGATAAATCACCTCAGGATATCCATTGCTTAAATACCTCATGCAAAAAAATTCCCTTATATTATAAAATAGACTGTTTATAATGTGGTTGGAAACATACCTTGTGCCGCTTCAGCTCCAGGCAGTACACATTTTGAGTTACCAAATCAATACAAGGTATTCTATGGACGATTTAAGCATTTCCATACAAGGAGGATGAACCAATTTCAGTACAGTTTTGTCTAATCTCAGTAACCAAAATCAGCAGACTTCACAGGGGTCCAAACCACCCTGTGGGCACGGTTGCTTGAGGTGCATTTTGTAGAGAAGTAGTTTGTTGTGGGGAACAACCCCAAATCTCAGTTTGTTTTGTCTCTGATGCTAGTTTATCCAGATAAAAATGATGTGCTTTTGCCAGAAACATTTTGTGTATGGTTTTAATTTTAATTTTTCTTTTTCTTTTTTTTTTTTTTTTACATTTCACATTTATAGTTTAACAGCACCCGTTCGCCCTCCCCAATTGAGTGTTGCCACATGACCCCCTGGAGTAGAAAGGTACTGGAAAAACAAGCAGTCCTCAACTAACAGCCCCGTCTCACCTCTTCTCCCTTCCAGATCCTAACCCTTCCTCTTGCTTGCTTTTCACTTGCTAACTTTCCTGTGCTAAAAGGAGCCTTTTCTGTTTTTCTCATGTCAGTAAGACACACTAATGACTTTTTTCTTTTCCCCCTCTTTCATTCTTCACCTCGAGTGAGTTTCAGGAGCTCGTGGCCACGAGGCCACCTCCTCCTATCACCTCCTTTGAAAGGCCTGAACTGGGACAGACTCAATAGCGTTAGCGGTTGCATTTCATTCTCTTGCAATGTTTTTGCCAAACTGCCCCTTTTCTTCTTTTTTTCCTAAATGGTAAGAAACTGTTCAGGCAATGCCAGCGCGACAGTGGGTATTTATCCTCTGGCCATTTGGTGATGCCACTGTTGGGAGAGGAGGAGCTCTGGCAGCCAGGGTGACTTCGCCTGCTTTGTCCAACGCTCCATTGTCATCCAGGGGAGGAATCGGCAACAAATGCAGCCTCCATCTGTGTGTGTGTGTGTGTGCGCGCGCGCGCGCGCGTGTGCGTGTGTGCAGGGGCTTGGGTTTTTTTGCATGCATGCATCAAACTTTTTTTGGGGGGGGGAGAGTTACCTAGGAAACAAAGTCTTTTGTGCCTGAAGTTTGTATGAGCTGTTCACGTCTGCCGGGGATCGGCACAAAAGCCGCAGGCAGAAAGAAGGCTGCGATGTTTGACTGAAATCCTACGTGGGAAAAGGGGGTTTTCTGCGGGCGGGAGGAGGAGGACGCGTGCGTTGTCTCAGGTCTGGGGGTGCTGCGGGAGGTGACGCTGGCAAGGTAAGTAAGCGCCCTCCAACACTTTAAATAGTAGCTGCTGAGTTAAGATCTTAAATGCTTTTGGGGCTGAGGCGTAAGTGCTGTTTGGCAAGCCTGAGACGGCTAATTCCCCCGGGATTTGTGAGGAGCCTGGGCGGAGGAGTGGCAGAAGTACAATGGCAGCCCAGGCATGATCCTGCCGTGTCCAACACCCGCCGGCTCAACGCCCTGCCAAGGAGCCGCAGAGCAATATTTTATCTTTGCCGTGTTTGCTACCGAAACTAAAACTGGCGAATGAAGTGTAAACAGCAGGCATGAGGGGGAAGGCTGGTAGTTAAGCAGCTGGGAATTCAGGACCGAAGAGAAAGCCAGCCTCAAAGGGATTGCACTTCGTTTTTAAAACCGAGAGGCAGATGGACAGCCTGGGCTGGTCGAAGAGTTGTCACAGCTATAGAAGAATGTATTAATGGAAAAGGAGAGGGAAATTAGGCAGAAAAAGGTAAGTGTTTCTCCCCTCTGCCCCTTCCAAATGAAACAGAAACTTTTTTTCGCAAACAAAGAGACCCCCCAAACCTGAGTTGGTAGCCAGCACCACATGAAAACGCACTTATTTCTCTTTTACTACATGAAATTATAGTGGTTGTGCAAGACAGGGTGTTGTTGAGGGATTTTTTATTTCTTCCAAAAGAAAACATACCATCTGTGTTTCTTCCACGCAGTTTACTTTTCACTCCGTTTCTTTATCTTTCGTATCTAGCGCTTCTCGTAGCATGCTGTAAAAATGTGCATGGTTTCTAAATAACCCTCTGAATTTCTTCTGGTGGTGGCTACTCTTCTCTTTGGCCGCTGTCCCCCCGCCCCAGCACTGTTAACGTCTGCTGCTTCCCACCACATAGCTGCTGGGAGGCTGTAACTTCGGTCTGCTCATGGTCCCAGTTTGTACAAATGAAATGCAAATGGATTTCTGAAGTACAGAGGGGTCTTCTTTAAAACTCTGGGCCTTCTGATGCTTGTCCTTAAATGAATGGTCATATGGGGCCAGTCCTCACTAGTAACCAGTGGACTCGGGTGTGCAAAAGGTTGCGGATGCAAACGAGGGCCCACATGTCTAACACTGATGGTAATTGAGGGCATGCTTGCACGGGCTACCCACGAATGCAGGATGTGCCCCTTCTGACGGAGGAGATGTCCTGTGAATGTCACTGTGAATATGCTGACTTGTTTCCAGTATGTTGAGGTACTTTTCTCCTATGAGCAGGATGTTTTTTCTCCACTGGAGAACAGCTTGTGCCGTGTGACTTAGCTAGAATGGTTCCTCCTTGCATCCCTGTAATTGATTTCTGATCTGTGTGTCTGCTTTGTTTCAAATTAGCCCTGCGTGCCTGAGTGGGAGACACTGATTTTGAATGTATTCATTTGCAGTCCCATCCACCAGAGGACGAAGATACAGATGTCATGTTAGGGCAGAGGCCGAAAAATCCAATACATAATATCCCTTCTACACTGGATAAGCAAACCAATTGGAGTAAAGCACTACCTCTCCCAACTCCAGAGGAGAAAATGAAACAAGATGCCCAAGTGATTTCTTCTTGCATTATCCCCATCAATGTCACTGGTACAAATCTCTTCTATTTCTTTCTGTATTTATTGCATGGTTCAAGGGAGGTCAAGTACTTATTTTGTTTAATTTATTTGAAGTCATGGGATTGTGCAGTCTCGGGGCAAAGAACTGAGCTTGAGGATTTAGTTTCTGGAAGATAGTGGGCTAAATTCATCCCTCATGCGTGGCCACTGGAGTCATTGAAGCCCCATCTAGGATTAATTTGGCCCATATTTTTGGAGTCATGTTATGCAGTGTAACGTACCACTGGTTCCCTGAATAAACAATGTACTTCTGTTGTGTATATAACCTACAGTTGGTATTTACAAAGACCTCAAATAGCTTTTTGAATGTAGCTGACTGAAACAATGCAGAAAGCCACCAAAATTAATCATATGATTATCATGTGTAGCAGGAGAAGAGAAACTAGAGAATGTAGGCTACTATTTGCAGTGCTTTAAACATGCAAGGCATGACTGTGTAGCATGCAAACCATCGCTCTGAGATCTCTTTACATGCAGCTATGCTGAAGGTATAGTAATGGCATTTTCTTTTATATCTATAACATTTGGAGACATTTGACTAGATTTATTTGCAGGAGAATTTGTTTATAGAAGCAGGAGGTATATCACTAATTAAATGGGATAGATGACTTATTTCCAGAATCAAAAATCAGGCTGTTTTTCTCTTTCTCTTTTTCTTTTTCTCTCCTTCCAGAGGGCTATGGTAAACATAAAGTTGATCTGAGTTTTCCTCAATAATTTTTCGCATGAAGTTTTGATTAATGTAAGAGCATAAAGTGGGCTGACTTCCACGGTTATAGACTTGAATATCAACAGTCAGGAAAAAAACAGGGAGCTTTTGGTTAGCCTTCATTCCCTAGAGAAAATCTTTGTATTTCATTCTGTTTTTCCAGTAACTGGGGGTTGGGGGGAGGTCACTGCCCCTCACATCCCATTGCTCTTTCCCGTGTGTATCGGCAGTGCCCAACCTTCCTGCAAGACATGTTCACCATGGTGCTGGGGAGGGCTGCATGCCCACAGCCCAGCTCCAGCCCCCAACCGAGGGGCTCTGGGCTTTTGGGCTTGCAGCACGTCTGTCCTACAGTGTCACGGTGACAAGTCCCCATCTGCTCCACCATCAGCTGCACAAATCCTCCTCCGGTGATGGCAACGTGACCCTGGTTCCCCCAGCCCCGGCAGCAGAGGTGCCGCCACTCGGTACCACCGGCTCTGCCCGCCCGGTGAGGGGGAGCCAGGATCGGGGGTCCCCAGTGCCGGGACGGTGCTTCTGGCCAGCTGGAGCCCTGCTGGAGGAAAGCAGCTGGCCCTGCCGGCTGGAGGCTGGGAGTCGGCCGGTTGAGGTCGCAGGTTGGGCACTGCTGACAGAAATCGCCATGGAAAGTCATAGAGAGTGTGGCATGTTTCCATGAGGTAAAGCTGGTGCTAGAATGATGCTCTTTCTAGATTCAGTATCCAACCCTAACTGGTGTAGGCTTTCTAACGTGGCTCATGTCACCTAACGCAGTTCAGAGAGTTAGGTCTGGGACCAATGTTAACTTTGCCAGTAATAGCCATTTTTGCCTAGACTCCACCTGCCATACATTGGAACCAAATTTCCACTGATCAGTTTTACAGATCAAGAATGGTATGTAATCTTCTGGATGTTTATGTGTATCATTCTCATTAGCACTAATGGGAATAATTTGTATGCGTCACGGGGAGGATATACCCTCTTCCACCTTCCTCTCAGAGATGACCCCCGTGCATCTGGCGCACAGAGCATGTTCGGCTGACTCACAGTTGCTGGAAAACCAGCAATGATGCTGATTGATTTTTCATTTCAAAGAGTTTGCTTTCAGTTCTCTGTTTTTGTTTTTTAAGCTTCTCCCAATCCTGAGAAATGTTCACTTTTTTGAAAATGACTGTTGTTAGAGTTTACAGCACTTTCGTTCCATATTAAAGAAAGTTCTTCCTCTGCTTATTCCAGGGGCATTGGTGGTTACAGGACATCTGTCTGAAGCCTCTATTTCACTGTAGTAGATTTCAAGAAGAACTTTTACAAGAAAGTTACTTTTTAATGTTTTACATTGTTATGTAGTGTAATATGTATGTGTATGTCAGTGTATAATTATGTTTTCTATAATTATACGCTATTAAAATAGAGCTTCTTATCAGGATATTTTTTTTCCTTTGGTTTGGTTTAGTTTGTTTGTTTTTCTTAAGATTACAAACCACTGTACCAGTGATCCTTATGTCAGTGTTTTTATGGACCTGGCACATTTTTTCCAACCTGTCCCAAGTCAACTTTAGAGAGTTGTGTGAAAAGCCAGCACAGATGGGAACTGGTCTTCTGATGGGCCTCCTTTTACCTTTATTTTGACAACACAGTGTAAAAAACAAAGTGAAAGACACTTTCCTGTGCTAATGCCATGGAAACGTAAAGAAAATGAGGAATTCCTGCCTACTCCGTGTGACCGTGGTCATAAATAAGTGTGCCTGTGACCCTGGGCTCCTAAATCCAAACTGAGGATCTTGATTGACTGCGTAACCTGATTCCCAGAGTGAACTCCCATGCATCCCGCCTTGTGCTGAGCACTTAGGAAAATCAGGCCACTTACTGATGCACGTAAATAAATAGCAGCTGCCTGTTTATGGCACCCTTGGCCATGTGTGACCATCACGAAGAATACTCTCTAAACTTGCACAGGGACTTGGCCCCATTTTAGCTGTCTCTCCCCCTTTTTGAAATGTTAGCCCCCTTGGCGTATTGGTCTCCTAAGAAGTGCCCAACTACTGCAACACGGTGTTATAACCTTAAATTGTTTTCTTACGCTTAGTTGCTTAAAATAAGTCAGGCTGTAGCTGAACAGATCACTCTTTGCAGACAAGTTCCTGTCATTGTCCCTATGACAGATGGATAAATAGCTTTAAGAGAGATGCCCTGTTACTAAGAGCTCTCAACTCTGTTTTTCTTTCCTGACTTTCTTTTCTTTCCTTTTCTTTCCTTCTTTTTTTTTTTTTACTCCTTCTGTAATTTTTGGCAGACCAGGCTGCTGAGGGGGAGCTGTAATTAGATGTAAAACTGTGATATACTGTGATATATTTTACATAAGAGCTACATAAGGGCTCCCTTATGTTTATTCACAGGCTTAATCCAAGCTCACATACCTCCACTCTGTTCCAGCCATAAAAATTTGTTTACTATTTCTAAAGGCTAATGAGACCTATTTATGGGTTGCAGGAGTTGGTTTTGACAGAGAGGCTAGTATACGCTGCTCTCTTGTTCATTCACAATCTGTACTACAGCGGAGACGAAAGTTGAGGAGGAGGAAAACCATCTCTGGCATCCCCAGAAGAGTGCAACAAGAAATAGGTGTAGTATAAATACAAATCTTCTGTAGATAGCCTTCTAACCAACTTAAATTGTGGGGATATGAGCTGGTAGCCAGCCTTCCAAAGAAACGAAACCTCGAAAGTGTAAATGCTTGTGGAGTTTGGGAATGATGTGGTTTGTTTTTTTGATTTACTACAGTAAGCAAAGCTATATTACTCCATATGGCCTCGATGGACTGGGGGCCTTACCGAGTAATATAGATGTACGTGTTCAGCTCTTATTGTGTAAATGTTAATCAGTTCTTTTTTTTTTCCATTTTATTTCTGTTATGAACCCATAGTTACGTGCATAAAAAGTAACTAGATTAAGTGAAAGTTTTTTCTTGCGTGAGGGGAGCTTAAGGTAAAGAACTGACAGATGTTGCTCAGCAAAGTGATGATGAGCTGTCACAACAGCCAGATAACTCACTCAGATGAGCAGTTGAATATCTGCCTTAGAGACAGCTGCTCGTACCCTGTGGGAAACTTTGCTAAACGTTCCTTTTATTTATCACGCTCATCCTCAATTCCTTCCTTCCATTCTTTATTACCAAGGATATTTGCCCAAAATCAAGCTGCTTACCTCACTTTTTGTGCCAGGTAAATTAGGACTAACTCTGTTGTGGGCAAATCCAGTGTAAAATTGTTATTAACTCAAAACCAGACTAACGGGATCATTATTTTTTAATGTTCATCTGCATCTGAAGATGGCTCTGGTATCTCAGTCCGTTGCCATGAAACTTGATGGTGAGCAGAAGGAATGTGTTTATCATAGGGAATAAGCAACCAGAGAACCTATGAAAGAAAGATCCTGTTGCCTTGCAAATACTCTTGGTAGTAAAGAAGCAGATAATGGAAATTCTGAACCAACAGGTATTCAGAATAGAATTGTTTCTAGAAGGTCACGGAGTGTTTTGCCCAGCAGCCACTCCTGAAAACTGCCCTTAACTAGTTGAAATAGAGTGACAAAAACTGAAAACTTAATATTTATCTTAATATTTACCACAACCAGATCAGGTCCGAGAGAGATCACATTGCAGAAATAGGAGAACTGGGATCACATTGCAGGACTAGGAGAATTTCCCCGCCTCACTGGGATGAGGTTTGCCTTATATAGTCTTTATAGGAACGTTAAATTTGGTCCAATGCTCAGCAAGATTAAAAAAGAAAGAATACAGCAGATAATGCTTCTTGGGTTGTTCTGCGCGTCGTCTCGCGCCAGGAAATGAGGAGCTGTCTCCCACTCACACGGCTTTCCGTGTGTCCTAGATTCAGACGAGTCGCCGGTGGCGAGAGAGCGCAATGTGATTGTGCACACAAACCCGGACTTCTCCAGCTCTGGCAGCAGGAGGTCGGGGACCCGGGACTCAGAGTGCCAGACGGAAGAAATACTGATAGCCGCTCCCTCCCGGCGCCGGATCCGCGCCCAGAAGGGGCAGAGCGTTGTCACCTCCCTCTCCCACTCCACGGGCAACATCTTGGTGCTGGCGGACAACGGGGATGCTGTCTTTGCTGCTGCTGTTGGCAACCGCATCCGCTCACGCAGCCTTCCTCGCGAGGGTGCCCGGGCCAGCGAGGGCCGTCAGGATGCCACCGCCAAGAGTGCAGGGTACGAAGCGGAGCACTTCCTAGCTGGCCAGGAGAGGATCCCGAAAAAGGGGAAGGAGGTCTTGAGCAAGCAGGACTCACAAGAGTGCCAGCCCATCGGTTTCACTTGTCCTCAGCACCTGCACAGCCCTGAACACAGCATCGGTGAGAGGGGGAGGTCGCGGCTGTCAAGGATGGCCGATTCAGGCAGCTGTGAGATTTCGTCCAACTCGGACACCTTTGGGAGCCCCATTCACTCTATCTCCACGGCAGGAGTCCTGCTCAGCAGCCACATGGACCAGAAAGATGACCACCAGTCCTCCAGTGGCAACTGGAGTGGGAGCAGCTCCACGTGTCCCTCCCAGACATCTGAAACCATTCCTCCTGCTGCCTCTCCTCCGCTGACAGGCTCTTCGCACTGTGACTCCGAGCTGTCGCTCAACACCACTCCCAACGCCAATGATGACTGCAGCGTCTTCATCACGGAGCAGTTTGGTGACCATGTGGACAAGGTGAGGGGCCACAGGGCGAGCTCCTTCACCTCCACCGTGGCGGATTTACTGGATGACCCCAACAACAGCAACACAAGCGACAGCGAGTGGAACTACCTGCACCATCGCCACGATGCCTCCTGTCGCCAGGACTTCAGCCCCGAGCGCCCAAAGGCAGACAGCCTGGGATGCCCCAGCTTCACCAGCATGGCCACCTACGACAGCTTCCTCGAAAAGAGTCCCTCTGACAAGGCAGACACTAGCTCACATTTTTCTGTGGATACTGAAGGATACTATACCTCCATGCACTTTGACTGTGGTCTCAAGGGTAATAAAAGCTATATTTGCAACTATGCAGCCCCGGGCTCTGAGAGTGGCCGGACCGGGAGCGTGGCCTCCAGCCTGGCTGACTGCACCTGGCAGGAGTGCGTGAGCCACAGGAGGCAGGGAGGACAGAGCATCTCGCTGAAGAAACCAAAGGCAAAGCCAGCCCCACCAAAACGCAGCTCGTCTTTGAGGAAATCGGAGGGCAGCACCGACCTTCCTGACAAGAAAGAACCAAAGATCGGCAGCGGGCAGCACGTCTCTCACACTGCCAGGGAGATGAAGCTGCCCCTTGAGTTTTCAAACACACCTTCCCGAGTGGAAGGCCCCAACCTGCCGGCCAAGCAGGAGCTCCCCTGGGCAACCCAGTGTGATGGCGGGTTAAAGGACGCTCCGTTCGACGCTGCCGATATCCCCTCCTTTAAAGACGAAGGTGCTGAACAACCTCACTATGCAGACCTCTGGCTTCTGAACGACTTGAAATCCAGCGACCCTTACAGGTCCTTGTCCAATTCGAGCACCGCTACGGGTACTACAGTCATAGAGTGCATCAAGTCACCAGAGAGCTCTGAGTCCCAGACATCCCAGTCCGGGTCACGAGCCACCACCCCATCCCTCCCCTCTGTCGACAGCGAGTTTAAGCTGGCCTCCCCCGAGAAGCTGGCGGGGTTGGCCTCGCCCTCTAGCGGGTACTCCAGCCAGTCGGAGACGCCCACCTCTTCTTTTCCGACCGCTTTCTTTTCGGGACCCTTGTCTCCAGGGGGGAGCAAGAGGAAGCCAAAAGTACCGGAGAGGAAGTCATCGCTGCAGCAGCCGCTCTCGAAAGACGGCACCGCCTCAGTGAGCAAAGACCTCGAACTTCCGATTATACCTCCTACTCACCTCGACCTAAGTGCTCTTCACAACGTCTTGAGCAAGCCCTTCGCTCACAGGCACCAGCTGCATGCCTTCAGCCACAGCAAGCAGAGTGCGGTCGGGGAAGCCCTGCATCCCAGCCCTCCCTCCGCCCTCGCCATCACACCCTCCGTTCTCAAGTCTGTCCACCTCCGGGCAGTCAACAAGCCCGAAGGAGGGAAACAGAAGGGCAGCGTCCCAGACCTGCTCTGCATACAGGAGACCACCTTGATGGCGACCGACGTTTCTCCGGCCAAAATGAGGCCGCTTTTAGTGAAGAAACCAGTATCGCGCCAGTACTCCACAGAGGAGGCCATAATGTCGTACATTGACGCCTCCCCAGCAGAAACGGGCCCTGGAAAGCTGCCTTTAGAGAAAAGCTCCTCTTTCAGTGGGCAGAACGGCTGCGAGCGAGAAGCTGTAACTTCAGCAAGCGTGGGTCTGACTGAAGTCAAACCCAAGAAGGACCAAACGCACCCAGCCGCTAAGCGCTTGCTGGAAAGCGCTCTGGATCAGACATGCGCCATCTCTGTGGATGGCCTTCAGAAGGGCTCAGCTGTCCTCACAGGTGGTGATGAAGCAAAGAAACCGGGCTGGGGAGCAGAAACAGAGCACGACCTTCAGCAAGTGCAAGCTCAGCGAGAGCTCTCCGCAGGCGGCGAGGGCAGGCTGGAAGCTGGGCCTGCAGGCGAAAGCCCCCGTCAGGCTGAGGAAGCAGCCATCAGCGATCAGCCTAAGCACCAACCCGACGTAAGCCACCATGTGCCTGGGAATATCGGCTGTGAAGCGGAGACGGCAGCAGTGAATTCACTCGGTGAAGAGAGTTGCAAGCAGGAAAATGGTATTGCATCAGGTATCCCAACCAAAAGTGCCTCTGATGTCGGCAGGGTGGACGAGATGGCGGGCGACGCGGACGAGCCTTCCCTGAAAGGTCAGTTGTCAACTCTTTCTGCGTTATACATGCGGCTTTGGACATGGCTGGTGGTGGAGTCAAAAAGTAGGCTGGAGGTGCAAATCAGTGTGCCTCTGTAGGTTTAAGTACAGACGCCCCCCCGATCTGTAAGCTGGCCAGCAAGTCCAAAGATATTTTATGCTTTTTCAGTGTATTCAGAGTATATTTCTATTTATTTCCTCCCTTGTGCTGCATTCAGCTGAAGAGAGAAAAGGGAGGAGCACTAACCCTGGGTACGGAGGAGTCTTATTATCACAGCTGTACAGTAGACAGGAGATCCTGGCTTCACGCCCTAGTGGTGCCCGCTTTATGGGCTCCAACACGCAATGCACAACATGTTTAGATCAGGGGATAAAGTCTGTGCGGCGATATCGGCCACTCAGTTGTGAACCGAGCTGGTGCCTCGCATTGGCAGTGCTGCTGCAAAGCACGGTGGGATCTGACTCCCAGCGCGGCCTCTTTCCTTGTTTCAGAGTCTTCTCCAAGCGACGAGTCCATCGTGTCACCGCTGAGTGAGGAGTTGCAGGCTGATGCTGAGGATGTCTTTGTGTCTCCAAACAAACCCCGCACTACGGAGGATCTGTTCGCAGTCATTCACAGGTAACCTTGCGGCAACGGGGAATGGTAACACGCAGCCCTGCACAGTCACCCGGTAATGACAGCTGCAGGATGGTTATCCAATGGTTAAGTCTTGTCCTGAAACTACCTTCTTTAGTTTACTGAGTTTAGTTTTCTAAAAGGCAGTTTTTAAAAGATGCTTTATTATGGTCCGGTATCTTCCGGTATCTGAGTATCTTCATGGCATATGTAGGATGCTTTACAGATAACAACATCAGTCCATTTTCTCTAACAAACGTGCGTGTCTCCAGAGAAAATTACCTGCAGTAGTTCCTGCCGCCTCGCCCACCAGCTCTGTTCTGGTGAGTGAGTCATTGTACCAAGAATGATGAGAAGGCATCTCTTCAATTTTAGAGTAATTTGTATTCAGCTGAAATTTGCGATGACAACTGAAATTACAGATTTCTGACATTGAATAGGTTATGCTAAGTATTGTTATTACCTAAGACTCTGTATGCATTGTCTTTATAAAGAGCTAGTTGTGCATACATTGTTTTGGAAGAGTTGGGTGAGATTGAGAGGGGCTCTGGCTCAGTGCCTCATTTATTGTACAAGAGCTATCACAGCTCAAACTGCCGTCAGTCACTGCTAGCCTCTGATATTTGATAGTAGGATTACGAGAACTCTACCTAACATGAAAGCACGGTCAATCTGTGAAACTTGAGACCAGCATTAAGTGTTACTCTACAAAGATAACGTACAAAGGATTGTTCCTTTGTGTTTTTACAGATCAAAAAGGAAAGTTCTCGGGAGAAAGGATTCTGGAGACCTTTCTGTAAGAAACCGATTGAGAGCTTCATCTGGGACTAGCAGCCAGCCCCCTGCCAGCAGCCAGCCCCCTGCCAGCAGCATGCCACCGGCCAGCAGCGGGAGCACTCCCATCAGCAGTCAGAGATCCCCCGGGCTCATCTACAGGAATGCCAAAAAGTCCAACACGTCCAATGAGGAGTTTAAACTACTGCTCCTTAAAAAGGGCAGCCGATCTGATTCCAGCTACAGGATGTCTGCCACAGAAATTCTGAAAAGTCCTATTTTGCCCAAGTCTCCTGGAGAGCTGACGGCGGATGCCCCCCAAAGCCTAGAGGAGTCTCCCCCTGCGGTGAGCCCCGACGCGGTGTCCCCGCTCTCCCCCTGCTCCCCCAGAGTCAACGCAGAAGGATTCTCCTCCAAGGGCTTTCCCATGTCAGCGTCTTCAAGAGTGGGGCGCTCCCGGGCGCCCCCGGCAGCCAGCAGCAGCCGGTACAGCGTGCGCTGCAGGCTGTACAACACGCCGATGCAGGCCATCTCCGAAGGCGAGACAGAGAACTCGGACGGCAGCCCCCACGACGATCGGTCTTCTCAGAGCTCAGCGTAGGCTGCGCGGGCACCAGGGTCAGGCTGCCAACAGCACTCGGGCTCTGTATGGATGTGAATAGAAGAGGTCAACGCTGTAGCAGTCAAAAAAAAACAAAAAGGAAAAAATTGCAGGGCAATATCGATGCATAAATGTGTTTGTGTTTGTAAGATGCCGGGGAGACAGAGGACTACAGCTGTAGCTATTTATTGCGTCCCATTTTCTAAAGTAGGAAGATACGCAATGTCTGCCCTGTTTTCTTTTAGCTTCGTTTGGTTTGTCCCACTCTCATTTCTCTTGTCACTGTAGATTTCAAGGCTACACACTTTCCATAGAGTTAAAAGTGACTTTTTTTTTCCAGAAGCTGCCAATCTAGAAACAAATCCCTCACTGTAGTGCTTCCCTAGGGAGAAAAAAACAAAAAAGACAATGCTCTTGAGGATTGGTATTTTTCTACACTAAAATGAGCTGAAACAAAATTAAGAAGAAATTAACAAAACATATGTAAATACCATATTTTTGATAAAAATCTGTAAATAGAATTATCAAAAAAGTGGACATGTGGCAAACGATTTACTGCATAACAACTTTGTTTATAGAAGACAAAAGAAGTCAAATGTAATTATTGTATTCTGTGAATACCATTTTCATATCAAACATAAAAAATTCACATGGCCACCAATAACCACTTTCAGTGCAACAAGCCCAAAGGACGACACTGAGCAGTGGAAAGGAGGAATTCGCCGCCTTAGCTTAGGAAATGGAAAGGCAGACTGCGATGGGATTAGAGTAACCATTTGTCTTTCTAAGACAGCTCCGAAGCAGCTAACTGGAAAGCACAGCTGGGAGGGTTACCGTGAGGATCGGTGGGGAAGCTGAGCACGCTTCCGACAGAACAAAGTCACGTCTGATGCAAAGCCCCAAAGGCTCCCATCCCACAGCCTCCCCTGGGCCTTTATTCTAGCAGGGATCGCTTCAGAGAGGAGAGATGCAAGAAGAAGTAGTACTTAACTTTCATATTCCTATTAGGCTATTGGGATACATAACACAGTCATAACCTGGTAACTATAATCTTTAAACACAGTTAGTTTCTGGTTCGTAAAGGAAACAAATTATAAGCATGCAAGAAGCGCTTTCGACTTATCAGTAAATATCTGCGACGAGTTTTCAGTGAAGCTTTCTCTTTGTGCTGATGAGATTCGTGCTACCTAAATATTTACAAAAATGACACTGTGAAAACGTAGCTGGGAAATAGGTATGTGTATGCATTATTTATATTCATTGCTGAAGTGGGAAGAGGAAAGCTCTGGTTCATTTTGCCAGCCACATACAGTTGGGATCTTGTCTGGGTTTACCAGAAACACGGAACAGGGTGGGGGACTGGGGTGGGGTGGGAAAGGAGACAAATCAAAGCAGCTGCTTTGATACAAATGAAGGCAGGGAAATAAAAGCTGAATTACTTGAATTTTCTCGTCTTAATACTGCAAGAACGTGTACTTTTAAAACTCAACCCGTGAGTCGCTTTATACTTTCAATTTTTAAACACAAAAAAACCAACAGTCCTGATTCTCCTCTGGGCCACCACGGTCTCCATCAATGTAGCCCCACCTGTGCTACTCGGAGAAGAAGGCCCTCTTTGTCCAAAATTGATGCGGTTGGTGTTGGTTGCTGTAGGATATGGTTTGGAGTAGAGGAAAGGTTAGTGCAGAGAAAATAGTGCAAGGAGGAATGTGGTGTGCCGTAGGACAGGTCGAGTAGGATGGCAGAAAGAGCGTACTTTGGTACTAAAGAAATCAACTAAAAGCTGGCTTTAAGCATAAGTAAAGGATAGGGAAGTGGGATGTGTGAAATGGGTTTTTACTAGGTTTTTTTTTGCTTTTCATCATGTAATGCATGAAGCTGAGAGTTTTTAAAAGCGAGCAGAGCGTGTTTTAAAGAGGAAGGTTGTACCTAAAACTGTTACAATTTTAAAGAGTCTAAGCAAGTCAGAATGGTTTAACAAATCCCAAATGTTATTCCCCGTAAGGTTCACGTGTGATTTCGTTTAGCGCTTACCACAAGAAATACAGTATTCAGGGTTTCCTATCGTCCTCCTGTGTAGCCTGGTTGCGTTCGGTGTGCGAGGTAGAGTTGTCACTGTGCATGTGGTATGTGCGTTGGGAAGAGGGGTGGTCCGTCAGCTGAAGGGCTGCAAATTCAGGAAGTCTAAAAGTCTAAAATAGTTTTCAAAAAGGTAATGGGAGCAAAGTTTTGGAAACAAAAGGCTAATCACATGAGTAGCTTAGTTAATTAAGAAAGTAAGTCTGAACACAAGTGAAGTGAATGAACGAGAATGGTTTAAGAGGAAACGTTTTGCATATAACAAACCACTTTCCGGTGAACATGAGTGAAGGAAGTTTAGATATGGGGCAGAAAATCCTTAGTTTGTCATCTTCAGTTATCTTCCTTAAAAGTTTTACCAGGAGCACTTCTACAACATGTTTAATAGTCCCGAGTTAAACAGTCATTCAAAACAGTAAAGAGAACACTGCTGAATTTACTTTGATGATTATCACATTTTATTACTAATCAATAATTTCATAGAGACCATAAATAAATATATACACACTAAAAAAATCTTTTTGACTGGAACGGTGAGGCAGTACTTCACATACGAAATGGCCACAGAACAATCCCGTTAAAATATAGTCCTACTTCTTTTGTTTAATTTCCTAGTTTGTATTTATCAGATTGAAACCCAAACAGAGATTCTAAATCCGCTGGGAAGAAGAGGGTTTGTAACAAAAGTGGGAGTCAGAGGAGGACGAATGGCGGGGACCCCTGTAGCGTTGCAGGCATGTCATTAAGACACCAGAGGATAAGCAGGGTACAGTACATGCATCAGGTAACCGCTGAAACATCACTTCAACCTACTGTACTGTTGTTTGCACTGATGTTATGGAAATTATTTCTGAAGTTATACAGCTGTGTGTTTGGAAAAATAACATGTTCCCCCCTTTCTTTTCTTTTCTTTTCCTTTTGTTGTTTTTTTTGTTTTTTGTTTTTTGTTTTTTTTTGTGGCAGCATAGAGGACATGGAATAGTTGTAGCAAATAAAGCATATGTTTGCTTTTGCCAAAGGTCAGTGATTGAGTGCATTTGCTGCAATGGTGGCAGATAGAGAAATACTGTAGGTTATGACTTAAAGAATTAAAAAAAAAATTAAGAAGGTTACAGTGTAACTATTTTGGTACTAGCACCAGTTCATGCTGGCAGAAAAGACAATGGTTTATGGACTTGCATCCATTTTGTATTTTTGTAATATTTGTAAATACGAACTTTTTAAATTGTTGCAAAGATGTTTCTTTTGTAAAATGTTTTCAAAGTTTACATTAAATCCAAGCCTTTGTATATTTTAGAGCTGTGCAACACTTTAAGTCTTGTATTTATTTTTAGTAAAAACGGTGAAAGTTTCATTGTGAACCCCTCTCAAAAAATGTGTCGGAAAAGTTTGATTACCTAGAAAGTGTGTATAGAAACTGCAAATAAACGTGACTGCAATTAAATCACACCTTCTCTTTACTTTCTTGTAATGAAATGTGAAGTCTAATCTACAGACTCCAAGTATGCTATTTCTGAAGGTAAGTCGCAGCACATTACACATTTCAAACCATTTTGTCATGTTTTCTTTTCAACTGAAATTATTTTATAGACTAAGTAAAGGGAAATCTGCATCCAAACTGTCATTGACTTTAGGTGGAATTTTGCCAACAAGTACAATTTTGCCAGAATACAAAGACTGCTGGATTTGCCTGAAGTCTTTTATGGGGAAGAAAAAGGTAAGCAATTGAGAAAGGAAGCTGGGATGAAAAATAGTGGGAAGGCCACTACTTTATCTTCAGCTGGAAGACAAAACAAATTGCAACACTTCAGACTCAAAGCGTAGAGAATCCAGTGACTGAACCTTATCAGATAAACCACGCCATGGGCAAAAGATAGGCCATAACTTATGAACACAAACTTGGAAGTGCAAACGCTACTTTATTTTAAATCAGTTTGGTTATGGGAGGTTGAGAAGCCAGGACATGGAAGCAAAGTGGTTTAAATGACAGCCCCTGGATGTTTCCGCGAAAACTCCATAGCTGCATGAAAAGAGGAGGGGAAGATATCCATCGTGAAACTTTGGTTTCAGTTGTCATTTTGTCAGTAGCTTTGCAACACTGTACTTGGTATTTAAAAAATGCATATATAAAAAATGCACGGGTCTGGTGCCTCAGAGTGAGTGGAATCACCTTTGGGGAACGCTGCTGGGCTATCTGCAATCGTGCTTTACAAGGTTATGATTGCCCTGATGGGTGTAGTCCTACAGTAGTCTCCAAGTGGGAATCAGTTTGCATAACATTTGTTTTAACTAGATGGTCAAGTAGTTAATGATTATGTAGATTATTTCCTGTGGGACTGTGTGCCTTTCCCAATCCAGAAATACAGAGAAGCAAGATCCACAGGAAAAGCTTAGGCTGTAGAGGCAGGCACAAGCTGGTTTTCGTCCGCCCACTGTACACCTCTCTATTTTTTTCATGCTCAGTGGAAGAGAAGATGAAACATTAGACTACATAAAATATACCCATTTATATAAAGTGAAATCATTGTAACTTACAATATATGTGAAGACAGTGACTTTAGTAAGTCTGTAAAATCCAGGCTTCAGTGTGTACCTTTGGGTATGTGTACATGGCATACCGTGTCATATCCAGCGATAATCCATTATCCAGTGATAATACAAACTAGTACAAACTAGATAGTATAAGTAGTATCACTGCGTATACAAGCTCTTCTCAGGATGTACTATCCTGCTTCTCAGCAATGCATCCCACCATGCTGTGCAGATATATATAAGGAACGCATATAACCAGGCATGGAAGAGTTATAGGTTTGGGGTTTTTTTTTTTTTTTGGAAGCTAATAAAGCAGATGGGTGTTAAAACTTAGATGTCACATTGAAAATTTTGGCACCTTCTCCTCAGAGCAGAATTCAACCCCCACCCAACAACTCTTCCTATACATTCTTCCTATCGTGTCTCAGAGACTTGGCAACTCAGGCCACACACGCACGCCAGTGGGATCCTCCTCAAACCAGTGAGCATGAGGCATGTCTCAATTTCCATCTCTTGCTGAAGCTTTTATAGGACTTAAAAAGAGAGGCATTGATCCACAACAGAAATCCCGTTTCAGAGAGGGGACAAGTGTAGGAATCCATTGCAAATGCTGAGTGTTAGTGCCTGCCCTCAGGAGAACTGCTGGTCGCTTCTATCTGCTGCTCTGCGTAACACGGACACAGTGTGGGAAGCAAGGGACCGTCCCCAGCAATGGGTCTGATCACCAGATTGTGGCCACCCACCCTCTCCCGACACCCAGCCCTTCACCCGGCCTGGCGCAGGCCCACACGGCGGGCGGAAGGTCTGGAGGCACGGCTGGGGACACCCAGGAAGGTGACAGCACCTCCAGGACTGGGCAGCCATCGGCAAGGGAAGGAAAGGTGTTTCGGTGCCTTTGTTTGGATGCGAGTCTCGCCAGGCCCCGGGGCAAGCGTCTTCCCTGGAAAGAGGGCAGCCAAGTTCTGGCTGCAGTCCTAGTACTGATTTCTACCCACGTTTCTACGGGCACTCGACAGACTCTGTTTTCCATAAACCTATTTTTGGTTGCATTAATTATATTTCCCTCCTTTAATTCTCTACTTCGTGACAGAAGCGTGTATTAACTGTTCCGATAGCTTCCTGGGATTAAACTCAGGCTAACAGGTTTTTAATTACCCAGCTTGTCCCATTTGTATTTTTAACTACTGGCACATTAGCATTCTCCTGAAACTTCTCTAGCGCCCAACATGATTGGTCATAAGAATCCTTCAAGGGGTTGTCCTAACTTGTTGACTGCAAGTTATCCAGCTCTGTTGACCAAAGATGTCTTTAATTACTTCAGTATGAACTGAAGAGGTTTCACATCATATGATCTGTACTTTCTCCAAAGAGAAAACCGAGGAAATGTATTTGTAAGGAATTCACATCCTCCAACATAGGCTCAAGGTCAGGACAACCAAACAGGTAAGCAGCTAAATACAGTCTTTCCCACTAGATTCATCTGCATTGACATTTAAACTTCCGCAGAGCTGGAAAACTACTCTGAATGTTAAGAGAAATTTAGCCTATAACAGATGTTATCATTCTCAGTGAATTTTACTGTTTTCTTAGACGATAAATGAAAAAGCTGTGCAAAACAGCGATGACAGTGACAGCGTCGTGGATAGGTGTGGTAGCTCTCATGCACTTTTACTCTAAATAGGTAGCTGCCAATTTTAACAGATTATTCAGCTCTGACATGAATACTTCTTACTATTGCCATTTCACATAAAGGCTGCAAACCATAAGCTATTCCTGTCAGGAAACAACTGCCCCTACATCTCCGTTTTTAACTCACTGGCATCTTCAGCTGGGGTAAGAGGAGAGGCAAGAACTGCTCCCTAAGTCCCAAAAGAAGGCCAAGGAAATGCCATTTCTTAAACAACTCATAGGTTAATTCAGACTGTTCACACATATTGCTGCAACATTCTCCATACCTAGCAGTGAGATATTAATGAAGCACAAAAATAAGGCTTTTTGCTAATGGCACCTGAACAAATAAGAGAAGCCTTGCCCTCTAATAACGGTTTTGCGACAGCTTTGATTCAATGTTACGTTGCTTTTTTACCACCCAAAAACCAGGTATCTACAAAATAAGCGATCATCCAATGAGTTTTCTGTAGAAATTCACACCATGGTTTTCACTGAGTCTGAGAAAATTAAGTAACGTGACTGAACCTGTGGCTTGGCAAGTCTGTTAACAAGTCAAATCGAATCTAGTTTGAGTGGCTTAGTTCTATTACAAGCCTCCAAAGCTGAAAAAATAAATCATCAGATAAAAATATTTCTATGTGTAAAGGACATTCAAAATCTGTAGGAACACGGCATTCAGTTCCTAAGCAGTGAAGTTTATTTACATATTTAAAAGGCTGGCACAAGTCTATTACATTATTACTAGTATTTAGTGTTCATCCTTTGCTGTTCTCCTTTTAAAAAGTACCTCCTTTTTGGTATTCACTAAAGGCTTACTCCGCAGCAGTCAGACACCCCTTACATAGTTTCTTCATTATGGGTAATGAACACCAATGACTAATTAAGAATGGTAGAGCCTCAAAAATAAATCATCTAGATTGGGCTTCACACTTTCACTGTTTCTTTGGGTTTGGTAGATAGTTTAAGAGCTGACCCAAAGCCGAGTGAATGAAATATAGACCATACCCTCTAAGTACTGATGCCAAACCATATTATTCTAATACTGTGATCCCATTTCTGTATATTTCACTTTGCCAAGCCAGCTGAACCATCAAACAAATTCTGATAATGTAAATTTAGGCTGTATTTTCTATCACTTTCCTCAACTCAATGTACAAAACTAGTTTTGGGATCTATGAAGACCAGTGTGTAACTCAAGTTAGTCCACAACGTCACCTGTCATTAGAAAGGTCCAACACTACAAAGTACCAAATTTCAAACCCGAAATGAAGACATTACAGAAAAAATAAAGTAGGTAAACTTACATTTTTATTTTATTGGATCCAGTAACCGTAAGTACCAGGAAAGATGGCCAACAAATTAATTTCAGGAAATTTCTAGTGAAAACTGATCCAAGAAAAATACATTCTTTGTAGATCAGGTTTTCTTACTCCTTCTGAAACTATGATTCTGCATTCAAATGCATTAACTGTTAGCTGACTCCTTTCCCCATAACAGCCTCCTGCCTACCTCAATTTCCTTCAGTTTTCTTTTCAAATGCATCCTGCCTCCTCTATGATTAGTAAGCCACCAAAACAATATTTGTAGAAATATAGAGGAATGCCTACCACTCAAGACAAAATTTTCTAAAACAGCTTGCTGTAACTCAGAACAGAGATGTCACAGCCTCTAGTATATCAGATGATTCCTTTTAATCCAGCTTCACCTCCTAAAAACTGTACTCCTCTTAGCCCTACCTTAAAGACTTTTCTTCTCACAGCTCCTCCAAATACCACTGCCCCACAAGGCTATGGAAATCAGATATCCAACAAACTTTTTCTATCTGTTTCCTTTCAAACCCAACATTTCTTGATCCTTGCCCCGAGTACTCCCTTTCCACAGTCAGCAGTATCCCCTACCCCTTGCTCTGGTGCTTCCCTTCCTAGTCTGTGTCTCAGTACCCCGTTCAGCCTCTGTGGCCTCTCAAGACCTGCCTGTTCCCAAATCATTCTTTTCAGGGACTGTTTCCTTACACTCATACAAAATGTGGCACTATCACAGAGTTTACCACTTTTGGAAGAAGGGCCAGACAACTCAAGAAGAGTAAAGGGATCTCGTTAGGTCATGCAGAGAGAAAATCAGAAGGGCAAAAGCCCAGCTAGAACTCAGGATGGCCACTGTTGTAAGCGATAACAAAAAATGTTTTTACAAAAACATCAACAACAAAAAGAGAGCCAAGGAGAAGCCAAGAAGAATCTCCATCCTTTATTTGATGCTGGGGGGAACACTGCCACCGAGGATGAGGAAAAGGCTGAGGTCCTTAATGCCTTCTTTGCCTCAGTCTTTAATAGTCAGACCAGTTATTCCCAGGGTACTCAGCCCCAAGAGCTGGAAGACAGGGATGGAGAGCGGAATAAACCCCCATAATCCAGGACGAAACAGTTAGTGACCTGCTACACCACTTGAACACTCACAACTCAATGAGGCTGGATGGGATCCATCCAAGAGCACTGAGGGAGCTGGCGGAGGAGCTGGCCAAGCCACTCTCCATCATTTGTCAGCAGTCCTGGCTAACAGGGCAGGTCCCAGATGACTGGAAGTTAGCAAATGTGATGCCTATCTACAAGAAGAGCCAGAAGGAGGATCCTGGGAACTACAGGCCTGTCAGCCTGATCTTGGTGCCGGGCAAGATTATGGAACGGTTCATCTTGAGTGCGCTCACTGGGCATGTGAAGGACAACTAGAGGATCAAGCCCAGCCAGCATGTGTTCATGAAAGGCAGGTCCTGCTTGACCAACCTGATCTGCCCCTATGACCAGGTGACCCACCCAGTGGATAACAGAAAGGCTGTGGATGTTGTCTACCTGGGATTTCGTAAGGCCTTTGACACTGTGCCCCACAGCACCCTCCTGGAGAAACTGGCTGCTCATAGTTTGGATGGGTCTGTACTTCACTGGGTAAAAAAATGGCTGGATGGACAAGCCCAGAGAGTTGTGGTGAATGGAGTTAAATCCAGCTGGCGGACTGTTATGAGCGGTGTTCTCCAGGGCTCAGTATTGGGGCCAGTCTTGTTTAGTATCTTTATCAATGATCTGGATGAGGGGATTGAGTGCTCCTTCAGTAAGTTTGCAGATGACACCAAGTTGGGTGGGAGTATTGATCTGCTCAAGGGTAGGAAGGCTCTGCAGAGGGATCTGGACAGGCTGGATCAATGGGCCGACGCCAAGTATATGAGGTTCAACAAGGCCAAATCCCGGGTCCTGCACTTCAGTCATAACAACCCCATGCAACAAAACAGGCTTGGGGAGGAGTGGCTGGAAAGTTGCCTAGAGGAAAAGGGTCTTGGGGTGGTGGTCGACAGGCAGCTGAACATGAGCCAGCAGTGTGGCCAGGTGGCCAAGAAGGCCAACACCATCCTGGCTTGTACCAGGAAGTGTGGCCAGCAGGAGTTGATCGTGCCCCTATTCTCGGCAATGGTGTGGGGGTGCAGACCAGCTTTTAGTGTGGGAGTATTAGGCTATGCGATAAAAGATACAACCAGAGAGGATCATACCACCCTCTCTCCTTGCGCAGCACTTCCCAGACATCTGTGACCTCCCGGTAGGGCTCTTGGCTGGACCTGCAGGGATCGCCCTTCTGTTGCCTTGCTTTAGTATCCCCATGGTGCTGCTGAGCTGTGCTCTGGTCCTGCAGGCTGCCCTAGGGCATTTTGCTGCCCCAGGCCATAAGCAAATCAGGTCCCATCACCATCCTCGATCTCCTTCCAACGCCTCCCCAAATGTATTCCCCTGGAGAGGTCCCTGTACCTCCAGAGGGGAGCGTGAGCACACCCAGGGGATGTCAGGGCAGGGTGCCCTGGCCCTGCTGCCCTCCCTCGATCCCCAACCCTGAATTAAAAAAAGAGGGGGTTGGTGTATAGAGACGAAGGAGGTACAGTTAGGCAAAAAGCGCAAAATTGTTTATATAGGTAGGTGAAGCTGAAATTTCTACATTTTGTCCGTCCCAAAGGCCCACAGTGTTCCAGTATGAACTGCAGCCCTGGTACCTGATTTCACCTTCTGCAGCCGTTAATACCCCTTTGTAACTGGACTCCTCCTGCTCCAACGAGTAGTCTGCAAAGAACCATAACCGAAGCTGACAGTGCGGTTCAGATAACCGGGCACCACTGCGTGCCGAAACCTGGGGCTGCGGATGGCATGCACAAGAGGCTCCGCAGCTTGAGAACCACGGTGGCCAGACCCGAAGCGACCTTCGGCTCTGCCCACCTGCCGATACTCGGAGAGCAGCTCGGCAGCCCTCCC
>Ga0065711_1003637_pt1 | contig 30236 bp, 23 predicted proteins | sample Hoacrofraction12_FD_59098 | JGI IMG/M metagenome (GOLD analysis project Ga0065711, IMG submission 59098) | Hoatzin crop microbial communities from Cojedes, Venezuela - Epithelial fraction 12 v2 (version 2) | ecosystem: Host-associated > Birds > Digestive system > Esophagus > Crop | place...
CGGGATGGGTTCGGTCGCTTTTAAAGCCGAACCGCGGCTTCTCGGGGCTCGGCGAGGGAAGGGCAGGGGAGAGCCTGGCCGCTGCCCGCCTCCCGCTCCTCGCTCCGCCGCCACCGCCCCGAGTTCAACTTCGCGGAGCTGTCGGCGACAGCTCGCAACAGTCAGTCGCGGGCAAGGGCTCGCCGGACTCCCGGAGCCTGTGTCCGGAGAGAGATCCCGCGGCAGCAGCGTGCCCCGGCCAGCGAGTGAGCTCAAACCACCCCGGGCTGCTGCTCCCGCTTGGTTTGGGTTTAAATGATGCTGAATCCGGAGCTGAATCCCACTTTACCTCAGGCAATTACAGACGTCGTAAAAACACAGTTCAAGCCACCGACACACAACGGGGTATTTTATTTCTCTCCCTTGCAGATAGGCATGGATGGGTTGTCACGCTAATTTCCAAGACCAGTGTGCAAATCGTGGGTACCCGAGGCTGTGAAATGACCTAACGAAGCATTCGGCGTGCTCTGGAAGAGGGAAGCCGGTTCCCCACTGTCCTCTCCAAACAGGGCGATCCTACTTCCTCAGCCGGAAGCCAACATAAGGCTCAAAATCTAAACTAGAGAAGCTATGCAAAGTCAGAATAACGCTAACTATAGATTATTAATAAATTATTATTAATTACCAAGCATCCATCTTTAACTGGTTGACTGTGAGAAAGGGCACTTGCGACGCACCTCGGTTAGGACTAAGCAGCTCTGAAAGACCCAAGAAATGCTGTGCGCTGACCTCCACTGGGTAAGCAATACGCTAAGCACATAATCTGAATTTTTGTGATCCTGCTTGCTGAGAAATGATGCAGACTTTGGGAGGGTTTTCCTCAGAACTGAAGCTTCAGTTCTAGAGTGGCGTTCTCAGGCTGCCAGCCCTGAAGGGGTCAGGCAGTTGGACTAGATGATCGGTGCAGGTCCTTTCCACCTGAAATCTTCTATATCTCTTCCTAACAGTTTCATCTCTTTGTCAGAGAGGTAACAGTGTTCTCTCTTCCTGGCACTGCTTGTGTCCCCTCAGTGGTCCCCATCGCAGGTTCTGCAGAACACGCAGGAAGATCCGTGGGAGAAAGTTCAGTAAGAAATAGCTGATAAAGGAAGTTTTCCCCCATAATCCTTTCAGAAAGCACACGAGCTTTGCCTTGGCAGGCTCAGGCTATTGTTCTTTATTTGTTCCTTGTTTTCATCATCCTGTAAATATGAATCTAAGGTATTCATAGCTGAACTTTGTGATCTTTTGTTATACACAAGAGAGAGTACTGAACTTGGTTTAATTTTCCCCTAATGTTTGTTTGGGTGTGTTTTCAACTTGCTGTTCTTCAATTTCGTTAACTAAATGCATACCACGTTGGGGAAGAACCACGAACTAGTTATCCTAAGCAGTTTATGCAGTAAAACTGCAATCTCTGCTTGCTCTGGGCGTTGAAGATTCCTATGTTCAGTAAGTCTAAGAGCCGCTTTTAGAGTGGAGCAAAGGAATAGTTAATTAAAAAGTTTAAAACTTTTAAAAAACACTATTTTTCAGTAAACTGATGTGTGAAAACTTTTTTATTCTGTTCAGATATGACATTGATTCATCAAGAATAAATAAATAAGGTGAGTGCAGGCTCGGTGGCTCTGGAAGGTGATATTGTAACGCCTCGAACTACATAAGGAATGTCAAAGGCATTAAATGTCAAGCCTCCTTTCGACAAGCCTTGGCAGCTAATCGGGACGAATAAATAGGACAAGCGGAGTTGAGGGGGCAGCAGCAAGGCCAGTGAAAGCACATGCTCCCAGGGGCTCAGGAGGTGGTACTTTCCTTCCCAGTATGAATGTGAGCATGGACTCACTCCTTGCAAACTTTGGGGCCCAAGAGTATTTCCATGAGAGGCGTAAGCAAGATGGTAACGGTGCCTTGGCAGAGAAAGGGTGAAACAGCTCCTCCCTGCAGAGGGGAGAGCAGAAGAGAGAGTGAAATTGTTGTCCCAGAATTAGGGTTCGTTTGTCATCAAAATGAGGAAGGACAAGGACGGAGGCAGGTGAGAAGCAGTGTGTCTTAACAAGGGTCTTGCGCCCCCTTAGGTCTGTGGAGTGAGCTGGATTTCACTTCTTTCCTGAGCAGTTTTCCCAAGCTGACGACCTTAAGCTGAGTGACCTCGTTCCACAGGAATTCAGTATCCTCCACAGGACCCTACAGAAATGTAAACTGCAAATTTCCCCTGAGACTGCAGGGAAGCCTGGTGGATCTGTATCCTTCTTGAACTAGCTTCCTAGTGATTATTTTTGCCTTCTATAAGGAAAATTACACTTTTTAAAAGCAGCGCATCTCACAAACTGATAGCCAACTTTTGGAGCCCTCTGAGCTATGTGAATTTCCAAGACAGCAAATTAAACTGATCCCGCTCTTATCAAAGTGTGTCCACTCTTCTGCCAGCGCTTACACTAAATCTTTGGTCGGGGTGATTAGAAAGTGGGTGTGAGAGATCAGAAGATAGCAATACTTCGGGCACGTCATTGCCAGCCTCTGCTTTGACGCCATGCATTGCAGCAGGGGACTTCTATAAATATTACGTGTAATTTGTCAGCCTGCATACGTACTGCTAGGAGTGCTGTAAGAGAAGAGCCCCTAGCTCGCACTGCTACCTGCATGCTCTGCGGATTCTCTTTGTGGGGCAGCAAGGGATGACAAACCACCCCCCAGCCATTCCCAAGGTCTGATCGCTCACAAGTTTGATTTATGCTTTTCTTTCCTACTGTCTGTCAAATGTAGATAGTTCTGGCACCCAAAAAATGTCTGAGGACACAAAAAATCCTTCACAGCAGAAATTGCTGGTAGGAGGTGGTGTGCAGCAGGTGGGACTGAACCCGTCAGAAACAACAGTGACCTGCAAACATAGGTAAGAAAATACACGCTGTGCGTCTTTTCAGTGCTTCTAGGAAACCCTGGAAAATGTTTCTTCCTCAGTGAGGAAAAAATTTGTTAGAAATATTTATGATTGTGTTTGCCTGTGTCCTGGTTGGCCTCTGTTTCTCGCCCAGGTGTGCAGTGTGGCCAGCACTCTGGTAGAAATGGAAACAATGCCCCTGCCTTTAATGGAAGTGAGCTCACTTATACTAGCAGTGAATTGTCCATATGATAGAAAAAAAGGCTGCTTCAATCGCTACACAGACAGTTCAGGAATCAAGAAGACTCATTTTAATGTAATATCTAGATTACAACGATACCACAGGATCCACAGCACTGCTGTGAATCACTCCCAGTCTTGTGGACACCTGCAATCACTGGCTGTCACTTCTCAGCAGAGCTTACGAATAAGAGTATTTGAACTGAAAAGAGCAGAAGCTGTTATAATAATTAAAGAAATTATGCCTTTTCTGGCTTTTGTTGGAATAGCAGTGACTCGTCTTCTCATTGCTTCCCAATTCCACAGGGTAAATGCTGTCATAACATTTGGAGAAGGTTTGAGGTGAACACTGAGAATAAAATGATCAAGGGGCTGGGATAAGGAAACCAGCTAGCACAAAGTGACAGCTGTGAAGAGCTGTGTGCCATCCAACCACACACACCAGCTACTGCGAGCAACACATTGGTAACTCAGTGCCTAGGCATCGCGCTCACCTCTACTTTCTTTCAACTCCCTGGCCTGCATCCACAGGAGCTTTCCTGGAGAGCTGTGTTCTGGGCGCTGTGCATGGGCGCTTGCAGCATATAGGACACTTAATTAACCCGTGAGTTGCTCTGTGTTTTCCTGGGGGCAGCCCCACTGAACCTACCCTTGAGCTACAGACAGACAAGACCGAGAGACAACGATGCCTCAGCTCTAAGCCTGCACTGGCGGCCATCTAAAGGACACAAAAAATGTCCTATTTGTGTCTTCTGTGAAGCCATACCCACTGCTGGGAACATGGGCCGCGTCGTGCTCCTGTTTCCCAGGTGAACCATCCGGAGACAGCCTGCGCACCAGCACTCCCTTCCCAAACCCAAATCTCTGTTTCTTAGCTGGTTGCCGTCACCCAGTTGTTGTCTTCAGCATGGTGGTATTGTCTTGTTCACTTTGTTGTTAGTTTCTAGTCTGATTGCATTTTCTCCTCTTGTAAATTCTTTAAGATTACTTCTGATGACAAAACACTTCTTCATAAGTTAATGTCTGAGTATCAGATATTAGGGAGGGTTAATCTCCTCAGGACAGGACAGTGTGGGTTCCATTTACAGCGATACACACCCTACCTAGGCAGAACCCCCCCAGTGAGATGTAAATTTAAGAGTAAAATAACAAGAACAGCAGTTCTGCAGCCCAGTCCACTACACTTGCGTTGCAATTGGCCGATAAATTCACGGTTCTGGGGGAGGGAAAGGGCTGACAGACGTAGGATCGGCAAACCAGGAGCAAACCAAACAATTGCACAGGCCTCCTTTCATTTGCAAACCAGGCTCAAGATAACTATTCTTCCCACTTACAAGGGTGCAAGTGATTGTGCGACAGGAACGATGCAAAGCGCTGTGTTGTGGTGGGTAACAGTATACTGACATTGCCAACTGCGGGTGCAGTATAAAATCCAGCTGATTAACTAGGTAATTGGCTTTCAGACCTTTGTCCGCTTATCTGATACTGCAATGCTTCACCGTCTTTTTTTTTTCTTTTAAGCATCTTCAGCATTTTCTCAGCTCTGAAAGGATACTGCATGCTTTTCTCTCTCTGCCTCGGTGCACACAGAAGCTGTTCGAAAGTTCATAACCCTTTTCTGTTTTTGCTGTGCAGTTTGTATACAGAGTGCAGGGCCCTGCTGACACTGCCCTGCGTTAAATCGCGTGGCAAGCGGAGAGATGGACTTTGCTCCCTCTGAGCGACTGAAGCTGGGGGTTTGCTGCATTTGTCTGGCTCCTTTGGTCTGTTCCGGTAGATTGTTGCCTCCTTTGAATGAAGTGATTTAATTTCTGTCTATCTGACCTCTAACTAGTTCACTGAAGCAATCACTAATGTAGATGTAAAACTGACTGCTGAGTTTATAGCTGCAGGTATTTGCATTTTTATCTTTTTATTTTACACAGTTGCAGCTTCTCAGGTCTATATGATTTCAGACCTGAACTCTTCTAATTGTCCTGAAAAGTCACAGAAAAATTACTTGTGCAGCTGTTCTCAAAAGTAAAAATGCTCTGTGTGTGCATGTATGTTGATTCATTGCTACCGAATTTTCAGTGAGGAGGTGCCCTTGAACTAATACATTGGAAAAATCAGAAATATCTTAGTTTCTGCCTGCTTCTGAGCCACTAATGGACACTTCTGAACTTGTTAATACACCCATGTTTAAGCATCTGTGACTTTTCTGTCTGAAGGGAAACACCATTAGATCTTAGGCATCCTCATGTTTAAGAATGATAGATTAGAAAGTGGTGTGAAATTGCTTTCTCAAGCCCAGTTACCTATATTCCTTGAAAAACTTACTTCGCATCTGTAGTTGTCCTGAATATGGCCAGTTTAATCTTATTTTTGCTGTAGGCAAGGATATGATCTCATGATCAGAATACCCTGGAGGGTACGAGGTAGGTACCCGTAGGAGGGACGAGGGGTGTGCAGAGGGTCCATTGCCATTGCCTGCCGCTGTCCGTGCTACCTCCTGGGCAGGAGACACACCGTGGCCCATCGCTGTTACCGCTGCGTCTAGCTGTGGATGCACGCACGTCGTGCATGCTGATGGCATATTTTGGGTTGAACCCCCCTCACAGCATGCAAGTTTGACACTGCAAAGCCTTCAAGCACAGGTCCTCCTCCGAGTGCTGCTGGCAAGCACAGGCCCACCCTGAGCACAGGGCACCAGGCTCAAGCTGCTGGACCCAGAGCAGAGAAAATTATCCTGGAAAGCGGCACCCGCGAGTCGTTATTTGCAGTTTGCCCACGCCAGGCTGCTGGGGCTTTCCAGCTCGTTCATCTGTGTCACTTGTGAGCAGCCTGTTTTTCCATGTGGAAGTTATTAATTTTGTTTCATGTGCTGCTGAGGGGTTTCGGTGGGGAAACGAGAATGCCGGTGGTGACAAGCACGGTGCCTGTCTCCTCTCAGTAACGCATTCTGCTCTCTCAACTGGAATGTACTATGTTTTTCCTATGTGTTCTCACACATGAGAAGAGTGTGGGAGGACCAAATGTCACCACTGTGCCTTGTAGTTTTGTCGGTGACCTTTTCCTTACCCCGCAAGAGCTCCTGGCTGTATGTGGTGTGGCTGCTTCTCATCTCAAAACTCGTGCAGGAAGTTGAGGGTATAAGGAAAGAAAGAAAAAACAATACAGATAAAATCTAGCAAATATGATCGTGTTTTCTGCTTTCTGCATGCAGAACGTGAAGAAGCACGTGTATGAAGGGCTTTGTAACCGACGGCGTCCCGAGGCCGATGCACCGGTTTTGAACTGTAGGGCCAGAAACAGCCAGCACAGCAGCGCGTGACAAAGCGCCATCTGAAATGAGCAGCGTTCATTCGAGACAAAACCTTCCTGCACTTACACAGGCTCATGCCAGTGGGTTCTCCCTCCCTCCCTCCACCCTTTTTCCTCCTGTTTCTCAAATACAATACTTGTGCACTGCTGAAGGGCAGGGTGGAGCAGGTCTTAAGGCCACCGGCACAAAGCTATTTCATTCCTGTGCGAGTCACTGGATGGTCTGGTCCATCTGTCCATCTGTGTATCACCTGGCACATCTGCAATTGGGAATAAGCTTAGACAAGCTGGTCAAGCACTGGAACAGGCTGCCGAGGGAAGTGGTGGAGTCACCATCCCTGGAAGCGTTCAAAAAACGTGTAGATGTGGCACTTCAGGACATGGTTTAGCAGGCATGGTGGTGATGGGTTGACAGTTGGACTTGGTGATCATAGTGGTCTTTTCCAACCTCAATGATTCTATGATTCTATGATTCTAGACGGGCATGGGACAGTGCCCAGTGGACCTGATTGGGTTTCTCAAGGAGATCCCCCCCTCCACAGCCCCAGGTGCTTTCTCCATCCTCCGCTGCTCTCTGCCTCAGCCCCACTTCTACGGTTTGTCTTTGTCCGTGCAGAATCAACACCCCAGGACAGATCAGTCGATGCTCTGGTGCTGGGCACCAGCACTGACTGGGTTGTCTTTCAGTGACCTGGTGCAGTAGTGTAGTGGTGCTTTGCTATTTTACTACATATGAATTGACCTAGTAGTATTCGCAAAACTCATGGAGTCAGTGACCCATTTCTAGATGTCAGTCAGCAGGATGGGGAATTTTATGATCAGAACGGACAATTAGTAAAAAGTTACTACTTAGAAAATGTTGAAAAATGGCCTTAAAAAGGGAAAAATATACAGAACTGGAGCTTGGTGTGACAGAAACATTTTGTGACTGAATGACTGTGGCTTTTCCAGAGACTTGGTAGGTGTGAACCGAGGGGATACTGAATATCAAAGGAGACCAAGAGAACAAGCTGATTCGAGGACAATCTCCTCAAAGCACAAGAGTGGTCTACCCTGATGGGCAAGAAGTTGAAGCTGTGGCAGGAGGCCAGCTTGGCCAGATCAGGAATTCCTGACTGAGCTTAAATTTTGGAAGAAAGTGTAGGGGGAGAGCAGAATCAGGGGTGGACTCACTGGGAGGAATGTAGAAGCATTTCCCAGACTGTTAGGTTATGCGATAAATTTCATCTGCATGCCCACAAAGGAGTTCAGAGAGACAATGGCAGGAGGAGGATACCAGATAATATCCTGCCTGGCTCCTCCTAGGCCCATCACAGGGGCCATCTGCCCATCAGAGGCCCATCCACACAAGCCCAGAGGAACACAGGGGCACGAAGGCAGGTGGGAACCCAAACTGAGGACCCCTGAGGAACAACCACCTTTCTCCATGTCCCTCCAGGACTGTTGCAGCACAGTCATCAGCCCCACTGTCCAGGTGTGACACCCATCACCAGGAGTCATGGGGAGCAGCCCTCTGGATCACCTTTTGGACTGAGTGACTTTCTGCCTAGGGATAGGAGATATTGTAGGGTGCAGGGGAAAAGCAGTTCATGACCACACAGGACTTGTTATGGGATGTTTAAGGGGAGAACCAAAGATGAGACAAAGGAGGGGTTTAGGTGTTTCAGAGGAACAAGAGTGGTGAAATAAAAGGAATAAAAAGGGTCAGTTGCATGTAAATAGTTAGCGGGTCAGTTCGCTTGCCTGGCCGTGCCCTGTGCCTGACCAGGGCAGTATGTCCGGTCTTCTTCTTGAACTCCTTTCCAGCTCTTACCTGGGTGATGGCTCTCCGTTCTGTGTGTGAACGGGTGTGTACGGGGCTGTGAGTGCAGCACCAGGTCAGACCATGGGTTGGGGGGCCTGGGTGTCCCCAGTGCCAGTGATCGGAGTGAGTGTGGGTGTGTGAGTGAGCGTGTGAGCACCGGTAGAGATCAAGCTGGATGAGCTGGTGAGAAGGTGACATGACTTGGGAGCAAAGGTGTGAGTGAGTCTCTGAGGGCTAGCTCTGTCTGTGAGAACACCCGAGTGTCTCTAAAGACAAGAGTAGTGGGCAGTCAGCTGTAGGGCCAGGGAGTCCTGGCTGGCTTTGTGTGTGTGACGGACATGCAGTGAAGCAGTTAAAAGAAAGCCAAACCTGGACCGAAGTTAAAACTGGTGAGGTGCGGAAAAGCATGAAGAATGGCTTCCACTGGCACATCCACAGCGGGACAAACACCAAGGTAAAGATGGAGCTACTGCTCAGTGGAGTAGGTGACCTAGTCTAAAAGGACACTGAAAAAGCAGGGGTGACCCAAAGCCTTCTTTGACTCGCTCCTCACTGGCAAGGTCTGTTCTCAGTCCTCGTAGGGTCTTTGTGCCTACAGTGCCCAGGTAGAAGTTTTGGGGAGAAAATGACTACCCACAGCAAAGGAAGATTGAGACAGGGACTGTTTTAGCACCCTGTTTGAATACAAGTCCCTGTGTCCAGATGAGATGCCTCTGGGGATAGCAAGGACAAGCTGGCTTACATCACTGCCAAGCTACTCTTGACCTTTGAGAGGTCCCTTCCACGTGCTGTGGAACATCTGTGCTGCCTACAACAGAATTTTACATGTCCTTGATAAAACATGTTAGCCATCAGGTTTTAAAATAGATGCAGCCAGTATGACTGACTGCTAAAATTCTATGGACAGCTAAAGATGTTATAAAAATAAAGCTGTCTTTCCAGTTACGCATTAGTGTTGTGAAATAAAAAAGAGGACCATACTATGTATGACAGGCCCTTCCAGAAAGTACACATTTAGTAATTGCCATTCTTGGAAAACTCACATTATCACTGAACAATGTAGGTTGGAAGGGACCTCTGAAGATTATCTGGTCCCACCAGTTGCTCAAATCACGGCTAACTGCAAGGTTAGATTAGGTTGCTCAGGGCGTTTGCCAGTGAAGTTCTGAAAAACTCCATGGATGGAGAGCCCTGAACCTCTCAGGGTGAGACAGAGATTGTATTCTAGGACTCCAGGGAACTGAAGAGTCCACAACCACTTCTGCTTTATCAAATCCCTAATGAAAATGATTTGACAAAAAAAAAAAACACAACATAGCCATGCTGTAACTCTTTACTGCAGCTTCCCTTAATCTTACCTATTTATTCCAAAAATATTCATCTAAGAGGAAGCATTTCTTAAAATCTTTCCGAAATGACTGGTGAATGGGTGTCAGAAACCTTATAAAAGCTATTCCTTGGGCACAGCCTAGTTCCTTTCCCCTTGGCTGTCTGACGAGCGCTTGCTTCTCTGCTTGTTGTTGTGTGAGCTTGCTTGCAGCCGGTGGGAGCCATACAGCACTGACTGTACGATCCAGTGGGAGACAGGGTAACAGACACTAATGACTGATTTTTTTCTGTGTTTACTGCAAACAGAGATCCAAAAGGATCCAAAAAGTTCTCCCTCTTTGTAGCAAGCTTCTCCCTGCCATTTCTGTGCTTGTTTCCCTTGCTGGCTCTCAAAAGCCAGGCCATCTGCTCCTTCCCTGTCGCTTGGAGAGCCTGGCACTTGTACAGGTGCCTCCTAAGCTCTGCTGCTGCCCGAGGAGTTTCCTGCTGCCACCAGTGCCGCTTTTTGCATTCTGCAGCTCCAATTTCTTTCTCAGCCAAAGTGGTGGCTTCGTAACAAAACAAAGTCATAGCTGGGGTTTGTGCATTGATTTTTCTCACAGAACAAGGCAATGTGCCGAGAGATCCCCTACATAGAAACTCACTGCTGGTGGGGAAGGCGGTGGAGTGGGGACACAAGCTGTGGAGTGGCTCCAAAACAGTCTGAGGAAGCAGGTTGCTTCATTCTTCTGTATCACCTTCACCTTTTTTTGATATGCCTATTTAGACATGTCAGAAAATGATGTCGTAGACAAACTTTAAAAACCCTACACATTCAAGTGTATAGCATTTAAAGCACTGATCTGCAGAGTGGGAGACCCATGTTTAACAAATCCTGCTTTCAGCATGAATCAGGCTATGAAGAAAATATTTTTTCACTCCAGATGTTTAATTTATACAAAATGGAACAGCTGCAACAGAAGAGTTTGCAAGAAACTGAGAGCTATACCAAAGCTGTAACCTAGCAGCTAGTGAGGGATCTTGCAGTGATTTGTGATGAGGTTGCTGTACTTTTTTTGTGCAAAACATTTTTCAAGGTTTAGTTTTAGTGCAGAGGAAAAGCAAATGCAGTAACCTCACCGACTTTCATGAAATCGAGTGCTTGTTTCCTGGCCAGTGCCAATTATTATTCTGCTCACCTTCTGAAAGGAAATACCCAGCAGGCTTCCATCCCACTGAGGCAGCCAAGGAAACAAAGTTGATATATAAGTATGCTCTGCAAGCACAAGAGTGTGTACCTTGCAAAATTTCTCCTAAAAGAACTACAGGGGATAGATCTGCTGCTTGGAAAGGATCCATGTGATGGTTCAAAGGTCAAAAACCAAGAAACTTGAAAAATAAGACCTTTCCTGCTTGCCAGCTGTGTAAAATATGCTTTTGTATACATGCATATAAATATTTGTCCAGGATTTGATGCCATGGCTTCCAAGTTTATTGGTTATTCTTACTATCCATAACTTTTTTTTTGCATGATATATGACATATACTTTGCCTGTCATCACTCCTTTTTTATTTTATACCAGCAGCTCTTTTTTTATTTAACCCCATGCTAACAGGCAGTAGTGACAGAAAATTCAGGGTGAGAGCCCAGAGCATTCATTCTGCTTTGTGGAAATACCAGTGCTGGATTTTCTGGCATCCTTAATTAAAACAAAATGAAAAGAACGAAGCACAACACAGGCCAGCATATCCTACAGCTGGGACATGAGATGGCAAGATTTTGATCGAACACTGATCTCTGCTCATTTGCTGCTTCGCTTGCTGCTCTTCAGAACGGTACAGTGTGCTCTAGGAGCTTTTCCACACCTGACCCCTGACTTTGCACAACATATAGAATACCTGTCATTTCCTTAGCGCTGCTCTCTTGACTTCACCTTCTGCCAATGGGGAAAAAAAGAGTCCTCCTGTGGTTTGGTGATCCAGTGTTTGCCAAATTCTTGATGTATCATCCTAGTTTATGCCTGCAATACCTGACATTCCTTGTTAATTATTTATCCAAGCACTCATTAGCACCTGATACCAGATTGTATCAGGTGTAATCACTAAGGCCAGGCAAACACAGTTACTGGATTAAAACCCACTATTTATTTATTAATTATTGTAACTAATGGTATAACTCCAGTTACTCCAGATATACAGTTCTGGAGCATCCCCTCTGTCTGCACTTTGGGAATTTACCACGCTTACTGCTTACATAGCGCAGAGGTATTCCTAGTCAAATGGTCACAAGTCAAGGACCAGTTAATTTACTTCAGTGCCTATTACTTAAAGGCAATGTGTATTACTAAATATAATTTCTTCCTTCATTTTCCTTATATAAAACTTCTCACATCGTAATTTTCCACTCACACGCTCTGCTAAAAATACAAAGTAACTCATCTGAACTGAGATCAGGTTCACCTTTGCTGCGGCTGCAGGAAGGAGAGGAGAAGGTAGGCGAGGAGGGGCTGCCCAGGCAGGGTGGATACCCTGGCATGGTGCGAGGGGACGTATGTGCCACGTTCCCAGGCTCCAGTTACCTGCACCCCTCTCCCTGCCAGCCTGCACTTGAACTGCACTGCTGTAGTACAGGAATGGGGTCTGCTCTGAGCTTGCTTTGTAATTCACAGGGGACTGTAGGAAATCGGACACCTGAAGATTATAAACAAAATCTGGCAGATTATATGCCTTCACCTCTTAAATAAAATGGCGCGTAAATTTAGATTGGGCAGCAGCTGGAATTAGGAAAAACCTGAAAATCAGAAAAACACTTATAAAAAGTGCTTGAGCTACCCTAACATTTGTCAAAATTAAGATACTGTGCCTCCCCATACTGAGCTATTTTAAACCAAACTTCTTGGCTCTGCTACAAGCACCCTTCTTCAACTTTACACTGTCTATTGTTGGAGCAGAATACATCAGAAATATTTCTAGCTAATCCAACTGAAAATAAAACTATCAAAAGAGTTAACTTGCTTTCAACAGTATTACACAACTTCTTGAGGTTTCAGTTCCAGTTTCACTACATTTGAGACTGCTGATTGCAAACACAGTCATGCCAGCTGAATATCACATCAAAGCCAACACAACAAAAANNAACACCAGCAGTATAAACACCAGCAGTATAAAAAGGGCACAGAGGTAAACAAGTTAGTCCTCGCTTTATTCTCATAACTTCTTACTCCAGAGCACTCGAGAGTTTACATTTAAAAGTAGACAGAGCAGGTATGAGACAAATGTGTATGTATGCATGCACATACATGCTGGAAAAATCAATTCCTCTGAGTTGGAGTTCAGCTTTTGCCAGACACAATGACGGGAACACATGCAAGTTAGCAAAAGGGGAGATTATTTCTATATGGTAATGAAGAGCATGACGTAACTGAGTTCTTCAGTGGTCCACAAAACTTGCAAAGACACAAAACACTACCTTAGTATCAGTAGCTTCCACAGATCTGTCTGCAGAAATGCTGAGCACCTTGTAACACTCCTGTACATTATATTTTCATTTGCAGTAAGGAGTTGGATATTAACAGATCTACACAGGATTGTGGCATCCAGCTGGATTCAAAATGAAGTGATATACATAATGTTTTCATATGAAACATCTTCCCCCTTGAATTCAGGTCTGGAGACAGCTGTTTTTGCAGTATTGCTAGTACAAGTATGAATGATTGAAACATTTTGAATCTGTATTTGAAGCACCATGCTGAACGTTTCCAGGCTTGCATGAGTTTACAAAGGTGGGCAGATGCCTTTTGGGCATTAAGATTTCTCCAAATCTGGCACAGCTGTTACACGAGACATTACTAATCGGAGCATTTACTCGGTGTTCAAGACAGAGCACAGGCACACCTAGCTGATTCTCACCACCCTAGTGTAAAATACATGTGTAAATAGCACTATTCGCACACTTTGTAGATGTAGAAATAAAAAAGAGAGCTAGAAAGGATTCTCTTGTGCACAACTTTTTGTTCATGTCTCTCCCTCCAGGAGTAACAAAATGACCTTATTGTTTCTCGCTTTGCTGACACTACTTCTGAGCTTCTGCTTCCAAGATGCCAGTCACACTGTTCTTTTGCACAGATTAAACCCATTACATTAAACTCAGAAGAAATGATCCACACTCAGCTTGAAATTTGCTGCTTTTAAGATCTCAGGAAGCCTATGTATCTAAAACTTTGCCTTCTTTTTTTTCCCAGCTATATTAGTAGGTTAGATAAAAATCATTACTGATCTTCCCAAGCTTTTCCAGCAAGTTTGGGACTCTTTATTCAAAAGATATTGGAAAAAAAAGAATTGCTGTCTTTGCTACCAAGTTCAAGTAATGGGAAAAGAGGCAAGAATATCAGAAATAGGAAAACGCTGCAAGAGGTTGTTCTTGATATAAAGCTATGCAGTAAATAACCTCAAATTATTTGAATCGTATCTATCCTACTTTGTATTTTACCTTTTTTGTTTTTGAAAAACAGAATTATTTAGCACTTCCTACAGTGTGTTTGGTATCACACGTAACAGCCAGCACTGCTGCTGAGTGGATTGCATCCAGAGGCTGGAAAGCTTACACAGGCTGGAAAGCAGAAGTTGGCCAGCTGGGATGCTTTGCTTGTGGATGGAAGCTGCCTAAGAGGCACATGGTTTGTTAATGTTATTAAGCTATTTTCTGAATCCCTCACACACTATAATATACAGGTCAGTGGGCAGGACAACACTAGACCAAGCGAAGACTTGGACAGATAGGTCTGTGAGCTTCATAGGCACTATCTCTACAGCCTGCGGTCCAAAATGTGTCACGATGTGATCTGCTGTGGACAAAAAAGAGACTGACCAAAATTGCTTGGGTTTAGTTAACTGAGATGTGTCTGTGTTACAGACAGATACCTCTCTTATTATTCTGGCAGCTGACAGCACCAAACAAGTGATAAAAATGAGGAGGATGTTGAAGGAATGAAACAAAGACTAATGTTTCAGCATAGGTAGAGAACACTTTTAAGGCTTAATACAGCCCAGATTTTCAAAGGTCTGTAGCTTCTGATTTCAGTACTTTTGTAAGTGTCCGAAACAGACACAAAAATCCTTCAAGCTGGAGCCTAAACCCAGCTGTGACACAGGCAAACACAACTATGTGTGTAATACAAAGGGATTTGCATTAAAACCAAATTAAAGGTTATTACAGGAATGGAAGCCAGACAAATAAGCAACAACAACATATTTTAGATACACGATATAGTTGTACCAGGGACTGGAAGGATGTAAATCTACTGCGGAGTCCTAAATCAGATGCACTGAGATAACAGGAAGTTTCTATCCCAGTTTCCTGAGAAACAGCTAATACAAATAATACAGAAGATAACTGAGAATGTATAACAAAATTGTATGTCAGAACGAAATTATGTGTCATCTTGGTAGCTGGATATCTTGGTGATTTAAAGGAGAATCTAGCTGAAACACTTAGGTAATTCACAGAAGTAACTCAAGAGACCTTCAACACGGTGTCTGCTCTTTCCTCAGTATATTCTGAAGCATACCAACTGAGTTCACTGCAAGCAGGCAGATGTCTGACTTGGCAGGTTCTTGTCTGAATTTGATATGCCATAAATCACCTCATGGTGGAAAACCTGTGGAACTTTCTAGACCTGGTATTCCTGACTATTGGCTATCCAGTGGCTGAAGAACAGCTGTGTCAAAGCACTCGATACTATGTGGTAAAATACTATATGCACATATGCAAGCCAGAATCCCGCTGCACGACAGTTTCAGGTAAGTTTGGCCAAAGTACTGTACTAATTATGAAAATGAGTTTACTTTTTCCACTGTCTCACCTATTGTATCTTGTATCAAGTGAGCAATCTAAGCGCTCTCCCATCTGAACTCATACTTCCTCTTCAAAAACAAGATAATCGCACACTTAGTTTCCAAGGCCAAATGCTAGGATTGTTTCTAGGAACAAATAAGCTGTGTGGGAGATGTATGGCAGGCATAGTTTGACTTTTCCTTCTGAAATATATGAACAGGAAGCATTATTCTCAGTTTAATTCTGGAGAATACGGGTAACAGGAAATGGCACATAATTTCTGCTATGCAAGAAAAAGAAATGAAGAGTGAAGCTTTCTAGCAGCAGTAGAATATTTTTTTGATACTAAACGTAGTCAGTATCTTGATAGAAGTATGCAGGGTTTTAATACGCAGGTTTGCCAATCCCAGAAGTAGGGTGAAATTGCAATTAGGAATTAGTTGAAGCCAAATATATAGCCAGCTAAGGCAAACAGAGGATACGGACTCAGCTGATTAACTTAGTACACTAAAGCAAATCTGAACAAAAAGCTTAGAAGAGAAACAAACATGAGCTTGTTCCAACTGCCGCCTCTGTCTGAAGATACAGGTCCTCTTTGTGCTGCTGGTGCAGATCTGAAGAAAAGAAAACAAACAGGATGTTCACAGCACAGAGCTGAGTTAGGATTCTTTTAAATATCAGGGGTTTGTTGCCAAGGATGAAGTTTGCATCCAAGTGCTAAGCTAGAAGTTTCTTTGTAAGAGCTCACCACCAGTTTCCCTTCGGCTGTCATGATTTTATAAACACAGTATCTGCGCAAAACCCTGGGAACACTCCTTTCTACCTTAATATCTGAGCCTCCATCTCTCTCCAGATCCATCTATTGTCTCTGGCCTTATATCTGAGATTGTATAGAGCTCTTCTAGACAGCAGTGGTCCTAGAGGGCTATATTTTTACTGCACTTGATACAACAGTCACCAGAGCTATTTCTAAGTCTCCCTGACATTGCAATAATGTAAGTAATAAATACCACTACTGATAGGTTGCATCTGGCTTCCTTTCTGCTTATGTTTGTAAGCCATCTATGCCATCTAGTGGGTATTTTTTTACTTACAAATTTTCTTCAAACATCAAGGTGTCAACAAGCCAAAGTCTGAATACTGACTCAGCAGGAATATAGTGCAAGTCTGGAGAGGAGTTAAGGGGCACTATCACTACCCAAGAAGCTCCAAGTACATTACAGCACCTTGTAGGCCATCCCCCTGCTACTCTGACACAGCCCCCCTCCTTTGGTACGCCAATGTAGCGGGAGCTGTGGTGACAGAAAAAGTCACTTGCCCAACTCTGATGGTTTTGGGCTGGGGATATTATTGGCTGGAGGCTGAGAAGCCAGCTGTTGGTCTTGTAACTGCAAATAGCTATTGTGAAAGGGGATGCAATGGAGCCTGCATGCCTCACCTCACTATTTATTACAGAACTATGAAAATGTAACGTGTACACTGAGCACACCCTGTGCAAAGGAAGCCTGTTGTTAACAGATACTTGCTCTTAATAGCAATACCACTACTGACCAAACTGTTCCCATGTCAGTCAATGGACCATCAGAGAGCAGGGATCCATCCACAGAGGAAACAGATCTAGAAGATAATCATCAAATAATTTATATACATCTGCTTAAGGCTCTTTCTGAAAGGGCAGCCAGTTTCAATGGAGATGTTATCTATTGCAAAGAAGTGAGTGATTTGGGGAAGAGTGTAAGTATTCATTGGCTTGAAGTATTTTAGCTACTTAATTTTCAGGGAGAGGCAATGATATTTAGCATTCAGATTGGGAAGCTCTGTCTTGATCAGGGATAGAGTAGACATGAACTGAATCACTGTCATGCATACAGGAGGGAACACAAGGCTCGGGAAGGAAAGAAGGAAGAAAACTTTTCCTAAGGAGGATGATAACAGCTGAGTTGCGTAGCAGTTACCCCAGGAGAGTATGAGACTGGTACTTAGAAAATGCTAGTGATTATGTTAATTTAAGTACCGACATGGATGGAAAAGAAGGGTGACTGCTCCCCTGCTCACACACTGCAAGCACTATACGGTAATACTGGAGAACTGGTATGCTCTTCCCTTAGTTACAAGACATTAATGATTTCCAAAAGCCTTTTCATCCACTTTCCCTCAGCTGAGGAACGTACCCACGTCACAGAACTTTGAGGGAAATGGTTTAAATCCTGGGAGAAGAGAAAAATCTCTGTTAACAGTTCACAATATCATATTTTTAAAGTCCTCTAAAGTTCCTTTTCCTCCACTTTGTTAATATTGTCACCACATTTACAGCTGTGATTTTGCATTTGTATTTTCCTTTGACACATGGACAAAAGCCTTACCATTCACTGGCAGGACACAGAAACCCTACTCCAATCTACCATGCAAGTGGTATCTAGCGACAAACAAATGCCTTAACAGGCCTGGAAGCCTGTTCTACAATCCATTGCCTAGGAGGAGTCTGGAGGTACCAGTGATATCTAAAATGCCACTGTTTTCATCACACATTTATAAGGTGGTGCTGGGATATAATTTGCGTGTAAGAATATACGTTGTTGCATGACAAGATGAATAAAAGCTTTCAGTGACCAGCAGGAACAGAGAATACCCACTTTCTCTGTAAGGTTGTATTAAAAACTAAGCATATGCTACAGAAAGTGATATACACCTCCTTTTTTGTACCGCATGAAGCACTACTGCCACACAACCAGAGTCAGGCAAGCAGGAGTCGCACCTTTCTGCTGCCATACACAGGGACGGCAAATCAGGTTTTTCATAGCAGAAGTTATCATTGTGGTATTACATGGGTATTAACATACAAAAGATTTGCAGGTTCTTCAGTTAGGGCAGAAATGACAGTAGGAAACACGATGTGGCCAAATACATGGATTGCGCGTAAAAATAATATAACTAGAGAACAACTTTTATGCATCTGTGTATCCTGCAACTTTCCAAACTGTGAGGAAGTTTTTATATTCAGGTGTTCAAATACCTATACGTGCAACAGTATATAGATTAAGAAATGTAGCCACAATTGGAAAGTCATTTTTACTGTAAATTCACTGGAATACATCATAAATTAATTTAATCCTCTTTATATAGTAAAGAAAAGCATGGATAGGGAGGGAAACTATTAAAACCCAGTTTGGGAGTGATGCTTGCTAATTAAGGAAGTTGCATCTTGGATGTAATCTGCATTCTCTGTAGATAACCTACTGGCCCAAGGTAACTACATTAAAATATAGAAATTGGGTTTGCACATAAAATGGAAGATTAAAAAAAAACTTCCTCAAAATTTGGAACTGAAAGTTCCAGCAGCTGAAGAAATGTCCTTTAGATCTGTTGTCATTTGACCTACAATTTCATTATTCAAGGAAGAATATTAATGAAAACAATTTCAAATTTTGAACAGATTTTGCATTAGAACACTGATATTTACAAACTTCATTCATACCATCAGGGATAGACAGCGTGATTGTGTGATCAATGATAACTGATTAACACCTAATTTTGAACAGCAGGTGCTCACGGACAGTTGTGCACAATTTGTAGACAGAAACTGCTTACTCTTTACACAGTAAGTAATAAATTCAAGAATACTGCATATTGCGTATGGGTGATATATAATAGATGATAGAGGTGGAATCTGTTGAACTGTTGACTTCTGCGTTATTTATTTGGCTGTAATGACACTGAGGATGGATAGCACTTCTTTTACTTACGATGAAAGGGTACACTTAGAATGATCAGGATAATCCAGGCAGAGTAAGAGCATTACAGACCTGTGAAGATACCATTTTATTTAGCATCTTTCTGGCAGAATACTGAGAAAAACCAATGAAAAAACAAAACAAACTCAACAGTATTATCATGTCTAAAGCTTTCCTTCAATTATATTTATCTTAAAATCTACTGTGAATAACTAGAGCTGTGAATACTACTGTGAATAACTAATAAATCTGCAGACATTCAAGTGTTTCTGTTATTCAGAATTTCAGTCCAAATAAAGATTTTACAGTGAAGTGGAATACAAGGCCATCTTCTATGTCTGGCATTGGGCAAGTACAATTTTCCACAGAATTATACAGTACAGTGTAATGTTTTGCTCAATTCACAGCCGAAAAATGCTAAGTCTGAAAAATGTGACATCATCCCTCCAACATATCAGTCTCTTACTGAAGACATAACATTAATAGCAATTAAATATTGGAAGGTCAAAACCCTTTTTAAACAGATGAGGTGCTTCTGCAAATAATACACCATATTAATGAAGGATTTTCACTTACTTGTAATTGTCAGTGCAGGTGACATCATAACCAAGGGTTTTCAGTTTGTTTTCTAATATCTTTACAGTATGAGTTCCACAGGAATCTCTGTAAGAAAGGATTTTAATATTATTGCAAGTCTTTTATGATCTAATTTCCTTTCACTGAACTTGATGGAACAGTAAAGTAAATCCCTACTACTTTGCCTCTTCTATATTCCTTAACACCTACAGAAAACTGGTGTACATTGCTATTTATAATGCTTCATTTGCTTACAGTCGTTTAACATTTTATACTCAGTTTGCAGAGACTGGAAGATTGGCTTCAGCCAGTGCAGCATTTGCAGATTCTATTAACCAATATTCCCAACTTTAATATTTCACTAGACAAGCAGAAAAAGAGCTAAATAATTTTGTAAAATACTAATTGTTTCATCTGTAACATTCTTTGGCAGCTATTTAGGTGGTGCTAAAGTTGATACTAGCTGTCTTTATAGAGTAAGTAGGTTATAATAAATTAGAATTATTCTCGTGGTTAGATGCTTGTTCTCTCTCTCTTGAATACAGAACAACAGAAAAACACAAGGAGAGAGAAAAAATAAAGACAATCCTAAATGCAGCTTCTGTGTCTAGCACTGATTTTTCAATTTGTGGTCCAATTAGCAAAAGAAAGTTTAGCATAGTACAGAACCTACTGAGACATCTAAAACTTACACCAACATCAAATATTAAGGCCAGTGCTACTTACCCATTGATCAGAAAATACTCCTGACTAAAGAAATCACATGGGGACCAACAAAATCATTGTAAAAAGTGATTAATAAAAATATACAAATATTTCCATGCATCCATTAACTGAAAGATAAATTAACATTCAGTGCTTGCCTTAATTTTTCTTTGTAATAAGGGCAACTTTTGCAAAGGTGAGCTGTATGGCTTTTTTCCAAAAAGGGTATGAATCTTTCATTTAAAGAGAAAGGCTGAGAAATGCTAATCTGAACTATGCTTTGTAGACTTCAGGACTATGGTAATATATGTGGCCTGGGTTGGCCATGCCAAAATTGAATGAAAGAGAAGCAAAAGGAGGTAGGAAAGAGAAGAGATGAGATGTGAAAGGGCAATGACACAAAATGAATGGATGCAACTAAAAAGCTTTGAGTAGCAAGAACAGAAGCCTCACGCTCCTGAGAATGCAGTCAACACCAGGGATTCAGCCACAAGTGGTGGATATGCTGACATCTGAGTCCATTTCTTTGGCCCTCGTCAGCCAGGGCAGTTTTAAGACCAATGAAGTGCCACTGTGTTACATTAAACTGCAGGCACTCTGCAGATGGTTGGGGTAAAACTGACTTCCTCTGTTCCTCTACCACCAATTCATCTACGTACATTTGTAGGGATGTCCACAAAAGCTATAATGAATAGATTGTTTAACTCTTCTTGTAATCAGTCTCAGACCAGGCCTAATTTCTGGCCTAATGATTTCATGTTTTAAACTGCAGAGTCCATTTTCCATTATGTTTGTTGAAAATCATCACTTCATCTTTAGCTATTTACCAGCAGGCTATTCTGTCTGGACTGATCTGTTTTGTTTTGTTTATTTGTTTGGTTTCTGTTTAATTAAATTAATAGCAGAATTAGACCTTTATAAAGCCTACTTTTCATTATTAGATTGATTTTAAGTACTGAGAGAAGATGAGCCCCTGTGATATTTTTCTGCTTCTATTAATTTTCAAACAGTTAAGATAAATGAAAATGAAAATATAATGCACGTGGTAAGGTGAAATAAATATTTGATGTCAGCATTTAATCTGAAATTCTGTGATTTGATTATTCAGATTGACTCTTTTCTTAGTAAAACTGTATGTGCTGTATCTTCACTCAAGGCCTAAGATCCACACACACATCCCCCTAACTAAGAATGGGCTCCAGACCTAATATTAGAATTTATTTATATTTTGTCTAATTCTGGCATTTCTATACTCTTTGGGAATGGCAGGGTGTGCCTTCTGTGTTAGTGAAAGCATCTAAAATTTTTTTAGTTTAATTGCTATACTAATATAATCAAACAGCAAGCTAAGGTCAAATGTTAAAGACAGGTCCAAAAATGAGAAATTAAATTTTTTGGAAGCTATAACTTACATGTCTGGTCCTTCAATATCATCCACAACCCAGATGACAATTTGTGAGATTTTGTCTTTCTGGAGATTAGGTATTTCATAATCTGCAAAAAAACTTATTAAAGAAACAAATTTTTAGAATTACAAACACCACAAAATAGAAATAATCTTTTTTTTCCTTTTATTAATCAAGGCTCTGATCCTGTTGTAGGATATGGGCTTGCTTGATTTTACACTTATATGTTCTGATTACAATCAGACTCAACACTGAGCAGAAAAAATCTGATTGCTATTTTGAATGTCCTCCAAGGACAAAGGCATTCAATCAGAAGTTTTGTTTTCATATTCTTCCTCTCAGAGGGGCTCAGCTGAAAAAAAGTTACAACTTAGAGGTGAAGGAGAATGAAGTGAACTTCAAAAAATTAAAAAAAAAAACCAAAAAACAAAAAGCAATTTATACTTAGTAAAAAAAGAAAAAGACCATTCTTGTCGTTACTGCTTTTAGACACAAAACAATTTTGCTTTAAATAAAAAAATATCAACAGCCACAAGACAAATATATTTTTAGGTTCAAAATCACAGCAACAGTAACATGGAGTATTTGTCTAGGATACATAAAACCATACAGGAGAAACTTCTAGACATGCCCATCCCTAGTCCAGGGAATCTTCCAGTTTTTTAGGGGGAAGAGGAAGCTAATCCTTGCTATTACTGTTCTCAATGAGCTTTTTTTGCTTTCTTAAACCATAACGCGTCTCAGACTACCTCTTCTCTTGGTCATAGAGAAATAATGGGACAAAGCACTTTCCCTACAGAATTTACCAAGTTTGCTCCTAGGCCTATGAGAGAACATCACAACAAGGAGGCTACACTCCTTGTTATGATGTCCTCTCCTTGCAGATGTCCCTGAACAGAAATTTTCTAACGCTCATCTTTTTGAAGGCATACACATTTTGCCACAATATTTTGGCTGACTGAAGGCTACTTTCAAAGAGCATTTATCCTGGTTGCCAGATCAGTTTTTAAAATGGTCATAAGGATTGTTTTCAGCCATTACATGTTAATTCCTACAGCTGGGGATAATTAACAGTTGTCCCCAAAACTCAGCAGACTTTGGTGCAACACGCTCTTTCAGCTACACCTTCCATGCTTTGTGCACCAGAAGACCCAAAGAACTGGTTGACCCGTTTCTTACAGGCATCACACCTCGTACACGTAAGTCAGTCAGTTTTCTTACCCTGGCTCTGGATAAGCTCCTCCAACTGCAGAACCATTCAACAAGACATGTATCACGCCAGAACTCTGCTGCGCATACTGCAATAGATAACAATTTTTTTTCAGAACTCATCTTACAGATTTGTCATATGACTTGGCATTGTACTGCAAGCAACAATGAACAAGGAAAGAATTTTACCAAGAAGAATATCAGAATTGTGAAAATAACATCAAACTAGCACCGCAGCAGGTCACTGCAGTAGGGATGACAAGAACTAAATAGCCAGCACACGAATTCAATGCATCTTCTCAAACTATTTTCTCAAACCTATGAATGGTTTCTTCAGCATAGGAAGAAAGCCATTTTGGCATTCTGTGCTGGGTTTGATCTGCAAATAAAGGGTTTCCACCAAGGCTGCCAACTGTCACTTAGGATCTGTATTCAGTAGACAACAGTCTGTTGTCTACAACACAACAGTGTGATTATTGTGCTTAATATAAGCTTAATATATATTAAAAACGCTAACACAGAATTTTAACACATTATCTAGCTAAGGTGAAAGTTGCTAAAACACTGTGCCCAGTTTAAAAAAGTATATTTGTATCATCAGAGGATATAACCTAGCACAGTTACAGACTTAAATCTATTTTGATCCAATGATGTTTTCCTGAACTACCCAGGACACACTTGCTAATGTACAAGTCAGCACTAATGCACTATTTACAGTGACTGAGGCCATTCTCCAGAAAGATTCCACCGCATTGTTTTCACATTCCTCCGTGGTAGGGCAGGATTCATAGTCCAGTCCTGTAGGAAGAAATGTGATTTGTGCTATTAGGGAGATGATAATGACGATAAAAAGTGATCTTAGAAAGCAATTAAATATATTCCTGCATTACTCACTGAACATACAAGGTGGTCTGCCATAACACTGAAAGCTGTATTTTTTTGTATTTTTGTTGTATTTTTTCTATCATTTTCTATCCTTTTCAGTTTATACAAACAGTGACATTCTGTGGATTCAACAATTTGGCTGAAATGGCTCTAACTCTGTATGTGGGATGCAGAGCTCCACATTCAGAAGACTGAGAAGGAGGTTTATCTCCCGTGCAGAACCGTTTAGTTTTCACTGTGTTCTCCCCTGATGGCAATGTTAAATATTCACACAAAACAGGAGAGAATAAGACAGTGAAGTTATCCCTGAGTTTTCTTGGGGTAAGAGCAAAATAAGCTCCTCCAAAACACAGCAGTTGGTCTCCATTATGGTTTTACAGACAGATGTTTAATATAGCACTCATCGTCTTACCAGCACCGTTTGCCTGCCCACACCAGTTTAGAAAATCTCCAAAGAAGCCAAACAGAGTATCACCCAGAGACATGTAGCGACGGCCTCTGTCAGAAAAGCTATTGACTAGCAGCTGATTATTTTCCCAGAAGAGAGACTATATAAAAAAGGAAGAGAAAAAAAAAAAAAAGAGAAGAAATGAATCATCACTTGGGCATGGACACAGTGAGATTATGGGGTGTTGAGAACAGTTTAAAACATGTTTTGGTATTTCTTTCAAAATTAAGCTAACAACCAGAAATGCCAGCTATTTCTTTAGAGGAACAAAGTTTTTTTTTTTTTACAGTGGTATAAATTCTGATCACTAGAGGCTTGAGGGGCATTCATACCATGATGGGAATGGATATAGACCTATATAAAACATAATTAGGCCTAGCTTTGCCTTCCTCAGCAGACAGATTTAGGAAAAGGGAGAAAAAAGGGAAGACAGATATCTATAAGCCAGATATATCTTACCAGAATTCTATTACGCTGCTATGTTGGCTTCTGGTGTGAAAAAATCACACGTCTAGCTGTTATTTCTGTGTTTGCAAAACTGTCATGAATTAAGCTGTGTTGACAGGAGTATTTGTTGGTTTAGCATGTATCATTTAGAGATAAGGAACAATTGTGCCAGAGGAAAAACGGCTTTAAAGCACAACCTTTTAGAGAAGGCCAAACCACACATTCTGATGGGATACAATAGCATGAAGAGCTGTGCTTTTTGCATTTTCACAGTTCTGTGCAACTGCCAGCACATCAAACACTTAACTGTTTTTTAGCATATAATGGCATCATATCTCCACTCTGCTTATGCTTGTTTAACAAGTCAATGTTTAACATGTCATTCCCTGAGGCTTGGTCGTGAGGAGTGGAAGCAAAAGATGACAGCAGGCACAATCTTTGCAGGCAGAATGCCTAGCTTGAGAAGAAGTGGAAGGTCAGGGACTACAACAGAGCTCCCATCATGGCAGGAAAAATGGGGGTTCTTTGTAGAATGAAAATAGAAAAGTTGCTGAGAAGTTACTGGATAAAATAAATGCAGCCAAACACTGAAAAATGCCATCAAGCTTAAGGCTAGTTCATAAACCACAGACAGGCCAAAAATAATGAATCACGAGTCAGCCACAGAAGGACTCTTGGTCAATTTTGAATGTGTCATGGAAAATCTGCTGGCTGTCACAGGACTGTTAACATAACATTAACAATCATTACCTTGTTAGGTGGAATTGTGTGCAATGACAGGTTGATAAATAACTCATAGTCCTGAGGTAGAATGCTGCAAGGATCCTTGTTAATAAATGCATTTTTAAAGGCTTCCCACATCTCTGAACAGTTCTTCTCACTATAATCATCGAAACAAACAAATAGCAGAACTGTTTTTTCAAAGAACAGTAAGGAAGTTATTTGTTCCCCACTTCTTCAAATTCCCAAATTAAAAACCCCATGAGGTTAAGACAGAAAACTGAAGCCAAGGTGGTAGAGAACTTGCAACCCAGGAAGAGCACATAGGTCTTGTCTTTTCCTGACTCCTAACAGCAGCAGATTGGGAAGAAGTAGCAAGGAAAATACTAGGATTTACAGTGTGGAATTAGAAATACATACTAATTCTACAAAAATCTTAGAAGGTACAATATACACAGCGAGCTTGCTGCCCAGCATTGTAGAAAAACTAAAGAAAACAGCTTGCCTTGAAATTTTCCAGACTCAAAAAGCTGTTTCAGTTAAAGCGCAGCTAAACGTGCAAAGCTACTGGAATGTAAAACTACTCTTAAAATGTCAGATTCAAGTGCAGCAGGAGTTACTAAAAAGTTCTGATGGTATAGAGTAATGGCTTTGACAAAGAGATGCCCTCTGTGTATATAGGCCCTAGGACTGTGCTGCTTAACCTTGCTGGAATGAGCACGCTGACCATGAGGGACACGGACTGTCACTGTGTAGTAGCTACAAGAATACTGTTAGCATTTAAACTGCTCATATGGGGGGGCCTGCAATAAGATGCTAGGCTGTGTGCTTCGACAGTCCCCTTCTGCCAGCTCTGCGCTGGGGACAATAACCTCCCGCGGAAGGACGGGCCAGGCCAGCTACAGACGGAAGTCTCTTATCCCTCCGGATTTGCGGGATCTCATCTGTCACAGTTCTGAGCCTGCCTGGAGTAATTAAAAATGGAATTGCTACTTTCACCACTTTCCCACAGTACCTTCCCCACATAGGCTGTGACAATGTCTATGCTGGGAACACTCTATAGAACAGAATAATGTATTTTATGTGCACACAGAATACCTAACGCGAACGGCTGTAATTGCAAAGCTGTAGCTTGAACAACAGCAGACCGGTAAGTAAACTAAACTTTGCCATTGGAGTTTTTTGTTCATTTAATGTCATCCATAGACAGCAGGGTTTCTGCTGGCGCTTCTCCTAGTGAGATTCTTTAAGGAGCTGCTTTGCGATGCAGAATGTTATGAATACTTTCAAGTTAAAGGACCCCTTGTGAGGAGCGATGCAGTTCCCATGCGGGAAACAGACCACAGATTGTCTTAACAGTAATCTCGACATGCTTCCACCAACTATAGAAAAAACCCCAATATATCATAAGCAAATATAGAATCTTGATCTGAAAACCTTCAGTGATGCAATATTACCCTTGATCAGTAGTTCCAATGTTTAAACAGACTTACTTGATAAAAGGATTGAACCCTATTTCTGATTTCAAGCCGTTGAACTTTAGCTTATGACAATTGTATATACTTATATCTCACTCTGCTAAAGAGTTGTGTACTGTAAGCACTCACTTATTCATGCTAGTACTTGTAAATTATGATCAACTGAACTCTTAACATCTTTCTTGACAGTTGAATCCAGCAGTAATTTTCCGGTTAACTCACTTACTGCATTTTTTTTCTTCATGTCTTCTCATCCAGGTTTGAACAGCTTGTAAATCAAAAAGATTATTCTACTCTGTTACTCAAAATTTCTTAACTGGCAAAAGTACTTCTTGAAACTACAGGGCGGGGAAGGACTGTAGTACAGGACAATTCCTTCCAATCTTAATAGACACTGGTAAGTCATGTTAGATTTATTTCACACTAGTCAGTTAAAAAATATTTTCTAAACTTCCATTATATACTTCTAATAAGAAATACGGGGAAATGCACTACATGAACGTTTGTGTTATATAGCACACTCCTACTAGAAAATTTCAAATATGATTTTCATTCAAATCTCTCACTTCTACATGACCATAATGTTTTGTAAAATGCCTCTTTTGACTGCCATTTTGCATGTTTTAATGTAAAGGACAGTTTTTCTTATGTTTCTATAAACATCTTTACATTTTAACTATGTTGCAGTGTAAAGACATGCTTTGCTAGCTTCTTTTCTGTTAGCAAAGTATTTTTAAAAAAATTGTTCTATTTGCACATAAATTCAGAAGCAAAACTAAGCCAGGTGGCTATATCTCTGTAAAAGCTAGCCTGGGGTCAATTAAGAAACAGACAATGAACAGAAAGTGTTACAAATAATTAGAATATCTGTTTTGCACCTGTGCAATACGAAATTTCTATTTTATTCAGATTACACTATTTGCTAATAGATGTAAGGGAAAGAGAAAAAACCCACATAATATGAAATTAATTGTGCAGCTCTTCTTTGTATAATGCCATTTTGGGCCTTAATTCAGGAAAGCAGTCCTAATGTCCAGCCTAGCTTCATGCTATTCTGATTAAGAATACTTTGATGAACGTGACGAACTTCTCTATTTTAAAATTATATTGTGAAAATGTCACAGGAATTAATTAGACCACAAAACTCATAAGCATGAGACATATACAAATACTTTCAAGAACACCATGTTTACATTTATAAAAGCCCAAATCAGTTAATGATTATGATAAACGATAAAATTAACATTTCCACAATAACAATCCTTTATGTTCCTGATTTTAGTGTATTCAGTAGTGTATTAGTCATTCCCTGCTTCAGATGTAAATGAAGTGACATCTGTTAACTGCAACAGGAACTCTACCTATCTAGAGCCTACTGCAAGACCAGATTTTACATACCTACGCAACTGTTGACTGACAAGTTTTCATAGTTTATATTATATGTTATATTGTAGGTGTGCAGAAATCTACAGTTAAAGTTTACTGGCATCTTCCACTGTGACACGTTTATAAATCTGCCAAACTTTAATTGTTCGGCTAAAATTGTACTGTTATGGGCATTTGGATGATTTTTTTCTTTCATGAGGAACTTGAATCAAAATGCTTCTGATAAAAATGTTACTAGGAAGAGACATATTGCTTTGCCTTGTTAAAAGCCATGAACCTGTTTTCAGCCCTGTATCTTCCTCTTTTGCAGTAGGAACTGAAAATGGGAGGTTGGGGGAAGGAGGTGGTATTTGCTGACATTATGCAACACATTCTAACCCTGTTTAAGGCCATGATTCAATGCTGCAGGAACCCAGCCAAGCCCCCTCTGCAAATACCTCTTCAAACTATCAGGAGAAATTTTACTGGCAGAATAAAGGACTCAAGTCCAGAGGACTGTCCTTCTTGGATTTTTTTTGTTTTTGCTGAAGCCCAAACAATGTAGGGAAGACAGAAAAAGTGGTCTTTTTAGCAAAGTGTGTGACTTGCCTCCTATTGTGTAATTAACAGAGACAATGAAAGCTCATGGGTAATCATACTTCAGTAGTTGATTACTACTTGACTTTTCAGGTAGATGAGCTAATCAGTTTCTTTCAGTACCACAGGACAGCTATAAAGTCTGGTGCTTTTCTTCTTACATGACCTGACGTACAAGGCATGCAAAGTAAAGCTGGTCTTCTCATGAGCACTGTCAGATTTGGCACTTCAGAAATACCATCCCCACCATTTCTGTGCGGTGCTTTCGTTACAGAACACTGTGGTGCTGGGGGGAGGGACATAAAAAGTTGAAGGATTAAAAATCTTGCCTTAATTACACTACTTTGATTAATATGACATCCATCAAAGTTCATTTTTTGTTTCTAGATAGCTACATGAATGTCAGCTTCATGAGGATCACTTTCGTGGCTAGGAGCAAAAAATTACGCTTCTAATTAATAACCATTTTATACAGAACATAAAAAACAAATGAATAAATGAGCAAAAACTTACCCAACTGCAGGATTCACAATTCTAATATAGTCATAGCATCTTCCAATGACAATACTTTCCAGGTTTTGCGTTGTACCTTCACCTTTCCATTTCCTTCCCTGCACTTCTGAAAAGCTGTTCATGAACAGAACAGAGACAAGTAAGAGAGACAACAAAAGGCTCTTCATCATGAATTCTTGACAACCCAAGTTCTTAAAAAGAAAAGAAAAAAAAAAGAAAAAACCAGAGAGTTAAATGATACAATCTAAATGGAAACCTGGAGGCTTAACATCTAATATTTTCAACACTGGCTATAGCTCTGTACACAAAAGACGAAGTTACACGGAAATCTGAACCTTGCTGGGCACTGTAATTGAACTGTTTCCTGAAACGACTGCAGCACAGGCATACATCACTTCCTCATGCCTAACTGTGCCCCACTTCAGAAAAACGAGACTTTTAAGGTAAAAATATTGCCACCTGGTGGTTACTGGGAAGAATTACAACATATTTCAGTAAAGGGAGGAAAATACTCTTCCCACTCCAGTGTTTACGATGCCTCAGGTTTGCTTAATGCTCATTGCTATGGTACACTTTCTGGAAACATCACAAGTGCTTGCAAGCAACATGTTTTAAACCAGTTTCTTTTTCTTTTAAAAGAGCTATACTTTTTGCACATATCACAGAATCACAGAATAGTAGGGGTTGGAAGGGACCTCTGTAGGTCATCTAGTCCAATCCCCCTGCCAAAGCAGGGTCACCTACAGCAGGCTGCACAGGACCTTGTCCAGGC
>Ga0065711_1003643_pt1 | contig 30236 bp, 20 predicted proteins | sample Hoacrofraction12_FD_59098 | JGI IMG/M metagenome (GOLD analysis project Ga0065711, IMG submission 59098) | Hoatzin crop microbial communities from Cojedes, Venezuela - Epithelial fraction 12 v2 (version 2) | ecosystem: Host-associated > Birds > Digestive system > Esophagus > Crop | place...
CCCCCCTGCCAAAGCAGGGTCACCCAGAGCAGGCTGCACAGGAACTCGTCCAGGCGGGTCTTGAGTATCTCCAGAGAAGGAGACTCCACAACTGCTCTGGGAAGTGCTCTATCTCCCTCAGAGTAAAGAAGTTCTTCCTCCTGTTCAGCTGGAACTTCCTCTGCTTCAAGTTTGTGTCTGTTGCCCCTTGTCCTGTCGCTGGGCACCACTGAAAAAAGTCTGGCCCCATTCTCTTGACACCCACCCTTAAGAAATTCATAGGCATATATAAGGTCCCCTCTCAGCCTTTTCTTCAGGCTAAATAAGCCCAGCTCCCTCAGCCTTTCCTTGTAGGAGAGATGCTCCACTCCCCTCATTATCTTTGTAGCCCTCCATTGGACTCTCTCCAGTAGCTCCTCATCTTTCTTGAACTGGGGAACCCAGAACTGGACATAGTACTCCAGATGGGGCCTTACTAGGGCAGAGTAGAGGGGCAAGAGAACCTCCCTCGACCTGCTGGCCACAATCCTCTTAATGCAACCCAGGATCCCATTGGCCTTCTTGGCAGCAAGGGCACGCTGCTGGCTCATGGTCAGCTTGTCCACCAGCACTCTCAGATCCCTCTCCACAGAGCTGCTCTCCAGCTGGTCCGCCCCAGCCTTTACTGGTGCCTGGGGTTGTTCCTCCCCAGGTGCAGGACCCTGCACTTGCCCTTGTTCAACTTCATCAGGTTCCTCTCTGCCTAACTCTGCAGCCTGTCCAGGTCTCGCTGGATGACAGCACAGTCTGCTGGTGTATCCACCACTCCTCCCAGTTTTGTGTCCTCAGCAAACTTGCTGAGGGTACACTCTGTCCCTTCATCCAGATCATTGATGAATAAGTTGAGCAAGACTGGGTCCATGCTTAGGCATGTAAATCCCATGCCTAATGCTTAGAAACCTCAAATTTGCTGAGATGTATGGCAGTTTTATTGGCTTTTATAACCTTAGGAGCTGGGTTGACATGGGTGAGATCCAGGCCTTTTCTTCTGCTGTTTAAAAAGAGCTCATGGAGTTTGCAAGGCTTTGGGGAGGCAACTTCCATGGACATGACCTTCTGTGGATGACTGGATTTGCTCACAGGGCTTTGTTTAGCTACTTTCATCAAAGCTTTATGTCACTTCTGATGGCCTGATGCTCCACAGTGATACTGGGGATGAAGTAGGGCTGGTCCCTTCACTCCCAGGGTGATGGTATTTATCTATAAGGTATTTCCAGAATCAGTCATATCCTGTGCTCATGTTAATAATGGCTGAGCACAACTTAATCCCACTGGCAGGTTGTAATTCCTTCAAGTCGTATGACTGTGGGCATAGGGGCATGCACACGGAGAAGATCCTGAGCTGGGGCAAGAAGTGTACCACTGCACAACAGCCACCCTGAATTACTCCGTGGAGAAATATGGAGAGACTTGGAGCTAGCAAATATGTCAGAATTGAGTCTATAGGCATCAGTGGCAATAGAACACTGAGATAGTTGGCTGGAAGTCAGAGTCCCGATCAGCTGCAGCGGCTCACCGGAGCTTTCCCTGCTTCCCTGGAGGTGTTGCTTTACAGAAGCCGAGGATTTAGGCTATGCCCTTTGAAGCAACCAGCAGCAATGAAACAAGTAGAAAAGAGACCCCTCAGTAACACCTGTAGCAAGCAACAAGTACATTCTCAAAGTTACATAGCAGCTTAATTAAAGGAGGAGAGGCCTGCCAGGCTTAATTTATATTTAAAAGCCCCATCAAATTTAATTTGTGAGTGCAGTTCTTCCATCTGCTTTCAGGCATTATCTCTGGAGTTCAGGAGAAAAACATATGTCTTGTGGTTAATAAGAATTTGTTTTAATGGATCGTGTGACTGGGTGATTAATAACTGTTTGACTCTGATTGTTCTCATTATAACGATAACATGCAGTCCTGCTGCCCAGCCCCAACCTATTGTCGTGAAAAGAGATCATAAAATGAGAGATGAAAAATTCCTCTGGTTGAGATGAAAGCGAATGGATCAAGCGGCTGGCTGCACAGAGCTACGCTGAGAAATCAGCTTCCTATGGTTCTTATTATTTCTCTTTTGGGATTATATATCAGATCATCAAATGTGCATGAAGCAGGGCACTTAGGTCTGTATTTAGCCACGTAACTCCATCTAACGTCTGGCTGCCAAAGGCACTGTGTTGGCATTCAGGAGGTCCTGAGTAAAACCTTGTTTTCCACAGACTCCCTGTGTAACCTTGGGCAAGTCCCCTAAACCTCTCCAGAAGCAGCATCCACATGAAAATATTCCCAGTGCAGATCAGACTCTGACCTCACCAGGTTTTCCTCTTTCACTGGCTTGCTCCTAGTTTTAACTTCGTGTCATTTCTTCACCAAGCAAAAGCTCAGCATCTCCGTAGGCTTTGGGAGAGTTGCACCGTATTTCCGTGAGCGCAAACGAGATAAGAACGTGACCCTTCTGTTCAATGACCAGCTGGTGCTTTCATTTCGTGCAGGAACCAAATCCAGAGCAATTCATCATATTTGCTTTCATGATACGCTGACTGGGTATTAGAACTGTTGGGAGCTTTATTGTTTGGCGGGTATTCAAACCAGTTACTTCAGAGGAAATTCCACTTAGGAAAAGAGTCCAGTGATTAGGTTATCGTCATCTCTACTTCTCATTTTCTCTGTTCACAATGAAAGCTTGAAAGAGAGAAATTTATTTGGTTGTTTTTAAAGGCACGAGTTGAAATGTGCTTCCAGGCAGGAAATAAAGAGACATTATTACTTCATAGCCCCCCGGGGAGATGGCAGGCGGTCAGGCATGTGGTCCCAGGAGTCATAAAGCAACACAAACCGGAACAGGTAACTGGTGTCATTTTGGCTTTGATTTGCTTTTCCAGTGTTAACCTCATGTTAACCTTCAGAGCAAGAGGTCAGGGAAAGGTTGCAGCCTCAGATGCTGGAAAAGGGAACTTTGCCTGCCTGAAACGCACTGTCCCGCAAAGCCGATGAAGTTAGCCACAAATAGTAATAATAATAAAAAGAATGCATTTCTCCTGAATAATGTTTCCATTTCAGCTGAAAATTCTCAACCAATTTATACGAGAAAGAAAAAGGAAGAGGTATTTCAAAGCAGGGGATAAAATCAATGTACTCGCAAAAGCAGAGGTGAAAGTGTGTGTGTGTGGGGGGGTTGTTTTTGTGTTTTTTTCTTCTTTAAAGCCTTCACCATGCCCTTCCTCTATCCNCGTGCTTGTGCAATGCCCAGGCACTGCTGTTAGCGTGGAAGCGCTGATCTCCTGCCCAGGCAGAAGGTCTGCTCACCAGACGTGCTGCTGTCTCTCTGTGCTGCAGCAGTGACCGCAGTCAGCGTTTGTGTCTGCAGCAGACCTGCTTCCTCTGGGGTATGGGGTAGCTAACCAGGGGTTCGCTTCCTTGGTGCAGCCTTTCTGGGTACTGGGTGAACTGGCCTCTAACTCCCTTTTAGCTCCTACTGCTTGAAATTATCATCTGCCCTGAAAGCTGCCTTTTTGACTGAGCTATGGGAGAATGTGGGTACCAGGAATGAAGGATAAAAGCTCTGATGTGGGTATCAAGCCTTTGTACAGCAACATAAAAATAGTACTGATTGCACAATTGCACCCATAAAAATGGAAAGAGAGGAAAAATCATAGAGTGCACACAGAATTTTTCACTGGCGGCTTTGTTGTTTCCATAAGGGACAGACAGATGGGGCCAATTTGATCAAACAAGGAAGTTCTCTGCCAAGTTGCATTCATTCCTCTGCTCTGAAATATTAAGTGGCATATGGTAACTGGTATTTTCTGGTATATTCCTGCAATGGCAGAATGATGACAGCAGCTCTGGTGAGAGATATGCAACAAAACGGGCAAAGTGGTGGAAACAGGAGAGGTGTTGCTGAAGGTGGCTCATGGCTGGAGCTGGGGACAGGGAGGAGGATGCAGGCTGTATGGTCCTCTGCTGTCCAGGGGTGTGATGCGTTACCTTGGGTGCTGTGCAAGAGCAGATGTTTCGCACTGGTGAAAGTCGTCTGCAAGGATTAAGCTAATACTGAGTTGTAAGATGCAATAGTTATTATTATCCTACAGCTTCTTTGGGACCTGTAAACAGGAATGCGAGCAATTAAAATATTTATCTTCAGGGAGACACTTTCATGGAGCGGAGAGAAAGGAAGGATTTTGATTTTTTTGTTGTTGTTGTTAGGACAGTTTTTTCATTTCTTCTTAAAAAGGAAACAACCCTATGGACATATTTGGGTGCAGCCAGAAGTCCTGCTGGACAAAGGTTTCTGGAGCATGGAGATGCTGTATAGACCACCATCGGCTTTCTTTCCATTTGGGCTCTGTGTTGTGGTGATATCTATTGCCCCAAACTCTTAGTGGACTTTGAGATGGTATCTGTCATTTAATGTTCCTGCCTTATCACTGCGTTCTTGTCAGCAAAAATGTGATTCATATGCTGAAATGGAAGTGTTTATACCAGAGGCTGTCACCAGGAGTCCTGTTTTTAGAAGTCATTTCTGTAGTGCACCTCTTCTCACCAGAATGTTGGTGAATCCTCCACCCAGCAAAAATTTCACAGCCCTGTACCTTGATTATCTCCCTTTAGGTGGATACAGTCACACACATCCTTTCAGTTCCCCTTGAGACCCAGTGTCACACAATGCAGTAGGCACAGAAAGTGGGTCTGTTTGGGAAATGCCATTTATTTTAAGTGAAATGCTTACAAGATGATAATAAGTTTAATTATCTATCCCATGGAAGACAGGTTTCAATTTTATTTGAAGTTTTGTTTAGACTTCTTTCTCTTTATTCTTGGTTTGTTTTTAGTTTTATTTTCCACTTGCAAAAATGAGAGAAGAAGGCAAAAATATAGGGGAAATGGTTCTGTGGATTTTCTCCTAAACTTTGAAAGAGAGGAATACTTCAAAGAGGAAGAAAAAGAAGGGAGAAAGTAATGGAAAGCCAGAGCCCTGCCAGATTTGGAGAACAAAACCAAAATGACACCTTTCAAAATGAACATTTATCATTTCGTTTCATTTTGAAAGTTTTAATTAAAAAAAAGAATTTGACCAAATCAACCATATTTGTGGGAACTCCTGGGTTCCCTTGGAAACTAGTTCTATTTTTCATGGCTTGAACTTTACGAAGAAAATTGTAACCACTTCGTAGCTGTTCAACTGCCTGAGATTTATGAAGCATGTTAATCAATCACCTCGTCCTGCAGGTGCAGAATTTTATAAATAGCAATTACGAGAAGATGGCGTGATGCCAATCTTAATGCCTGTCTCTCCTCAACACCCTGAAGTCAGCATCTTCAGAAAGCGCTCTGTGCTTACTAAGGCTCCACAAATCATTACAACTGGGTTTTTTTAATCCACTTCCCAGGCAGCATCGCTTGTGCTTTCACATGATCGGCTCTTTCATGTGGTCCTCTACATGCGCTGCTTGTGTCCCTTTGAGATGTTTGCCTGCCATGTAATTGGTAGAACTCCATGACTGGTCGTGGCTGGACTACAGAGCTTCCCTGAGCACTGCTGTCACTTGAAAAGGGGCAATAAATCACTCTTCTCACCTTCACAAAAGGTTATGACACTGGAAAATGGAAAATTACATTTTTGTAATGAAAAACCCTTAGCCTGATTATCTTCTTTTGAATTACTGGTGCTTCTGAATGTGAGCAGGTTCTCTTCACCAAGATGTTACTCTGTAGGGTGGTCGTTATTCATAGAATCGTAGAATACTTTGGGTTGGAAGGGACCTTTTAGAGGTCATCTAGTCCTACCCCCCTGTAATGAGCAGCGATATGTCAAACTGGATCGGATTGCTCAGAGCCCTGTCCAATCTGACCTTGAATGTTTCCGGGGATGGAGCATCCACCATGTCTCTGGGTAACCCGTGCCAGGTTTTCACCACCCTCAGAGTACAAAATTTCTGCCTTATATCCAGTCTAAATCTACCCTCTCTTAGTTTAAAGCCATTACTCCTTGTCCCATCACAACAGGTCCTGCTAAAAAAGATTTTCCCCACCTTTCCTATAAGCCCACTTTAAGTACTGAAAGGCTGCTCTACGGTCTCCCCGCAGCCTTCTCTTCTCCAGCTCTCCCAGCCTTTCCTCACAGCAGAGGTGTTCCATCCCTCTGACCATATTTGTGGCCTCCTCTGGCCCCACTCCAACAGGTCCATGTCTGTCCTGTGCTGAGGGCTCCAGAGCTGGATGCAGGAATCCCAGGGGGGTCTCACCAGAGCAGAGCAGAGGGGCAGAATCCACTCCCTCACCCTGCTGGCCATGCTGCTTGGGATGCAGCCCGGGACACAGTTGGCCTTCTGAGCTGCGAGTACACATTGCCAGGTCATGTCCAGCTTTTCATCCACCTGTACCCCCATGTCCTTCTTGACAGGGCTGCTCTCAATCCCTTCATCCCCCAGCCTGTATTGATACCAGGGGTTGCCCCAACCCATGTGCAGGACCTTGCACTTGGCCTTGTTGAACCTCATGAGGTTCTTCTCAAGCTTGTCCAGGTCCCTCTGGATGGCATCCCATCCTTCTGGCATATCAACTGCACCACTCAGCTTGGTGTCTTCTGCAAGCTTGCTGAGGGTGCACTCAATCTTGCTACGTCATCGATGAAAATATTAAACAGCACCAGTCCTAGCACAGACCTCCGAGGGACACCACTTGTCACTGGTGTCCATTTGGACATTAAGCTGTTATTTTTTCAGGCTGAAGTTTTGAAGAGAAATTTTGGTCAGAGGCTCTGCTTCTGTGTTCACCCCTGCAATCATTGCGTTTTCACACTCCTCCCTTGATATTTGCCTTGTTCATACGCTGTAACTTTCTGCAAACCACTCTGGAACAAGAGCCCATCTTTGACCCTGCCTGTGCTTTTGTACAGCATGGACAAAGTCTCCCCTGGAGCATGGATATCGGTCTGCATAAAGGTTTCCTATCATTAGTGAGAAATACCCCGTGAATCCTGGGTGCCTGGGACGTTGTATGTGCTGAGTAGACCTTGGTTGTCCCCTTCACAATCTGCGGATACTTCAGCAGCCACGCGTTGCTTCTGGTTCAGGGCTTCTTGTGCCACCCCTCAAAGGGGGATTTTGGCATCAGCTTCACTGGGGGAAGAGAAAGGAGCAGAACTTTCATAGACTTATGACCCTTGTTAATGTAGCAACTTGTCTGGGGTTTTAAGAAAAAGTAGTATATATGCCCCCAGTGGGGACCCCCAGCTCTGCTGGTCTCTTTGCTCTCCAGAAGTGCCTAAATAAGGTAAAAAGAAGCCTGTTTCAAAGTGCTATTATCCCCTGAAAGATTGGTATGCTGGAAAATAATTAGCTGTCAAGACAAGTTGCTTGTGCTGCCTGCCCCCGTTGCCAAATGAAGCTCAGTGGGCTCAGATTCGATGCAGAATCACCAGGGGAAGGGGAAAGCTGTCCTCAGATTAGATATGGCAAGCTTATATGACATGAGGATTTATTACTTAGTGCAGTTTACAGGAGGTCAGAAAGAAAATAACAACCCTCTTTACTTTGTGAAATAGATACAGAGTTTGAGTGTAACCCAGGGGTGTTAAGTCTTCACAAATACTGTTGGTGACTTGTATGATGGACAGATTTATCTCCTTCATGCTATTTTGTTGCTTCCAGATGAACCCTAACCAGCACCGATCTGAAACTTTCCTGCCTTTAATACACATCAATAACTTAATACAACCTCTTCTCCATATCTGGCAGCAGTAGGAGCCTAGGCCGCAGTTTTACTGGCGAAATGATATTTTCTTCATGGTGGAATATTATGGCCAGACTGGATAAATATCTTGCATTTCCTTGCACTGTCTGGCAATATGCATAGAACAGTTCCCAGTCCACTCCTCAGAGCTTTTACAGCATTGAGAGGCCTCCATAAACTTCAAGCAGCCAGGAAGATATTAGAGGAATGCCTTAAGCAGGAGATGGAAAGAAGAGAGAGAGGAGAGCAAAAGCAAACTCGTAAGAAAGCGTGAGAGGGTATATGAGCAATAATGGGAATGTGATTCCACCGGGAGGTGGGAGACTAAACTTCTCCCCAATATACCAGGGACTTCTTGATTAGCTAGAGATGTCTTGTGCTTTGGCTTCTCCTTTCTAAAGAAAAATTCGTAGCGCTCTGCGGGGAAATAATAAGCATGCAGCTAGTGGGCTCTCTCAGCAGGGCAGATGGAGGTGAGAGGGGCGTTCGGGTCAAAGACTGTGTCTGGATCACTTGTAGCCGGTGGCGCAGCTGGTGTGGTGTCCTGCTGAACAGGATTCAATGGCCTCAGTGATCAGCCTCATCTCTCGGATCTTCCTGTGGCATGGAGCCTGGTGGTTTCTGCTCTGAACTGTGCTGGAGGAGCCTGGTCCGTCACTGGATTCACTCAGCGGGGTGACTGGTGCAGGAAGGAGGGAGATGTGTTGGGCAAGAGGATGTCGGCAATTTCAGCCCTGGCTGACCCATTCCTTGGGGAAGGGACCGAGACCCTTCATGCACTTTCTGTTGGTTTCTTGCTACAGAAAGCAGGTAATTTTGGCCCAGATGCTCTGCCCAGGAGGGGTGAATAGGGAACAGGCTGAGAGCACGGATGCAGGGTTGGTGCATCACACCTGGCAAGGGGACAGGATGAGGCCTCTAGCTCTCAAAATGTGAATAATTGCCAAAGCCTGAAGACTGATCTCTGTTAGCAGGTTGTTAATGAGCATGCCCATCCCTGAGCACGGCCTGAGTGCCAGTGCAGGAGCCGGGGTAACCTGGGGATTCCGGTGGACAGGGAGCATGGCTGGGGGGATCTTTTGCCCTTTGACCCATGATCTCATTCCTGATGCTCATGGGGTGCTGTGTCTGCCCTCTGTGCCCATCCCAACAACCTCGTCTATGCTATCTGTGGCTGCAGAACCAGCTCTGTGTGTTCGGAAATGGAGTGGAGGGAGGGTACGGGTGCTGCTGGGATGCCCCGCCGCGAGCGGACACTGCTGAGGACAGGGCTGCCTGGCTGGTGAGCGGGCACTGTGCGAGCACCCAGCTCTCAGCAGCAAACTTAGCTAGAAGCACACGGCGGGTGGGCTGTCGCCTGGTGGCTTCTGTTTCAGCATATGGGATTTCTTAATAACAGTGAATATCCCCCAGTGGTTTCCCCTTCTCTTATTCCTTCTAATTAAATAAATACCAACACATTTGGAAGAAACTGTGTAGTCATATTGCATTAGCCACAAGAAGACAGGTTTGTTTTTGGTTTTTTTTTTTTGCCTTTCAAGGATCTCAGAATATCCTACAACTATTAATGAATCTGGCCTCCTGACAATTCTGCAGGGATATATGACAGCGATCAGTTATGGATGGGGAAACTGAGTCATATAGTTCTGAAAGGACTGGTTCAGCACACTGTGGAGCAGGGCTGGAAATAGAAAGCAGAACCCTTGCCTCGCTGTTCCTGCTCTAACCGCGGGCTGGCCGTCTTCGCTTCACAAAGTAGTGTGCAAGCTGGTGGAAAAGTTCTTGCTGTAAAGCGATCTCAGTTGGTAGCTTTCAAAGGCTTCTTGCAAACACACATTGATGGGGCGGGGAACATACTTTAAACGTTATGGCAAACACCTTAGCTGTGTCCCTTTCAAGTGAGAGCTTGAAGTAAGGGAATTTGACTGATGTGTGCTTTTATCAAAGCTATTCCCTATTATGTTAGGCACAGTAGCCTACGGAAGTTAAGAAGTTAATGGGGGAAGCAGGCATTAAACAGAAAGATCAAATGCATCAGATAATAGCCACAGGGATAAAACCGATACAGCACCTGAGAGTAGCAATAAATGTAAAATGCTTATCTCTCATTTCAGATATATGATTAACTGCTTCTAAATATACTGGGGACTGTGCAATAAAGGGGAAGATGGGAATGAGCTATAACGTGGTCAAAATGTTTCAGGAACTCTGACCAAAGAACCTGTAAAAGCCCTCTGGGCTCCTAGCAGCCAAGGATATGTTCTGTGCCTGTGAGGGTAAACATAAAGGTTCAGGGATTTATAAATAATTTTTTACTGGGGGGGGGAGGGGGTGTGTGTGTGGAATCGATCAAATAAACAGCGGAGGTACAGAAAAGCACTATAGGAAAAGTTATTGGATTGATGAGGATGGACTATGGGGAGCAGTGTGACAGTAAAATTCTGTTTGATGTTCCAGAAGGGAAATGGGTTGTGTTTCCTTTCTTTCCATTACTGAAAATGTTTTTTGTAGAGTTAAGGGAGATTTTTCTGATCTCCAAAGAACTCTTACCTATTTTGCTAGCACATTTGCAAACGTTACTTTGCACGGGAATGCTCTCCTACTTATTTCTAGAATACCAGGTTTCTCCAGATGCAAAACATGTTTTGGAATTATTTTCAAATCAGCACTTGAGCCCATTGCAGAGAGGCACTTTGATGTTTGCTTTTCCACTAGCAGCAATGCTTTGCCCCACTGGAACACTTTGCATCCCAGGACACCAGAGATTCTTGCAAAAACAACTCATTCAGCCTTTTGACGCAGCTTGAAAGCCTTATTGCATGCAAAAGAACAAGAGCCCAGAGGGTCTGGTCTTCTGCCTCCCTGTGTGCGTTGTCCCTGACACCAGGCAAGCTGTCAGGACCAAGACTCAACCCTGCATTCCCTGGCAGGGCACGCACACAGTATTCATGCCCACGAAGGGAAGCTCACTGCAAGCTTTTCTCTGTTACTGCAGTGATTTTGCCCAAGCCCTGGGTCTATGACCAGCCCAGGCTGTTGATCCATACCTGGAGGTCCTGGGGGAGAGCTGTGGGGCTGTTCCCCAGAGGAGCACACAGCCATCTCAGCCGCAGAGCTGAGCTCTGCCGTGTGTTCCAGGGTCCGAGCTTGCCCTGTAAGCTGGACTGATCGTGAACAAGCAGTGGAGAAGCAGCCTGGGAGTGGTCAGAAATGGGAGAGCTTTCATTATTGCCCAGTGTGGATTTCCAAGGGAAGTTCTTCAAGCTACTGGGTGGCATCCTACTTCAACCCCCAAGATCAAAGTCTTCTGGATGCTCTGAGCTTCAACCTTAGATTGATTTGCATCTTCCTATAGCGCAAGAAGTAGCTCAGGGAAGTACAACATAATCCTCTCTAAAGGCCATTTTGTGGTGTCACAACAGTACAAAGAAGACTTGGATCCCCTAGTAATTTGGAAAGCAGCTGTCAGCACAGCCTGGGACCTGCTTCGGCATGCTCACCCAGTCTCTGTGCAGCTCTGGGCTCCATGCCACAAGCAGGTGGGCATGCAAACCCCTGGTGCAAAGACAAACCCAGATTTGGAAATATCCAAGATGCTGGGACTGACAGTACAGCTGGGGGCCGGAATACTGGGAGAATGTCCCCCCCTCCCTAGCTGGCTCTGCTGAGCCCTGGGTGTTTCTGCAGAGAAGCAGTATGCATCCATAAAGAAGGTGATGGGGACATAACTTGTCACAAGGAGTTTAAAGCACCATGGGAAAATTATGTTATACTTTGGTTTTCTGTCAGTGAGACAAACTGCTTGGGGTGGGGAACAGTAAAGTCTGCACAGCAGGAGCTTTTAGGAGTTCAGAGCAAGTTTTTTTGACTGGTTTGCGTTGATTTGATTCTGGTTTGGGACCCTCCCTTTTGGCTCTGTTTTGTGTGATGTCCCAATAAAAAACCCCCAAATGACTATAATCAAGTCATTGGTTAGGTGTTAGCAAAAGGCTGTCATCAGAGCTGGGCCAACCTGGCTTGAGTGCTCGTCCTAGAAATGCGGTGGCTGCTCCCATTTACAGCAGGGTAATGGCACTGATTTCACTGTGGATGTGTTGCTCCAGGGGAGGCCTGAATAGGTGTTAATGAATGATAAAGAAATAAAATGATACGTGATAGCTGTAGTGGCTGGAAGAGTGGGAAGTTGTTTGGGGCTGCTGAGATGGTTATGACATGGTGAGATGGAGATGGATTACACAGAAATGTAAAAATAGCATAAAGCAGAAATTCAGATTTACTACAGGAATCCCAGCTTACAACTCTGGTCTTCACTCCCATGCCTCATTTGATGTTGCCAGCACTGTGAATTAGGGTGAGAAATGCGACTCATGATTTTTTTCATCTGAATGTTTTTCTGTCTCCTACAGTTTTAAGTCAGGCTCTTAATACAATCCTCACTTATCTGGTGAAGGCTTAATATATTAAAACTCTTCCTGGCAGACATCAGCAAGCTTTCACACCTGACACCTATGTCAGACAGGTTCACCATTTGTCTGCACCATGGTGTGATAACAGACTTATTAGCTTTGAAACAAAATCCCACGGAGGCGCAAACGGTGCAGAAATACCTGTGTTTGACCATGCTGGCATGCATGAACTTTTGTTCTGAAGCCACACTGACAGTCTGCTCCTGCCAGACCCCTGGCCTGCTCTGTGGCAGCTCTGGGATGTGCTCTTGCACGGCCATGGTGTGGGGTGTCAGAGGAAGGAGCAGGAGCAGCAGCAGAGCTGGAAGTATGATCATTTTGTCTAATGCTCTTGAGGGTATTTCTCCACTGCAGTGGATGTACCCTCGCTGGGTTGAATGTGGCTCTGTGTTGCAGGCAGTGTTTCCAGGGCTGGTACCAAAACTTGGTTGAGAGGGTCATTGCTACCTTCATGAGCTGTAATGTGTAGCACCTCAGCACCAGAGCTCTCCTGATTCTTCTCAGGGCTGCTTCAGAGCAGTGGTTGTTTGCTCAAGAGGCTCATAGACTGGGTCCAGACAGGCCACTGCAACTCAGATTAACAGCAGAATAAAGCCATGTGTTAGGCTAGATGATTCCTTTCTCTGATGCTTTCCTCTCTGTGACAGCACCCAGGATCAACGGTGCTTTGCACTGGGAAGAAGCCTGCTCCAAACCTTGAGAATCATCCTTTCTTTTTTGTTTAATGCCCTGAAACTAGACTTCATGTGAGCTGTTTGTCTAACCCAAGAGCAAGAAAACTTGTCTCTGCCTCAACCTTGGGAAACAATGATTTGCCATAGCTGGGGTGGCCAGGGTCTGCCGTACCTGCACCAAGGTCTGCCAGCCCGGCAGCAGCCATGTCCTCCGCTGTCCTCGTGCATTTGCAGGCATGTGGCAGGCAGGTCAGTCTCCTGGTGTCCAGGACTGGTAGTAAATGTTCACATCTTTCCCCTGAGAAGATGTACGGGTAGTGCAGCTGATGCCGGGCATGTCCACAACCTGGCTGGGAGGAGCAGAGGTGGAGGACTGGGGCTGGGACAATGGATAGGGAGCCCTGGGGAGAACACAGTTTGGCTTAGCAGGAATTTCCTAGGATAGGAGACCTTTGGGACAAGCATGTCTTTCTGGAGACCCAAGGATGTGGTCCAGCAGCTGCTGCCAGGGAATGCAGGAAAGTCACAGGGGCATTGCTCTGGCTTAGACCTAGTCTGCCACTGGCCATTCCCTCACCCACCAAGTGGTCTGAGCCATCTCATCTCCCCTTCTGTTTCTGGAAGTCCAAGAGAGGCCAGTTGAGCTCAGGGATATCTGGGGCTTGAGTTGTGTATTCAACTCTGCTCTGACACAGTCTGTGTACCTAAATTGTGGGGCACAGGGTGCTCCCCAGCTCTGGGGTCTGTGCACTGGCTGCTGTCTGTGTGCCCAAGGCTGGAGAGCTTGCACTGGGACCAAGGGGACTCACCAGGACTGTCCTGATGGAGAGGCCAGGAGTAGAGTGAGTAGAGTCTGGACACAGCTTGTGGGAGTTCTGGGGCAGAAAATAGTCAGTTCTCAGAGAAAATGGACAAAGAGATATCTAAGGCAAGAATCAGACCCAAGAGGAAGAGGAGGCCAGTAAAAGAGAGTCAGGGAGGGCAGTATCTCGGTATGCCCAGGGCTGGCAGACTGTAAATCTCCCAAAGCTGTGTCAGGCGCCAGGGAGAAAGAGCCAAAAGGTCCTAAGTCTGTGGTTATACACAACAGAGATGGCAGCTGGAATGATTAATCTCCTGCCCTTTGTGTATTTTCAGACAAAACCTCTGAGTAAATCAGGAAAGGTCTTTGTGGCCCTTTCTTTCTTTCATCCTGATGGGCTCCTCAACCTGGAGTAAATGAGAAACAGTCCCAGCTGCAGACAGCTCTGCTTTGGATCCAGCTTTGCTTCTTCCCCAGTGTAAAGTAGTGCAACATGACTTACAACACCGTGTTGTCCTGAACTTGTCCTTTCAGCTTAGCTTGCTCAAAGCTGACTGTCTCACAGACTCACTCTGCGTAATCTTGTCTTGAATCTCAAATATTATTGAGTACTATTGTCAAATAACATTAATGTTGCTAATATAAAAAAATTATTAAAAAGAATATAAACAGGTGTGGACTTTTTTCACTTATCAGGATAGGAGGGAAATAGGTTTTTTTTCCCTGATTCCCTATGTTTTGAAGACTTTGATTTCTAGTTCCAACTTTGAAAAGTGTATGAGAGGAGGAGTGCTGTTGTAGTTGGGAGTATCTGAGGAGTTCTAGAGGTAAGGCTTGTATCTGTCATGAGACTGAGATATAGCTGGGAAAGTCACAAACTGTTTTCAGGTGGGAGGAGACACAGAGCTGCTAGAATCGGTCATATTGACACTATTTCATAACTAGGAGACCCAAGCATGAACCTGGGCTCTGCTCTGCCAGATGTTGTGCAAGCAGATCAGAAAGACATTTCTGCACCCAGAATACCTGCAGTCTAAGCCAGGGGACAAGGGTAGGTTCAGATTGACTGGAGGAGCATACAAATGCAGTGACACAGATCCATGCAGACACCAGATAGTTGTGGGACACTGCACCAAGAGACATTCTTCAGTCCCAAACCTCCAGGGTGTTGGGATTTTTCTACTCGTCGTACACCAGCACCACGTGGGCTGTCTGTGTTAGGAGCTATGTGCTAGCCGAGAGGTTTGTGCTGGATCTGAGCTGGATCTACAGACGCTGGCTTCACAGAAGATCTCCAGTCCCTGCATGCTGTCCTGGCTTTGTCAAACAGGCTTTTGCTACCTGATCTCCTGGTGGTTCAGGTCCTCTAGCTCGGCCTCTGTCGCCATCTCAGCATGTCCCTCATCAAGTCTGGTGACATCTCTTGCAAATGATCCCTTCTTCATCACCACCATTGCTCCTTGTGGCACCTCATGGCAGTGCCGCAGAGGACCACAAACGCAGGGATCCATGGGGCTGGAAGGGACCAGCTGGTCCATCCCTCTGCTCCAGGATGGGACCAGGCCTCATGTCTGGCTGATGATCACCCTGCATTTTTCTTGAACACCTCTTTTGAAGGAGTTTTCATAGTGTTCTTGTGTGTCTGTCTGGTCCAGGATCACAAGAGCTGGTCTCCCTCCTTTGCTGAAAACAGTGCTAGCATTAGCCTGGCATATTATCAGTCACCTCTCCTAATCCCTCCAGTCCTTCATGAAGTGACACATTGGCTGCCAGAACCCATTTTGGCAATGGTATCTTCATGTGCCTACAGAGTCTGATTGCCTCTCAACTGTCAGTGGATTTATCCTTACTTGGGTCTGTTTTCTAGAAGGGAAAACAAGGCAGGAGGTGGTTGATTGGGACCTTCTCAAAAGTATCAAAAAAACCCATGTAGACCCTCAAATCATGTAAATTTTTTGGACAATCATGGTGCTTCAATATCTGAGCCATGTCTGGAGGAAAGAAAAATGTAACCTCACATGACTCAAAAACTGTTTGAGCTGGTCAAGTGTTCCAGCATTAACCCATCTGTCCTATCTCCTCCTGTCTCAGTGGGTGGTGGTAAATCAGCCATGGTGTGGTGCAGCTTGCAGGAACTCCCCTGTATCTCAGCAGTCACCCCAAAGAATGCTTTCAGTGGGCTGCGTTCTCCTATCCCTCCTCTACATTCAGAGTAGTCATCTGCTCTTCCCTCGCTTTCTGCGACTTCTTAAACCACCCAGTGTTGCCTGTGAATAAAGCTAGGAAGTCCAAGCGAGGCAGAAAAAGTGGCAATCAATTAAAAGCCCAACAAAGTGCCTTTGTGCCTCGCTTTGCAGTCGTAATGAATGGCTGTCTTGTCAGAAAGGTTTCTACTGTATTAAGAAAGCATTCTACCTTAGCCTGTTGTGATCCTGCTTGCCAAAGTCTCATTACTGTGCCAGCAATAATAGTGTCTAATTAAGCAGAATAAAGAGAGATGAAGCGTAATGGTTACAGGATAGAGAAGTTATTCGTCAGACAGAGGTAATAAATTACAGTCCTGTGTCCTGGTATGCTGGAAAAGATGTAGTCAAGAAGAGTTGACACTGGAAACTTGTTTTTCTTTTTGAAAAATTGACCAGCTCACATTGGTATTTATTTGTATGTTGCCTCAACAGATTCATTTTTTTTTTCCCCGCACTCCTCTTAATGAATAGAGCAAAAACGTGGGTATTAGAGCAGAGGCAGAGTAATGATGAGATCAGAGCAGAGGCAGAGTAATGATGAGATCAGTTGGTCATTATAAGGGGCAGAAGTGCAGACTTCTGCACAGCCAGAGGGCAGGGATGGTCCAGAGGGAGCTCCTCTACTTGGCACTGTGCCCCGGGAGGCTTGGTTTCATGCTCTTAGCTCCCACGTTATTGCTGGGTTATTACCCCTGCCTTGGTAGGGAGCTCCGCAAACCCTGCCCTGTGCACAGTGCAGCAGGGGAAAGATGCAAGAATGTCATTAAGGTCACTTCACGAGTCCCCGGTTGTGGATAACGAACAATTCCTGACAAAATGAGGTGGTTGGAACCATTCTGAGATAAAAACCTGCCTGTCATTCTGTTGCATGAACCTATATTCCAATTTTATCTGCGGAGCGTGGTTCTCTTTTATCCAGTTTCCTGTTTGAAGGGATTTGCGTAGAATAGATAATCCTAACTTTGAACATAAATCACCGGGCTGCACGGCTGATAGATGCTGTGCGCTTTCTTATGATAATGGCTGATTGGAGGCTGGGAGGGAAAATGCCAGGGGCTTATCTCTGTGGAGCAGCATTCAGAGGGAGTGCGGATGACTGAGGGAAGGGGAGGCAGCGGCGTGAGGTGGGGCCATTTTGTGTTGATTTATCTGTTTGTTCATTTTGAACATCGGAACTCAAGCAGAGATACTCTGGGATGTTGCTGGGAACTTTGGAAGTCGGGGTCTGGAAAGGCACCCTGTTACATGAGGAGGGTGGGCGTCCCCCAGGACACCTGAGATAACGGAGTCCGTTGGGCACTCACCACGCGCAGGGCTGAGCTCAGGGTGGATCAGCCAGAGCCCAGCATTCCTCCTAAAGGGGCTTGGGGATGCCAAAGAGCCATCAAATAGTCCATGGTTTGTTGCTTTTTTTACTGAGAATAGTTAAAAAAAGAAAAGCTCCTGTTTTTTTCTTTTTACCCACAGTATAGATGACAGCTCAGAAAGGGCACTCTTCCTTCTGAAGATGCAAATCCCCAGAAAGGTCATGTTTCATTTTGGGTTTGAATGTTTCTTGTTTGTAAAAGATTTATTTTACCCCAATTAGCTTAAATTTCAAAGTAATTTAAAACCAGGAAACTGGATTCTTTTTTTGCTTATAACTTCTCTGTCTTTTTTTAAATTAAAAAAACCCAAACCAAAACAACAAAAAAAAACAACATCAAAACAGATGCTTTCCCAGGCAAAGTTGTTTTTTGATGAAACAGATTAATTGGCATTTTCTAATCAAATCTTCAAAAAACTTCCAGGCAGCTTTACTGAAGCATTGAAGTACCCTTTTAAAAAGTAAGGTTTCTTAGTGTCACCCCGTGAAAGTCATCTTTCTCCAGTGACTATAAATGGAGCCTTGGCAACCGCTTTGCATTAGACGCCTATTTTTTTGCTTGCGAATAGATGAGCATTTTGGTTCAGAGGAGGAGTGCAATTTTGAAGCGAACTCCCGGTTTGCTTCCAGGTGTGCTCCAGATGCTTTCCATCCCCTGATGGAGATGTAATGGTCTAAATCACAGCCTGATTTTTCCAACAGCTCTGAACCACAAGCACGGTCAGGATGTTTATTCTGGGGGACCAGACTAAACCTTGTGCAAAATCAGTCCCCTCATGATGCATATAGAGTTGATGGTCCAGTGTCAATACCAGGTGTGCAGATGCTGCAGGTTTGCCCCGTTACACCAAATTACTTGTCAGTACAGATGCTGCTTTTGATAACTAAGGCTATGTCAGTTGAATATCAGGTAACAGAGTCTGAATTGCTGAGATGGTTTGAAGAACCTACTTCATGTTATTTTCCCTCGCCACAGATTTCAGTGTGACACTGGCAGCTTTTGGAGGGCCCTGTGCCCACCGTTGGGCAGAAGTGGTCTCTGCCTGAAGGAGGTGGCTATTGTAAGGGGTCTGTGGGAGCTGGGAGACTGTGACGTGAACAGTGGGACTCTAAGTGTCAGGGACAAGCGTGTGAGGGTCCTGAATGAGATGGGTGACTGTCCAGTGAGCTGTCACCTTGGCAGAAAGGCACATGGATAATTAATATGATGGAAAGACACTTGCTGAGACCTGCTCCAGTGCACAAGGGTGGGGGGAGAGAGCCAGAGTCTTCTCTAAATTATTTCTCTCCAGGAAGCTGAATATAAAGGCCCCACAGAGGCCTAACATGGGAGAAGCAGTGTTTCCTCCAAGAGTGTGATGACTGTCCATACTGCAGAAGGGAACTGTGAAGGAGGAGCTGCTTTGGACATGGCTGGGAGTTGGGGCTCCAGACCATTAAAAGCTGGTACAAGTGAACCAGTGTGAGGGGAAGGGAAGGAGGAGAGGGATCTGGGGCTACGCCTCAGCTGAAAGGGGTAAAGATGTAAGATCTAGCTTTGGTGTCTCTCTTTCCGCTTCTTAGGGGTCTCCAGGAAATATTGTGCCTCTAGCACCTTTATGAGGGCAGTCCAAACATTAATTTAGAGATTTGACCCTTTGAAACTGGTCTGCTACAAGCTATTCCTTGTTGAGATATTTCATGGAGTCAAGATTCGCAACATCATTCTCTACTTCTATCGATTTGATGCCAGTAAATTCATCACTGAAGCGGCTGAAAGGTTTTCATGTTGATGGTCCTGTGCAGGTATCTCCCAGTGTCTATGGGGAGCACCTCAAGGGAAATAGACCTGCACAGGGCAGACAGCCTGAAGGATCAGTGTCTAAAGAGACAAGGCAGACCAAAGATAGGAAAAAACAATTTCGCCAACCTAATGTTACGGATGGGAAAATGACCTAGACTGAACCTGAATCATGCCTATTCAGGTGCCTCTTGCCTCCTTGGTTCTTGTTAATTATTCTGGGTATTAGAGGTAGGTAGGTCTGATAAGAAAATCCATCACCTCCACTACACTTATTAACACTTTGGGCTCCCACGGTACGTGATGGGAAGTGCGTTCCAGCTGCTTCATACTCTCTTCTTTATAGACCAGGTAGAGTTTGAACCACATCTCCCATATCATGTCAGAGTCTTTTGGTGAGTGAAGACATCATTACCAAAATGCATTTTACAACGTGACATATGAGCACAGAATTAGCCCAAAACGTAGGAGAAGCCTGAACATTTCCTTTTGTGAACAAATGTAGTAGCATTTCAAAAGAGAAATCTTTGCACTTTAGGATGAAAAATGAACCTTATTTTTATTTGGGAACATTACATTTTTTTAAAGAAAGTACTTCAAAAAAAACCCCTGCATTTTCTTACCAAGTATTTGTTGCTGTCCAGAAGCCCAGTTTTCTGGGAAACAGAACTTTTCTTGGATGGTCTTAATTATTCTAGTGCAATTTCAGAGGGGGTGACGTGAGCATGTACTGTAAAATGAACAGCTCTTAGAAAAGACAGTAAGTGATCAAGTCTCCCACAGGAGACAATTTGGGTAATGTAATCTGCTCAAACAACAAGTTCTTTAAACTTGTGAGAAAATTTCTTTTGAGCTTGAGCAGGTCAATAACATTTTCCCCCATTTGGAGAGGAATAGAAAAATTAACTTTTTTTTTCTTTTTTTTTGTTAGCATTTCTGTTATTTAACAGCCTTTTAGAAACCCATTTCCTATGCTATTTTAAGCTGCAAGCACCGTTAGGAGACCACATCTAAGAGTGACGATTTAAATCTCTAGACAGCTCAGGAGATAAGTCAAAACAAATTTCAGGATGTTCCTCTGAAGAGCTGTTTCCACTTAAGTAAGTCCCATTGGGAGCCTGGTTAAAGAATCACCTAATCCGCTACACATTTTATACATTTAAACAGGTCCATTTGAAAGACGGTTTGTGAAAATTTCTGTGCGGTGAATACATAATGAACGCCATTGGAGGAGGTTGGAAATTGCTGCTATTTTTTAACTCTTCACTTTGTTGAGAACTGTATTGTATCCTGATTTTTTTTTTTTTTAGTGCCATCTTTCAAGCTGCTGCGCCATGCAGCACAACTCCTCCCTTGCTCCCCAAAAATGTAATAAAAGCAGCAAGACTGCTTGATGTGAGAAAGATGCTATGCAGAGGGCACGTTAAGGAATATATTATGATATAGGAAGAAAGCGAGGAGAGGGAAGATTGGCATGTGAAAAGAAGACAGGCATAGGTGGATCAGTCGCTAGGAAGATGATGTGGGAAAGGAAGAGCAAAAATGATCCACCCCTGTGGGTGGTTGTAGTAGCTGATGTGTTAGGTATAGAGACCTCGTCTCCCCCAACACAGGAAGATGAAAAGCTTCAGCTCACCAAAGTGGGAGGCAGGCTGTTGTATCCCCTGGCACAGGGTCCAGTTCTCTGGGATCTGAGGCCAGCTTTGGTGTAGGGCAGGTGTGTCTGCCTCTAGTGCCCAGAGCAGGGCAATAATTTCAGAGGCTCATAAAGCATAAAGTGATTTCTTGCACACTGGAACTCAAACCCATCCTGCTTGCAATAGGGACATGCAGTCATTACTGTAGTTCTCTCGCCAAGAAAACCCATTCTCATACACCAGAGGGAAATTCTGGCATTCACTGGCTTGTAGGCATGACGAACAACTGGAGAACCAGGACTCTGATACCAGTCAGGACTTAACACCAGTGTATGTTTATAGGCCAGTGGTCTAGTGGCAACTACTGAAGGGCAATCTAATAGCAGTCTACAACTACTTCAATCTCCAACTTGGAGATGTTGGAGCCAAGCTCTTTGCTCGGTAATGGGAGATGATGTGACAGGGGGTAGTGCTGAAAAATGATGCTTCCAAATGTCAGAATGGATATTTGGAGAAAAAAAAAGAATTGCTGGATAGTGCAGCCTGGACTTGACACTGTTTAACCCCTAGGTTTGGCTACATGAGGCCATGACTGACCTGCTCTGTTGTTGACATTAGTTTTACCTTGAGAAGGGACGTTGGACTAGAAAACTTCCAACCAGCACTACTTTAGCTCTTAAATGACAGACTTTCACTGTCTTTGGGGTCAAAGTTTAGAGGTACAGAAGGAATGCTGCCTGCCTTCTATTTTCTTGATTGAGCATTCTCAAAACATTGATATTTCACCAGAGAAACTTTCAGGGACAACATTCAGCTCTGTGATTGCACTTGTCCTCCCCAGCCACCAAATAACATGTTAGTAGCTACAAAAATTTCTTACGTTTATGTTTCCACCCAGGAGACAGCACTTGCATACACAAGTGTCCACACCAGGTGCTCAGATGCTTTCAAGCTTGAAGTGAGGTGCTGGAAAAACAACAGACTGGAAAGTTTCATGGACATTTGTCATCTGTTTTCTTACCAGCCTGGTGGCTAAGAAGAAGAAAAAAAAACATACCCCACCCCATCTTAATTTAATGAAGAAAGGAAAAAAAAAGTAGCTTTCCCCACCTGGGCTTGCCCAGGATCTTGACGCCAGGGGTGTACAAGCCTGATCATGTTTCTAAGAAGGAATTATCCCAGATTAGAGCAAAGGCAATGTTGGTGTTTGCCCTTCCTGGTGACATGTGGCCTCACACTCAAATGTCCAGGCCCTCCCATCAGACCAGACAGCTGCTCCGAGCTGTCCTCAGACTGGCTGGCGGCCAGGCAAGAGCCTGCAGGAATGCAGTGTGAGGCACCTGCTCCAAACCCCACTGAAACAGTGGGGAAGGGAACAGCGAATATGGGCCCCCTTAATCCTAGGTGCTACCCTGTCTTTTCCCAATCAGATACCATTACTGGAAAGTAAAACAAAGTGCTGCAGAGAGGGGCTGCGCTGAAGAATTTGATTGCAAATTGATATGGTGGCAAATCCCCATCCTTTCACCTATGGCACTGTCTGCAAATGCTGGGGGTTGATAGGGATGCTGGCTGCTGAGCTCTGCTTCAGAAGTTGCTTTGGGGAGGGAAGGTGGTGGCCTTAACCCATCTTTGGAGGGAGTTTAGGAGCTTGAGAGTGTGGGGAAAAGGCTGGTTGCTACAAACCAAAGTTTCTCTTTGCTCTGGTGAGAATTCTCCTGCACAGCTCTCAGGGTAGGATGTTGGGTTTGGTTGCTCTCCCACTTGCACCAAAGAAACTAATCCTGGAGAAGGCATGTGTTCAGTGGAAGATCACAACAGAAACTTTCCCTGTGCCTGGGAGCTGTTTGAAAGCAAGTTTCAAAAGAATTCACTTCCCTTCACCTGCCTTGGAAAGGTGCATGAGCGTGGTTGCTTCTTGGACTCAGCCTTTAAATGCCTCATGGTTAGAGCAGTCATTCAGGGCTTGAGGAGTTGTGGTTGAATGCCTTCCCAGACTGGTGGTGCTCAGAGTCCTCTGAGTGCCTTAGCATAGGCCAAGCAGCTTCCTGGGGGGTAGCAGGATTTTATTTTGGCCCGAACTGGGATGAAAACTTGGATTTTTGTTCAATCAATTTTTTTTAAAAAAAAGAAAGACAACATGTTCCTAAGCTACTGAGTTTTGGCAGTATTGTGATATTTCATTTCAGTGTAGTCAAAACATTTAGGCTTGATGAAGTATCAAAAAAGGCAATTGGACTTCATTCTTCCCGTGTACTTGGCTTGCTGTGGTATCAAAGTCCAGACAAGGCATTCAGAGTTTATCAGAGCAAAATGCTTCAGTGATTTCCCATCAAAAAGTGGAGAGAATTTACAGTCTTGCAAAGTGGCTTCATTTCATAAAATCAGCCCTTCCTTAGAAGAAAAAATAATCTTCAAGAAATTCCAGTGGAAGTGACTGGTGCAAAGCCCTGTCACATATTGAAAGCAGACAAAAAAATGTGGCGAGGGCTCCATGTGTCAGCAATCTCTTGCTTAGCTGCAGGCATCGTAGGTGTTAGTTGTTACAACAGCAGAGAAACCTGTTTCAGACAGGGGTCTGGTTGTGCAGCCTGACTGTCACTGGAAATGAAAAGGAACCTGTGTGCCACGGACGTGACTGGTCTGTACATCTTCTGAAGTCTTTTGCTAAAGAAACATGTTGGCAGGGTGGGGTTTGGTGCATGAAGAAAAGGTAGCCCAGAGGTTTTGAGCACCTTGTCTTGGGTGATCGGGCACGACGTTCTTCCCTGCTGGTTTCTATCATTGATTACCAAACCTGGAAGGAAAGCATATCTAAATGGTGTCTTTTTCTCCCCCATATGATTAAGAGAGCACTTGATCTTAAAGATAGAAGCAGTAATTGACTTCATTTAAAGATTAACTGAATGTAATGCCTTTTGACAAGAAAAAAGTTAAGAAAGCTGTCAATCAAAGAGTTGATGCCTTTTTTTAATACAGCCTGAAAGTTATAGTTTTAATACCCCAAAGGCCAAAGCAAATTTTCAAGCTGAAATTAGAGATTAGCAATTTTCAATTTTTCTCCCATCTCTTACGTTTCATCTTCCACCTTGTGGTGCAAGAAAAAAAAAAGTAGCGTTTGGCAGGAGAGGGGAGCGCAGCAGTCTGGGTACATTGATATCCTGTGCTTGGAGCCAGATGCTGACCTCACGACTGCCCAGGGCAGCAGTCTGATTAGAGCTTTGATGCAGCAGCTGGTTATTCTCCAACGGGAAGAAGCCAAGAGACAGCAAGCGTGCAGGATTGAATGCAGCCAAGTATTCAAGCATACCTAGATTTAGCTTGTTTAGGAAATCACCTGCCCAACTGTAACTTTAAGCACCTACTTAAGTGCCACTAAGTCAAAAGGGTGGAGTGAGTGCTTTATAGTATTCTTGTGCTTCAGTGTAAATTTTTTTCCAGTCTTGGGTAACTGGATTTCTGTTGCTGAAGGCTGAGTTTGCAGAGTAGTTGAGGATCTGGACCCAATTAAAAGATCGTATTGTAAGTGGAGCTCAGGCTCCCTAAATCTAAAGTTGTCATCCTGAAAACCCATTTCAGTTGGAGTCTAACCTTAGGGACTCCTAGACTTCAGAGGCACCAGTTTGTGACTACAGTGCTCCCACAGACCAAGAAAGCCGTACTCCTGCCTATGCTCCAAACCCCTCAGTGTGGAGGGGCCAGGCAGCTGAAAGGCCACCATGAACGTAAGCTGGGACAGGATCCACAAGTATGAGTTCTTGTGCCAGGGAGACTTAATCCATGTGGCATTTGTGCAGTGTGCCTGTCTGATGAAGAAAGAGCTTTGCACAGCAGACTATCAAAATCCTTCCAGAGGATACAGGAGCGTCTTCGTCCTCAGACTGTGTTCTTCTGGTGGAAAGAGGCCTCCTCTCCTCTTAAAATATGTCTCATACAGAAAATAAGAAGAAAGGCAGCAAGGAAACCTCCTCTAACACACCTAGTAGGAAAAAGAACTTGTCCTGCCCCACTCCAGCAAAACTAGTTTTAGGGAAGGAGGCTGGCCCATGTCCCTTCCAAGTAAATGTCCCAGCTCCCTGGCTGAACCCTGCTAACAGGATCACTCGAGATTGGAGAAGTTTGGGTGTTTTCTTGGTAGCACTGCTGCAGCAGGAGGGGTGAAGAGGGCTAGTCCAGGTACCACCACGGCTGAGCTCTGGCAGCAGGCGGTTACAAGGAGGACCAGGGAAGCTCTCTGACTGGGGTAAGTTAAATTGCACCAAGCTGGTAAACAGCTTTGTGTCTTCAGGCACTGTAGTATGCTTTCTAAATCACATTATTCTAGATGCTTAGGGGCTCTGGCAAGCAGGACTCCAGCACTACTTGCATTTGAAATCTTTTCCCATGAGAGATGAGACTGATGTTGTAAAAGGATCCTCTGGGTGGTTCTTGCCTTTGTGTTCTGATGTCACCTCTGTGTGCGAGAGGTGCACGTTTTCTGGGGGAAGGAGGAGGGTTCAGAGTAATTGAAATAGCAAGAGTATGCCTCACGAACTTTGGGCTAGAGGGGGGTATGAGATTCTCCGTAGCGAAAACATTGTGCTCCCGCCATAATCTGCTAAAGCAGCTTTCATGTCCCTGGTATAGGAAGGTTCTCTTCTCTCACTGCATTTACCTTGAAATCAGAGCTCTCAAGCTCTTTTATGCTGAGCGGTGTTTATGCCTTGTGTTGTCATCATAAATGGACCCAGATCCATCATAAAAGCTGTTCCTTTGACACAGACGCCGATTGGAAATTGCAGAAGAGGTGTGGCCAGTAATGGAGATTTATTTCTTTTGCAAAGGAATTGGATTATAATCTTCTGGAGAGTTATTTTACCTTTCCCCTGCCCAGTTGAGTCAAACCAGTTACTGCCATTCATCATATTAAATATATCAAGGCAGAGGGGAACACAGCCCTGCCATCTCTTTGGTATTGTTGGTAGAAGCAGGCATTTCGGATAATTTACTGTGCCTATCCAGCAGCCCATCCTCAGGATGGCAGTTATCCAAACAACACACCATTCACAAGTTTTTGACCTCCATCAGGATGTTACATTTTAATGGGCCTTGTTTTACTGTAGTAGTACTTGCTCATGTCTAATCCAACTCCGTCATTTCTGGTGCTTTATCTGTCTTAGAGGGAAGGAGGTTATAAAATCTTTTCAAGGATATTTTTTATTGTGTTTTGTTTAAGACAATTGGGCCTTCATTTTTATTGTTTGTCAGACAACTACAAAAATAAATAGGTCATGATAGATAGTAAATTCTCTGTTGGCACTCAGGAATTTATTAGTGGAAGTACCTCAGATCCTTCTGCTGTTGGTGTCTACATGGTGAGATAGATCTGTTTTGCAGCATCAGTAAATGATTTATTGGTGCACTGCTGCCTCTCAACTGGCTGTTCCTTACCACATGCCCACACTTTAATGGTCAAGGCTAGGCTTTGCTGGAGATTGTTTAGTCTGGTTCAGTTGAACCATCTGGTAATATGCTGGTATAACCCACCTCTGCCAAAATCTTTTTTTTCAGCCTTTGTTACCCCTGTCTCATCTGTGTCTCCAAATACCTGTCATGGCTTGGCCCTAGGTCTAGGGCTGTTTGGTGTACTTCTGCTGGTGTACCCTGGTTCAGTGGTTTTAGACGTGGTGGTTTGTTTAAGCATTTTTGTGATAAGCACTGTGTACCCTTGTCATGGTTTAACCCCAGCTGGCAACTAAGCACCAGACAGTTCATTTGCATCCCCACACACACACACACCCACCACCACCCCCACTGGCATGGGGGAGAGAATGAAAAGTACAAAAGTGAGAGAACTTGTGGGTTGAGATAAAGCCAGCTTAACAGGTAAAGCAAAAGCTGCATGCACAAGCAAACCAAAAGAAGGAATTCATTCACTGCTTCCCATTGGCAGGCAGCTGTTCAGCCATTTCCAGGAAAGCAAGGCTCCATCATGCATAAAGGTTACATGGGAAGACAAGCGCCATCACTCTGACCATGTGCCCCTCCTTCCTTCTTCTTCCCTCAGCCTAATATTGCTGCGCATGATGTCATATCATATGGAATATCCTTTTGGCCTGTTGGGATCAGCTGTCCTGGCTGTGTCCCCTCCCAGCTTCTTGTGCACCTCCAGCTTACTCGTTGCCAGGGCAGTGTGAGCAGCAGAAACAGCCTTGACTCTGCAAGCACTGCTCAGCAATAACTGAAGCATCCCTGTATTATCAGCACAAACCCAAAATACAGCCCCATGCTAGCTACTAGGAAGAAAATTAACTCTACCCCAGCCAAAACCAGCACAAACCTATTGGCGTTGTGGTGTTGATTTGAAGATCCAGTAGGAAAAACTTAACAGCACAATGTGTACTGTTCAGCAGGTAGTTTTTATTGCGGCACCAGGCACACGAGGGATTTCTCCTCCAAACGTGCGCGCCAGACACCCTGTTGCTTCAGGTTAAATACAATCACACATGTAAATATTTATTATATTTCGAAGAACTACTTAGCATATTCATTACTTTTCTGAGAACTAATTAGCATATGTAAATATCTTCCACGCATGTCTGTTAGTATGGTGGTCTTCGGGGGTTCCAAGATGAAGGCCCATCCTCTTCATCATGCTGTTTGCTGATTGACATTTGTTTCTGCGCAAACTCGGTTCTAGGATCACGGACATCATGTCCTTCAGGTTGTTTGGCTCTGGTCTTGTTGCTCTCTGGGTGCCTCCTTATCTCTGGAGCTTGGCGCATTTGCCCTCCCAAGGTCGAGCTGTCTGGAGTAGAATTATTTAGGAGTCTCTTTTATCCCACAATTATCCCGATTATTTGCTGAGAACCAAGGCCACTTCTGTTTCACTTAATTATTTTGTCTAACGACTTAGTGATAGCTTGTGCCCACGTCCTTCCACTACATTCCGTAATGAGAAAGCAGGGATGAGTGTAACAGTTACATCGTTAGATCACTGTGCATGCAGGAATACAAGTTACAGTACTAAAGACTACTAAAAGCTAGAAAATATTAAGGCTTTTTTGTTATAGTTTCACGTTTCTTACAATCCCCTCTCTCAGTGTGTACACCGCTGCCTCCTGGCCCGTTTCCATCCCGTGTCGGGCACGGCTTGGGCCCCACCAGCACGGCGCGGAGCAGCCACCAGCAGGGCTGCGGGGCCAGCGCGGGGCCCGCCCGCTCCCCCCGCCCCGGCGCTGGCCCCGGCTCTGTCCGTGGTGCTGAACCCGCCCGCCGGGCCTCTCCCCGCGGTGTCCCGGGGAAGCTCCGGGCAGGGCGGCTGCCGCGGGGCTGCCTCTGCGGCAGCGCCGGGGAGAACCGGCCCTCTCGGCTCGCACAGTTGTGGCCGCGTTGGCAGAAAGCCTGCACTAAGGAAGGAATGGGGGTGGGGGTGGTGTGTGTCTCTTTGGTCCTTAGAAGTGACTCCACCGAGCAGGAGTGACGGAGAAACCCAAGGATTCAAATACTGGTGTTGCTCAGGGCTCTGGCTGTGAAACAGGTTTGTTCTGTTTAAGAAAATATAGAGGCTTTTAGGGTTTCCAGCTGGCTCCTCTCACTAGTACTGAAGCATTGAGAAAAGGGGACAAAAATACATTTAGGCAAGTCTCCCCAACAGCTCAGAGTGTGGATTTGTGATCTAAATATTTCAGCTGAATAACTACCGAGCATTTGCACAAGGGCAGGCAAGTGTGGCAGGCAGGAAGTGCAGGTCACTGCCTGCTCAAACGTGGGACTTCACTGCAATGAATGGAACTGTTTGTTAAATTGGTTTGCCATGCTAATTGCTTGCATTAATTTTTTGTCGAGTGGGGTGTGCAGTTTGAGGCATATTTGAAACCTTTGAGCTGGGCTGTGTTGTAAGGCAGAGATGATCCTGGGCAGAAAAAAGTGTAGAAGACATTCTACAGCTACAAACAGGATATTATTATCGTAATCAAGTGCTTTCTCTCTGTTGGGGATTTGTACAAAAGCTGATAATAGGAGTGTTGTGCAATCTAGAGAGACGTGGCAGATACACTTCTAAACTCTTTATTCGAGGGACGGTGTTTTGCCAGTAACCCTGAGTAAGCAGCAGCTGGTGAAGGTGGGTAGAGGCAAGATGACTCCCATTTTGAAGTTCAGAGATCCCTTCAGTGGAGCAATGGATAAGCATGGTGAGAGAGGAAGAGAAGTTCGTGCCTTATGAGGTTCACAGCCTTTTAGCTTCGTGGTTGCTGAACCCATGCACATGTAATGAAGAGGTCAAAATGTCTTTTCCCACTGCTCAGTAGTAGAAGGAGCTCAGCATTGGCAGTGACAGTCTGGAACCTCCTATGGCGATAAATATAAACTGGTATGTATTCGTGAAATGTTTGCAACAAGGTTCAGTTCGTTTTAATTAAATATTAAAAGATCATTTTAAGATGGTCCGAAGTATCTGGAATCTGGCATGCTGCTTTGTACACATGACCTCAGCACGAGCCCTCTCAGTTCTATAGACCTCTTTCTTCTTTGACTCATGATTAGAATGAATATAGCACTCAGTTTTATTCCTCGGTGTGTGAAGACAGATAGTCGGTTCCTAAGTAGGAACATAGCTGCCTTACTGTCTTTCTGCAGGGGATGGAGATTGGTCCCTCTACGTTCCTGTCTGCCTAGGGATCTGAATTACTCTCTGAAGGTGCTTCTCTCCATTGACAAGAAAGTGATCACAGGGTGAGCTGGCTGCTAGCCTATGCACCTTGAGTAAGACCTTTCAGCTAGGTAGGATGAATGTAGACCCTCTGTCATCACTCGGGAGCTGACATGAACAGACTGTTCTAGAATATAGATGAGCATCCACATTCCCAAAAGTTGGTGATGGAGAAAGTTCCTCAAAACTGTCATCTTACACTTCTGAGAACTATCAGCTCGGCAAAAAAAAAACCCAACCTGATGATGACCAGAATAAAGAATCAGTTTACGGCAAGTCCAGAATTGGACTTTTTAAGCTCAAATTTAAATAATTCCTCTTCAGACTTCATATAGTCTAAGTGTTCCTAGAGTAGATATAACGCTGATTTCCATTACCAGGGTTGGCTAATACCCTTTGTTCTCAAGTACCTCTGTAAATTGTGCCTGTACTGGATCCATTCTTTTATAGAGATACAGCTGCTTCCACCCTATTTATAATCTCTTTCCTGCATTTTGTCTGACCTTAAACCAGTCAAACCAATATCCTTTAATTTAAGAGCATGAGCAATCCTATCCACAGGGGATTTTTAATGCTTTTGGGGGATCATTCAGATTCTAGTAAAGTTATAGGGGTAACAGGCATTACTTCTTGCCCTGCATTTTGGCATTTATAGCAGGTACTCACATAGGTATTAAACTGCCTAGTAGTTCTCAATTTTTACACATCAACAGCTGAAAGGTCTATCTGAAATCAACTAGCCTTGGATAACAGGGTGGTATACACAAATCAAAATATTGGCAAATAAAGATGGAGGTTGTAATTTTTTAGTGAGCTTATTCTCCATGGTAAATACTAGT
>Ga0065711_1031225_pt1 | contig 30234 bp, 24 predicted proteins | sample Hoacrofraction12_FD_59098 | JGI IMG/M metagenome (GOLD analysis project Ga0065711, IMG submission 59098) | Hoatzin crop microbial communities from Cojedes, Venezuela - Epithelial fraction 12 v2 (version 2) | ecosystem: Host-associated > Birds > Digestive system > Esophagus > Crop | place...
TGTGTGTCCCGGGTCCCCGCGCAAGGCATAGGGAGTGGGGGGGGGGGTGCGTCCCGGCTCCCGATGCACGGGTGAGGGTGTTCCACCTCCCGCCTCTTGGCTCCCCGGAGCCCGGTCCTCCCGGCCGGCAGGCGGCGCCCTGGTCCGCACCCCCGGCTCTCGGCGCGGCTGCCGTCCAATCCTCCCCGCCTGCAGGGGGCGCCGCCCCGCCCAGCGCGGCCCCTCCTAGCGGAAGCGGAAGTGGCCCGGCGGGGCGGCCCGGCAGCATCGCCGCCGCGGAGCGCCGTGAGTACCGGGGTGGGTGAGGACCCTCGCGGCGTCCCGGGTTCCCGGGGGAGGCAGCGTCCCGGGAGGAGCTGCTGGTACCCCCTAGAGCGGGAGGAGGAGGGGTCTTGCCCCGAGGCGGCCTGGCTTTCCGCCCCCGGCCAGGCCTGCCCGCTGCCCCCGGAGGTGGAAGGCCCCTGCCGAGGTCTGCCTGCTTCCTCCGACCTCGGCGACACGGGCAGGCCCATGGCCATTCACCCCGCTCAGGCCCATGGCCATTCACCCCGCTCAGGCCCGACCTGCCCCACCGGCGCACCCTGCGGATACAAGACGACCTACGGGGTTGTAGCGCTGGTGGGGAGGACGGGGCGGTAGCTCTGTGTTGGCTGCAGGAAGGGGAAAATAAAATGCTTCATGTGGCAGAAGGTGGCTGCGGTGGAGATCCCGCAGTGATCTCCTGGGAGGCAGATCCTCGCGTTACCCTGGGCTAGCCTCACCTTGCCGGGTGGCAGTTCTCACTCTTGTTTGCTGGTTAAAGTCTGCCACTCTTCACTTCCTGTCTCTTTTCATGGGAGGGGAGCATGAGGAATAAGTCGGGTTAAACGTACCAGCATCTGGGTGTAGGTGGGGAAAGCAGATTTTCTTTCGCTGAAATTCTGCAAATTAGATGAGAGTCTTCTGATTCAGGACTGAAGTCGCATTGTCAGTGTCTCGCACTGTCTGAGCAGAGCACTGGTCTGTCTGTGGGCTTGGACTCTCTGTCCAGTTTTACTGGGCTGTTTTAACTTGTGCCGTGTTTCTGTGTTATAAATAGCTTGGACAAAACAAAGACCCGTGTTTGTATTGTCAAAGGTGGAACCAAGCTTTTCATCCAGACTTGTCTTGCTTTGCTTTTAGCAGTTTGTGTTAAAATGGGTTTGGTCCAGGGTGTAGGTTGTCTCTTTTTCACTCTGTGATGAGATCTCTCAGCTGCTGTGGAGAGCTGCAGGAGAGCCAGTCCATCCCAGAGCTTTGCCTCGGGCAGCTGTGCTTCCCAAGCCGGCGTGTTGAGGTTCAGTGGCCTTTTAGTGCCTGTTTGCTCAATGGGAATGCTTAATTTAGTCTGTATTAATGTTTTTGGTAGGCTCAGGCCAACAAGCTCTGCCTTAGCAGTGTGCAGAACAGTTGTGCAGCCTTTCCATGCTATATATAGAAACAGCCTCTCTTCTGGAGGATTGACAGCCCTTACATGTTGGTCTCTCCGGTTGTGAACTATGTGGCAGGAGTTTATAGCTTGGATCCTTTTACAGCTGCCCTCAGATCTGGATATATAGTGGTTTCCTCTTTCCAGACATCTGGGCTGTTTATTCCAGCTCAGATCTGCTTTGTAAAGCACAACTGACTTCAGGAAGAGGTATCTGCTGAATTAACAACCTGTTCTGGAGCATGAGACTTACGCTGCAGATAAATCTGTTGGGAAAATGCTTTTTTTGCTGTGTACCCTTTCTTCTGGTATTGCCTGACACTTCTGGAAGCGTGTCATCCATACAGTATTTTTAAATTTATCCCTGAGATGATATAATAGCGGTGATCATTGCTATACCCTTCCAAGCTTTGTTTGAAAGGAGACACAAAGAAACCCAAGAAGTTATAGGAGAATAATGAGAATAAGGGCATGCAGTTGCCCAGGCCTGCAGTGTATGGCCGAGTGGTGCCAAATCAACTACTAATGTTGTTGTTTCTTCTGAGCAGTTCGTTGTCCCAGATCTGGCTACAGCCCCAGTCGTCCCCTGTTCTGTTATCAGTGTAGCGAGGTCATATTCGTTCACAGGGATGAAGACGCAGGTAGGGGCTTAACGGGGAAGAATTTATCCACTTCATGAACTGAAATGAGTGGTTGGTATGTGGGAGGGTAGCAAAGGCGAACAACAGTAAATCTGTATGGCGCTATGAAGTTCTTAGTCCCATTGTGAAAGGCTGAGTGATGGCAGCCTGTTTTCTACAGCAGAAATCTCTTTCCTAGTCCTCTTCATTCTGCTGTGATTTTTTTTTTTTTATTCCCACGTGAAATGGTGCTTTTCTTATAGTGCTTTTGTTGTGGTGTGTTTTGGGAGTCTGAAGTGAATGTTTGCTGGGCTGCTGGAAGGCAGTGCTGAACCTCTGCTATTCTGTTCTTCCAGAAACATGCAACATGGCAGCAGCCATGGAAACTGAACAGCCGAGCCTTGAAATCTTTGAAACTGCGGGCTGTGAGGAGCAGGTCCAGAGGGAGGAGCAGCCAAAACTGGAACCTTTCTACGTAGAGAGACATTCCTGGAGCCAGCTTCGGAAACTGCTCACAGATACGCGGAAGTATCATGGATACATGATGGCAAAAGCTCCTCACGACTTCACGTTTGTGAAGAAAAATGATCCTGAAGGACCTCATTCTGATAGGATCTACTATCTGGGTAAGCTTGCTGCGACAGCCTGTGTCTTGACTAAACAGTCACTACAGAGGCTGTTTGGGTTTGACTGTTCTTGAGAGCCGGATGTTTCTGATATACTTAAATCAGAATGGATTTCAGGCCAGATTGGCTGGTCAGATGTCATGGTCATGACTGTAATGTCTTCATGAAAACTTGCAGTGTAATCTCCCACCGAAATGGTGTGGTTGGAGGTGACCATTAGGCCTTTTGGAGACAGAAGCACTGTGAAGTGTCCCTTGGGGCATGTTCCCTAGCTGGGAGGACGGGTTAAGTCTGTTCGGCCTGTTTTCTCTCACTCCAAATGTGATATCCCCTCTCCAAAAGGGTGTCAGTTTGATCTCCTTTCTCTTAATTACAAATAGTAGGTAGAACCTTTTTCTTCTTCAAAGTTTCCTCCCAAAACAGAGATTATAAATGGAATTTTGAAAGTCCTTTGTGCCTCAGCTGCTGATGGAGTAGGTTTTCCAGGGATTCTGGACGGAATAAATAGCAGTGTAGGGCAGAGGCAGCTTAAAGAGTAAATGTTTTGCTCAACAATTTTGTTCTTGATAATGAAGAACTTAATGTCACGTATTGTTCTTGGCCTCAGTACCTCACTTCTGCATTGTTACACTAGTTGGTGTTCACTTGATGTATCTGCATTTCTAAATTGCAGCTGTGCTTGAAGTGGTTTGGCAGTGTAAATGATACTATGAGCAACCTTCTGGGTGGCTTTTTAGAGCAGGCCTTGTGGTAGAGGAACGCTTTTGTCAAACGCTGCACTAGCTGAACATAAGTCCATGAAAAACTGGGTTAGGTGGAGAAGCAAAGGCCTAGGATACGGAACCACGTTCTAGCCCCATCGCTTGCTGCTCAGGCTAATTCCTTGAGCCCTAATTTGTGATTCACAGAGTCTTAGCGTGTGCTGTGTAGTGACATAGTCGGAAAGCTGCTGATCTCCCTTTTTGCCTTCTTGAGAGGATGGGGGTCATAATCCTTGAATGATGCTGAGTTCAGGCAATCTGAGGGTGGATTAAGGCTGACCTCAACTGAGATGAGTTCTGGTTTCCTATGTGCCGCTACCGGAGCTGGAGGTCAGACTGGGCCTTCTCCAGGGCACATCTGGCTCCCTCCAGGCTGATCCCTGTGTGCATTGGCAGGAGCTGTCAGAAATCTGAATAGCACTGACGGAGGGGAACGGGAGAGAGATGTTCAAACCTTCCTAAAGATGCGTCATCTTTGAAACACAAGCTGCATTATGCCATATTCAGCCAGGGGAATTAGCAGAAAGGCCCTCCTTGATTTTAAAAGCTTATAAAACAAAAGGGCCCGCAGCCTCCAGGAAGACACATATGTGCTTCAGGCAGTGTGGGGTGAGCCTGAGTGTAGCTCCTTGTTCTCTGCCTTCTCTGTGACTTGCATTTCTGTGAATCAGGGGATTCCCAGAGCGAAGCTGCAGTGCAGAGACAGTCAGTACTTTCTCTGGTAGGCAGGGCCTGTGAAACTGTTTCTTGGTATCCTTTGAGAGTGTTTGGATTATTAACAGAAAGCTAATATTTTTTTTTCTTTCCTTCTCACTTTCACAATAGCGATGTCTGGGGAGAACAGGGAAAACACGCTTTTCTACTCTGAAATTCCCAAAACCGTAAACAAAGCCGCCGTCCTGTTGCTTTCCTGGAAGCCTCTTTTGGATCTTTTTCCGGTGGGTCTTGATTTCCTTCTTGCTTCTTGGAAGCATAGCAAGTACACAGGCTTTGGGGTTGCACCTGTAACCAAGCCACCATTAAAATTTGGAGTTTGTTGTCATAAAAATTTTAAGATTCTCCTTGTACTGGTCTAACTCTGCAGCTATCTCAAAAACAAGCACAGCTTTCTCATCGGTGTTTGGAGTTGCAGCCTGTGTGCATCATAAAAACTGTGTGTGCTGGATGATCCCTCCTTTGCCGGCAGAGATTACAAGTGCTGATTTGCATTGAATTCTCTGCTGTGAGATTCTGGGGATTGCTGGAAGAGCCTGTAGTCTCCAGTAATCACTATCTTGCAGGGGGAAGTGGTGAGTCCCCCTGAGGCTCAGTCCACGGCTCCGTGACTCATGCTGGAGCAGAGGATCCCTTTCCCACTCACTGGGACGTGCGTCCCCTTTTCACCTCTGTGCATAGCAAGCCCGCACCAGTCCCACCCCACACACCACGGGGCGGGTTGGAGGAGGTGGAACAAACCCCATGTGGAATTAGGTGTGGTTTTTCCCATGTCATTTCCTGAGGCTGTCAGCCAGGCATAAAATTCATGCTGTGCTCTCCTCCCACCATACCAGTCACTGTGTATCTTTGCAAAAGTTAGCGAAGACTCTCCTGCCCATTCTAGAAGCAACAGACCTTCAGTCTGATCTTTCTTATACCAGTGAATATTGGAACTCATGCCAGCCTTGCTACGGGAGAAGTGGCTATCAGGTTTACCGTTGTGTAGGAGCTGATCGTGGCCTGCACCTACAAGTGCCGATGGCAGAGGCACGAGCAGGAGCGGGCTTCTAGCTGCCAGCAGGATTCTGGAGGAGGAGAGTGTCTGCACAGCCATCTGCTCCTGGAAGCTAGGCATGCAGAGATGCTCTGGCAGTGTAGTAAGACATGCAGAGCGGAGGTGTTGATTGTGCTTCTCTGCCCGTATTCAGGCCGTCCTGGACTATGGGATGTACTCTCGTGAAGAGGAGTTGCTGCGGGAGAGGAAGCGAATTGGCACCATTGGGATTGCCTCTTATGATTACCACCAAGAAAGCGGCACCTTTCTGTTTCAGGCAGGGAGCGGAATTTATCATGTAAAAGATGGAGGCCCTCACGGATTCACTGTGAGTTTACTCATCTGTCCTGTTCTCTGCAGCACTACCTTCCTCTGGCTACAAGATCCTTTGGCTTGGAGTGAAAGCAGAGCATGATGATCAGTTATTGCTGCATTAGCATGGGAAGTAGCCTTGATAACCCTTGAAATATGGAGAAATCCTCCTTAGGGATGCATTTCCGTGGTTGCAGAAACTCAGATGGAGAATTACAAGAAATGGTAGAAACCATGGCAGCAAGGCAGATTTTGTTGATTTTTCATGAGTAGCGATGCCGATAAGAAGCGACACGCAGACTGCGATGCTCCCTGTTCTTTCACGTAGTCAGAAGTCGTGTCAGAGGCAGCTTTTGTTCCCAAGCTGTGGATTAGAGGTCACTGTTCAACTGTCAGTGCAGTGTGTGTTACACGGTTTGGCTGTAGAACTCGCAGAACAAGCAGCCTTTACTCTGCTGGTGCTGAAGCTGGACTTCAAAGCTGAAATAATTTCTTCTTATTATAACAAATGCCTAATGTTTGTCTAACCCTGTTGTCAGGGAGAATATGCTGTACCCTGATTTGCTTTTGGAGGACAAGATTGTGTGTTCTGCCAGCTTCTTTTTAGGGTGCTGTTTTCAAGAGTGTGCCAGGCTTCTCTGGGCAAGCTGCCTTCTGATTTGCGGCTAATCCTCAGCACTGCTGAAAGAGGCCCTGGTGGGATCTGTGCGACCATGGTAGAAGCACGACTTCCCCTATAAAATAGCTGCGTAGTATTTTTCTGTGTCTAAAATTGATAGATTCCTCTGTTGTAAACCTGTATATTTGAAGTGAGCATCCACACTACTGTGGTCTTAGAGATAATCCAGTTTAGTGCCTGTAAGTGTCCGTGTGTTATCATTATTGACTGTGGTTTTTTTTTTTGTTCTTTCAAACAGCAACAGCCTTTAAGACCCATTCTGGTAGAGACCAGTTGTCCAAATATCCGGATGGATCCCAAGCTCTGTCCATCTGATCCGAATTGGATTGCTTTTATCCATAGCAATGACATCTGGATATCTAATATAGAAACTAGAGAAGAAAGGAGGCTGACATTTGTGCACAATGGTAATGCATCCTGAATTAAAAATCTCTGCACCTCCTCTGCGCTTGTTCTTGCTCAACTGAATTAAGCAATGGCACCAGGGGTTCTTCTGAAATCTGGGGGAATGGCCACAATTCATTGCACCTTGTTTGTCATGTTCTACGTGTTTCCTCTAGTGCAGATATTGTGGGATGATTCTTTCACCTCCACTGTGGAATCTGGCAAAACAAGTTATTTGTTGAATACATATGGAAGGGCTCTTCTCCTGAAACCCAGCACATTCCTTTTTACTGGAACAGCATTTTTCGTGTGCAGGAGCTGTGGGTGGAACAGAGCTGGAGGAAAGTTTCTGTCAGTGAAATCAGGCTGCAGGGCCTTATGGAAACAATATAGACAGTTTATGAATAGCACTGTGGCTTCTGCTGGCCCCTCATACTCCGTAGCTTAGGTCCTCGCTTACACTCTCCAATTCTGTTTTAGACGTGTATCCTGGAGGAAGGAAAATGGCAAACTGTGGATAAAGCAGTTGCAAAAAATCCATTGCAATTTGTATTTCACTCGTACTTTATTTAAACTATGTCATTTAAATTTTAGGTAAATTAAAAATTCTGACACTTTATAATAATGCTTTAGCTTATTTAAATGTTAAATATTAAAATATTATGTAAGTACATTAAAAATAAACTGTAGCAATGACTCCTTCTCAGATGATAATTATTTATGGAGCGCTGCTAAGTTACCTCCAGGGTAACAGGAAAAATATTGAAGCCCCATGGATATGTCATCATGTTGAGATGTTATGTAAGTCTGTTGCTTTTGGTTTGCACGCTGAATGAAATACTGGTGCTTTCATTTTTCTGAACGTTGATAGTTTCAGTTGTTCAGAAACGTTTGTATGTTTTGGGTTTTTTCTTTGATTTTCTTAAGTTGTGATTCCAATTCACTGAGCTCAGGCAGAGAGAACATTTTCTTTCTTTGAAGAGTACATGGCAAATTGAGACACTGATTGGGTAGGAGTACGAAGGGAGGATGGCTTTCCTTTCCGAAAAGAAGCTGCCATGTCAGAGAGGATTAGATCCTCCCTAAATAAAACAACAGAGCAGGGTGGAAGCAGAAAACGAATCTGCTGAGAAGTCAGATTTATTATCATGTAATTGTTCCCGGGGGTAAACTTGGGCCATGTTTGGGATAGTGCAGAGCTAGTTTGATTCTACAGTACAACATGAACTAATTCCTTTGTGTCTTTTTTTAGAACTGGCCAATGTTGAGGAGGATCCAAAATCTGCTGGGGTGGCTACTTTTGTGCTGCAGGAGGAGTTTGACAGATACACTGGCTACTGGTGGAGCCCAAAGGCACAGCCGAGTAAGTGTGGTGGATCTAGGGGTGTCTGACAGGCACAGGTAGTGCCCCCCCTGTCCAGTGCAGAGTTATTTTTTCTGTTACTTGTCTTTATGTGAGATAGGAACCTTATACTCGTAGCTGCTTTTGAACCATCTGCAGCGGGGGGCAAGTTACGGTGGCCTTGGGAGCACGTATTGCTGGGGGAAGAGACTTTCCTGCTCACAATAGTGGTAGGAGTTGGAAGAGTCTCAGAGTGTTTTGCTTAATAAAACATGGATCACAGACTTTGTTGGATGTTTTTCTTCATCCTTCCAACCTGCTTGTGGTCCTGGGAGAATATCAATGCCTGCAATAACTGATAATGAGAGCTGTTCTGACCAGGAGACGTTAATTCATTTACAGCACTGAATGGGGGCAAAGTTCTTCGAATTCTTTATGAAGAAAATGATGAGTCAGAGGTGGAAATTATTCATGTCACATCGCCCATGCTGGAGACAAGAAGAACAGATTCCTTCCGGTACCCCAAAACTGGTGAGACCCTCATATCTTACATGTCTGTTTCTGGGAGACACGTGTTTTATTCCATGTGCCTGACAGCAGTGACTTTCCTAGCCTGGAGCAGGGGGCTGCTGGAGAGGTGTTGAGTAGTTTTTTAACTGGCGTCCAGGTGGTGGAAATGTGTTTGGGGAAATGGCTGCTGTGGAGGTTAGATTAGTCACTGGTGACTGTGCTGATATTCCAGCCATGTGGTTACTAAGAGCTCAAAGCCTGGGTCTCTCAGGAGTTGGCGGAAACCCTATCTGATTGTCACTATTTTGGAGCTGCTGTCTCAGATCCTGGTAGATCTGAGTTGCTGAGGAGCTGATTCTCGTTACAGCCCTGTGTCTCTGAGGGAATAGCTGCAGATTTTTGGCCTTCTGCTTTTTCAGGAGGGTTTCTGTTTAGCTGCTGGCAGTGCCCTGATAGTTCAAGTTCTGAAGGACTGTGGTTTCCATGATTGCTCTTGGACTTTGAACAACAAACTCGGCATACTGACAGCCTACCAGGAAACCCCCCTGTCATCGTATTTTGAAACAGTAAATGATCTGGAGACCTCAGCAGTGAAGGGGTGAGGGCAGGCTTGAGGCATACAAAGTGGAGTGCCGTTGGAATCAGGGAAGCTGGACTTAGGCAGACCTGCTGTGGGCTGATCCACTGACGTGTGTCAGGTGTATTGGGCAAATTTGGACAGTCTGACCCTTGTCCTTTTGAGATTTCTCTTTTTTTTTTCAGCAGGGCAGGTTACTCACAGTTAACCAAGTGGTTCACTCTGTCCTCACTCCTGAAATCTTCATTTATTGGAGAAATATCTTGTTTCACTGACCTTCCCAGTTTGCAGAATTCATTTCAGATCTTGCAGCTTCCCTGATCCACTGGGAAAAGTTTTCTGCTCATGATCCTGCTTTCCTGCTTGTTTCAAGGAGGAGGAAAGGCTCAGTGTTACCCTGGGAAGCTAGGGATGACTCCCCATGCTTTTTCGGCACTTGTGTACGCTCACATTTCTGAGGGTATTTTGCCATAGTTAAATGCTAAGCTTCAGCAGTTCAGGAAAACAAGCCAACCAAAGCCCAAATCCTTTTGAAAAAAAAAAACCCCAAACCAGATTTTAATCTCTGTGTTGTAGTTTCCAGTCTGAGCTGCAGAGCTAATAGCCCTTTTCTGTGGGTTGTTATGAGGGCAAAGCTTGAGGTAGTGGAGATAATTCTTCCCAGGGAGAAGGTAAGTACTTAAATAGGTCAGCACTGGGGCCCAAGGCAAGCTGTTTCACCTCAGTGCATCATTTTTTGTGTATAAACCGGGTTGATGAAGTGGGAGTATTTCACGGCGGCATTGAGAATCTTTGGAGTACGTGGAATTTACCACTTGTGACTTCTTGTGGATCAACTGGCAGCGGCTTTATTCTTACCATCCAGCTTTGCTGTGGAGCAGGCCCCGACATTTAGCACTGCAGGTGCTGTACAGCAGGAAGAGTTGCTGCTTTGTGCAGGCTTTGTGTAACAAGTTAACTTTGGATTTTCAGTGTTCCACACAAATATGTGGCTTTGTTATCTTAATGACACTGGTCATGGCAATAGGATTTTAAGAGTGAGTTGCTCTGATTTTCAAAGATGCTTTTTAGCACTGGATCACTTTGTGCATGACCTCAAGAATAACAGCCAAACAGTAAATAAGAACTTGCTTTGCTATCCCGATCACTCCTGAGCATTTACTTCCAGCTAGTACAGGCATCCTTTGACTGTGGGAGAGAAGACTGCCTGTGACAGCAGCATGGCTCTGGGTTAGATCTGTTTGCAAGATTACATCCACTGAGTCTGCCTTACGTTTGCAGTTTCTTTTTCTCCTGCCTGGTTCTGTGCTGCCTCTCACGCATGCAAGCAGGCTGTAAAGATCATTCTGCTGTTTGCCTTTTCCAGTTCTGTATGAATAACACCACAATAATCTACAGTTCAAGTCTGCCCTCTTGGAAGCAAACGATCGGTGCCTGACTGCTAACATCTGTTTTTATAGGTACAGCAAATCCAAAGGTCACTTTCAAGATATCTGAAGTGACAATCAATGCGGAAGGCAGAGTAAGTTCTATGTTCTGCTTGTTTTCCAAATGGATATAATTTCTGTGAATCCTTTTTGGTAAAATTCACTTTCCAGTTCAGTGCAAATAAAATTTCTTGGTTTTGATAACCAAGTTATCAAAACTTGCAGTGCACTTGGCTCATCCCTGTGCAGATACTTGGTGTCTGTGTGTGCAGCAGTATTTCTCAAGGCTGTGCTTTCCTTCTGTACCACTGGTTTATGAGCTCAGCTTCAGAGCAGAATATTTTAGGTGTGGATAGTTAGACCTGCTTATGTGACAGATCTCTTGATTGGGTGCAGATATTGGGAAAATCTGATTGCAAAGACAATATGTCAGCTTACGAAGGCATGAAAATATGGAAAGAGATGAACTTTGCTCTCGCCCCTGGATTTTTTAACAGATGCAGAAATTTCCATAGCCCAGTCCAAGATCTTTGGACATTTGGGAAATTAGTCTTACCAGACAGATACAGTAACAGCCATACATTACTGGGATTCTCTCTACTCTTGAGCTACTTCAGCCATCAACAGTCACCTGCTGGGACAGCGATGCTGACGTCAGCCAGCAAAGGCAAGAAAGCCGTCATGACCCATGGGGTGCAACTGTGACTTGTCCCCAGTCCCAGCAGGGACAGACTGCAGAATTGCATATCATGAATTAGAACCACGTTGATAACTGGATGTCATGCAGGATGTTCAGCATCTACCGATGAAAGCGCCTTAAAAAATAGCTTGGTACAAATCATCTCCCCTTTGCATGGGGAAACTGAGTTTTCAAGTGACTTGCCCGAGGCGAGTGATGGATTTGTGAGCAGCACCCAGATTTCTGGAGTCCCAGCCCTGGCTGTGCTGGTATTGTGCAGCTCTCCTACTGTTTTCGTGTCTGGCTACAGACCGGGTTGAATCCCCGGTGTTGCAAAGGCTGAACAATCTAAATTGCATGAGCTGCACAGAAGTAGTCTTCTGTGGCCGGACTCTCATCGTGCATGAAAACTGGTTGTGGGGGTTCATCTCAGTGTCACTGAATTGCTGCTTTGTCAACAGATTGCAGATGTTGTGGATAAAGAGCTAGTTCAGCCGTTCGAGATCCTCTTTGAAGGAGTAGAGTACATTGCTAGAGCTGGGTGGACGCCAGAAGGAAAATAGTGCGTATGTTAATCCTGTCTCTGCTTAGGGGGTTTGGGGCAATACAGTTAGAAGCAGAATGTAGTCGCCTCTGTCTTCTTCAAGCTTAAGCCTGCTTTCATTTTTACATTCCTGCAAACTTGGTTGTGCAAAGGGGATGATTTTTCCAAAACTGAAACAGAGCGCTCCTTGTCTCTTTCTCTGGTACCTGGCCCTACTGCTTTGGCATTGGGCACTCGCAGCCTTTGATGTATGTGTCCTCTCAGCATCCCTGTGAGAGAGAGTGCAGTGCTATTGTCCCCATTTTACAGATGGGGACCTGAAGCCCAGAGAGGCTAAGTGACTTGCCATGGTCACACAGGAAGTCTGTGGCTGAGGAGAGAAATGAGCCCAGGTCCCCCAGGCCCTAGGCTAGCACCCTAACCACTGGACCATCCTTGCTGACCAGACTTACTGATCAGAAAACCTGCTGTAAGTGCTACTTACATTTGCATGTCATTTTAACCCTGTAGATGATGTAGTACAGTGTTTCTAACTTACCAGAAGCTTCTCCAGAATTGCACTTCTACAGTTCTTGAATCTAAAGATGGCTTTCATCTTTCTAATTTTTTTTTTTCGCCCCAAATGTGGAAGAAATGCAGGGACGTATTTGCTCCATTACCTTGCTTTTTGTGAGATTGTTGTTAAGAGGTACATGTAAAGCCATCAGAAGTATGGCAGGGTCCGCTGCCAGTCCGTTTAGGTGTCAATATTATTCTCTGCCAGGTATAGATTTAAAACATGAGTATTTTCACAAGTACCCTGAAATTTCAATTGAAATTTTTCTGCTTTATTATTCCCTCTGGTTTTTCTCTTCTCTTTCTCCCCTAAAGCACAATTCAAATCTGGGAGAATAGAATTAATTAAACTTTTGAACCGGCAGTGCTTATGCAATATTGAAATGAAGTGAAATAAGTTCTTGTGTTGTGGAAGAGATTTGTTTATGTGGGTTAAATTTTACAGGTGGCTTTGTGCTTAATCTGAAATTGAACATTCTTGGCTCCCTCAAAATGCCTAGTGCTAATGAGTGTCTGTTGATTTTCAGACCTGTCTAATACTCAAGGTTGCACATTATTTTCTCTAATATCTGTCTCCTTAACAGCATCTGGTCCATTTTACTGGATCGCTCCCAAACTCGACTGCAGATAGTCTTGATCCCTCCTGCATTATTCATCCCAACAGAAGATGATGCAATGGAAAGACAGAAACTTATCGATGCTGTACCAGATTCTGTTACACCTTTCATTATTTATGAAGAAACAACAGACATCTGGATAAATGTAAGAATTTGAATTTCAGTCTTCTCTGACAGTTTGTGGTTCAAGACCCTGTTTGTAGCACTTGAGCAACATTGGTGTTACTGTGCTGCCTAGGAGAATGTTCCCTCTGTGCATGTTCTGTGCTTCCTGCTGTAAAAAACAGTCTGTGGAGGACAGAGAAATTTGGGGTGTGAAAGTGGAGCTGCTCTGCTTGCGGCTTCACAGCAGTCAGACAAAGCTAGGAGGAGAGCCCAGGGCTCTGGCATTCCAGGGCAGCCCCTTGCCTGCAGTGTGACCCACTGACACCCTCCGACTTCTTGGTGCCCGTTGTTCACCAACAGCAGTGCCAACAGGTGAAGTATTCTTCAGCCAACAAAGATGTATCTAGGTGATACTGGGTGAACGAGTCCCGAGAGTTGGCTACCAGTCACTAAAAACCTTCCTTAACTATGTATGGTCTGGTGAAATAGGGTCGTGTGTAATGTCCTCGTAGGTGTGCCTTAGAGCCTGTGCTGTGAGACTGGACACCGGTGTGCTAGGCTAATGCTGTAAAAATGAGTGCTGTTCACCCTTCTGCAGATAAAGATCGATGTCTCTAAAACGATATCGTGTTGGAGGTGTGCCAGGGTTCAAGAAGGCCTGGGAACATCAATCACAGACGGGTAGTTGAATCTTTCAGCAGAGAGCATTTGCACAAAGCCTTCTGGTGAATTATCTGTATGCAGTGCTCTCTATGATACCGTGTTTTCTCCTTAGTAGTGTGCCTGATTTCAGGATGGTGCAGCGAGTTGTCCTTTCTCCGTTATTTTTACTGTCTGGCAGCTTGTACTGTACAGATAAATGCTCCGAGTCCGTCAAAAGATTGTCCTTTGAAGCAAGAGCTGGCATCTTCATGCGTGGGAAGATGATGTGAGCTCGTCTTTCTTTAAATAATCTTCACTTGTGGGCTAGCGCTGGACAGAGGAGGCCACTGAACTCTGGCTTCTCTGGGTGGCTCTTGTGTACTGTCTGCACAGCTGGACCAACCTCTGTATCTAATCTAGAAAAGCAGGTGCGGAAAATCTTAATTAGTTCGGTGGCCAGCATTTAGAGTTAGACTAGAAGAAAGCCTGGAGCTGTGCAGCATATGTGGCCGCTGTCTGCAGACACCCCTGGCTCATAAGCATAACTGGTTCTCCCAGTAAGGGACAGTGCTGCATCCCGCTGGTGTGAACTGTGTTGTCTGTGTGGAGTGGTATGAGGAACTTAGTGTGTGTGACTTCAGGGCCAAAGTCCTGCTGATAATGATCCACTGCTCTGTCTCCACAGATCCATGATATCTTCTATGTTTTCCCTCAAACCCATGAAGATGAGATAGAGTTCATTTTTGCCTCTGAGTGTAAAACAGGATTCCGTCACCTATACAAAGTCATCTCAGTTTTGAAGGAGAGCAAGTATAAGCGGTCATGTGGAGGCCTCCCTGCTCCAAGTAAGTGAAATTATTCTTTTGCTTTAATTGGGCATTTGCTGTCGGCTAGTGAGGAAATAAATGTCCTTCCAGGTGGCAGGAGTTGTTGTCTTTTTGGAAACTCCTGCTGTTGTCCAGGAAAGCACTTCACTGTACAGTCATTCCTCTTGAAGTTGTACAGAGGTTATTCTGTATTCGGGATGCCTTAGTTGTAACCCTGATTCTTCCTCACAGTCTAGAGGGAAAAGCTTCAAAAAATCAGATGGGAAACAAGCTCCCTGTGATACTGGGACATGCATTTAGCTGGCTTAGCCTTGTCAGCGTTGAGACTGTGCGCGGACTTTGCCAGAGGTTAATCATTATAGCAGAGTTGTGACTACCTCTGATGGGCAGGGTCCAGTGTATCTAATAGATGCACGTTGGTTCAGGACTTGATTTTGCAAGTAAAACCAACATAGTCCCTGTTAGCATTTACAAGCAGATTGGTAGCAGAGAGGCTGACAAGGAGCATGGTTTGAACACACTGTAAAAAGTTCTGTGAAGGGCCTCCCTGTCTGGGAGCCCACATGTTAGTCACCTTAAAATGAACATGTGTGCTCGGCACCAAAACCTATGATATGACAACTGTTCAGAGAATTCCTCTCTGCTCTTAAAAATAATCATAGTATTGCTGTATAGACAGAGGTGTTAGTAGGAGAAAATTACTGGCAGCTGTTGCAAATGGAAATGCAGGAAGAATCATTTCAAGCAAAAAAAAATCAAGAACTGTGTGCTTTTGAGCTGCAGTCGAAGTGTGGTCTTGCTCAGATGCATGATATAGCTGTGTGCAAAGCTCCTGGAGTGGTTTTTCCACAGCCTGTATACTTTAGTTTACAGTTTCACGCTGTGTGTGTTGAAGGCACTTACTGGGCTCTGCGTGTACAAAAAACACACCTTATTTTAGTAGAGGTCCTAGTTTTGTGCAGCTTGGGTTTTTTTCCAGAAAGCATTATATCCTGGGTTATTTCAGTTTCTCTGAATGCATCCAACTTCTTTTTCTCACTATATTTCCCTAGTTCTAATGGAAATTAAGCCATCTTAAAAAAGCACAGTTGTTCCCCACCTGTTGCAAAATCCTCCATTTTTGACACCTGCGAGTCCCTTTGCACACCCATTTTTCAGTATAAAACCTCTATTTCTGGGCAAGTGAAAAAATACTTTTTTTTAAAAAAAAAAGGCAAGCAAGTCCAGGCCTCAGGCTGAATCCTGTGAATCCTTTAACATATATTTCACAGAATGTTAAATAGTACCAGCCCTAACGTGTTTCTGGGTAGCTGACAAAGGTGTGGGTCTCCTGCGAAGGCAGGTTGCTCTTGAGTTTAGTCTAGTAAAAATGCTTGGAAGGAAGAAGTATTACTATGACCATGTGTTTTGTAAAATGTGAAAGTGTCAAATCTCTGTTTGTATGCTGGTTGTTTGCAGGTGACTTCAAGTGCCCCATCAAAGAGGAGATAGCGATTACCAGCGGAGAATGGGAAGTGCTTGGCAGACATGGATCCAATGTAAGTCTCCGCTCTCGCTGCGTGGATATCTTGCACGCAATGGGGAGGTGGTATCTGGGGCCTCACAAATCAGTACATGTTGTGTTAGTGAGGCTGTGTTCTCTGAGAAGAGCAGACCCTGCCACTGCCTGGTATTGAGTTCGAGCGTAGTAGGATCCTGTGAGGTTTTTTTTGTGTGCTTTCATCCTTCTCTACCTCTGACAGGCTGTTCTGGACCAGAGGGTGTGATTTTGGCTGTGTGGGAAAGCAACACAGGCAACATTAGCTGGCTTTCTTTTCCTGCATGTTCCTGTGTGGATCCTTGTCAACAAGGAGTTTTCCCCACTAAGTTCAAGGCTTAAAGAGGAGGAGAAAGAAGCAAAAATACTGCGAGGCAGCAGTGAGGAAATTCCACGTGTTCCATGAGCAGCAAGATGTCATGTGGTGTGCAGCTGCTGTCGTGGAATCAAGAGATACTTGTTGGAGGGATCAGCATAAATCTTTTAACGCTGTCTCTTTTTAGTCAGAATGTGTAGTGCTTATGTTCCATGTAGCTTGTGAGCTCGCACAAGGAAGGAAGGAATGCTCCCAAAACCACTGCTCTTCTGGTTCTGAGCTGGATGAATTCTTTGATCATTTGAATCAAACAGCAGTTCAAGGAGAACTGTCTGACTGGTTGGGACTTTGTGAAGGTCTTTGAAATCCTTCCTAATCGGTAATTAGAAATAGGGTTAGGGAATGAAGCGTACAGATTGGCTTGCATTTGCATCTGTTCTGCTGTTGGCTCAAAAAGGAGGGACAACTGAGGAATATTTAACATGGCAGTGGTTTATGGTCAGCTGCTGCCTTGATTTCCTTCTGGGGTGGTCTATATCGTATGTGATTTGGGAAAGGGTCTGAAGAGCAGGGAGGTGACAAAGAATGGGGGACAGAGTTATTTAGCGTAGCAAACAGTAGGGGAGACTGGGGAGAGTAGAGGACCTGCATGAGAGAGCTGAGCAACAAGGTGTGAAGTGTAAATCATAACTGACAAGAGTTGTGGACAGCAAGAACAGTCTTTTGGCTTATTAATTGCAGATTGTTGGGCTGTAACTCAGCGTTACGGAAGTGGGGTGGGGGGATACTTGGAGGCAGTAGAACCGGGTGTTGTTTTGGCAAGAAGCAATATTGAGGAATATGTTATTTGCTTTGTTTTTGACAGATCTATGTTGATGAAGCCAAAAAACTGGTGTACTTTCAAGGCACAAAAGACTCACCTTTAGAGCATCACTTGTACGTTGTTAACTACAAGAATCCTGGAGAAGTGAAGCGGCTGACAGAACGTGGTTACTCTCACGCCTGCTGTGTCAGCCAGGTACCTGTCTGCCTGAGAGGCCCTGTGTAGGCAGGGCTGCCTGGTTGTGCCGTGGCTTATCACCAGCCTTGTCCTTCATCAGTCAGCAGACAAGGCTGTATTTGGATGCAAGATAAGCAGATTTCACACTGTGTTGTGTGCTCCTGTATGTTGTACAGTGAGTGTGTAAATCCACCATGGAAACCAGATTTGACCTCCCAGTGTAGTTGCTCCTGAGCTCAGTTTTGAACGATTCATCCTGGCTGCTTTTGCCTGAAGTGGCCTACAGAGCAGTCACCAGAGGAGGTGAGCCTGTGGCAGCACAGAGTGGGGTTCCAGGCATGTGGGGCAGTAACCTGTTCGGTTGGGAATGCTTTACCCAGAAGAGGACGTGTGACAAGGTCCTCATGCCACTGTTGGTTTTGCAGATGTATTTAGGGCTTTGGAGTGTTGATATCTAAACCTTGCTAAGGACTGTAGCTTCTCAGAGTATCTCCTGTTACGAAAAGAGCTCAGACTTCCTGGTTTAATTTGATCCATATGCATCTTCTGAAAGATCTAAATGCAGGATGAGTGATCACTTTTGCTTGTGCCTCTTCGCGGAGAAGTTCAAGGTAGTGTTCTGTTTCTCCCTAGGATTGTGACATGTTCATCAGCAAGTACAGTAATCAGAAGAACCCGCACTGTGTGTCGCTTTACCGGCTGACAGGACCTGAAGATGATGCAGCAGCTCACAGGACAAAGGAATTCTGGGCTACCATTTTAGATTCAGCAGGTAATGGCGTGGATGAGGAGCTGGAAAAGTACAACCAGGGTCGCAGAATGAAAGATATCCTGGAATATGCTTGCTTGAGATTTGCTGGTTTGGGTGACTAGACTTGTCTCTGAAACTCATACTGTGTGAGGAGTTCTTGGAAGTGCAGGAGCGATGTTTCCAGCTAAGCAACAAATGGGTATAAACTGGCAATGAAGGAATTTAGAGTGGAAATTACCAAGTTTCTACTGCTAGAGCCAGTAGCAACTGTAGAACGCCAGTTTTGGCATTGGGGGAATGGTTTAAGTGCGCCTATTTACTCCGTACTATATTCCTGCTAACGAGCATGCTTCTGGGCCTCTGGGGAGGGGCAGAGGCTTCTTAAATAGTTGTGTGCTGCTGCCTGCTCGTGTCTTTGTGAGACAGCTCTTGGACTTTTATTTTTCCACTGTGTTTCTGTTCCCTTTCATCTCTCCTTCCCTAATGCACACACCATATCCTATGCTTTCCGTGTATTAATGCAGTGAGTCCTAAGTGGAGTTAGGAAGGGATGGGGTACCTATAACAGCTGTGTCAGGGGAGGAGTGTTACTAATGTTCAGAGGAGAGCAGGGATGGGAATGGGATAGGACTGAGGAAGTTTCCCTAGGGCTGGGGTGTTGCCGGTCACTGCCTGGTCCCAGCCACATCCACTGGAAGGCATGGTAGGGCTCCATTGGGATTGCAGCGAGATTGGTGATGGGCAGGGCTGGAGCAGAGCTGCGTTATTCATCCATTCCCTGTTAAACCATACTCTCCGTTCCTTCCCATGGCAGGCCCTCTTCCTGATTACATTCCCCCAGAAGTGTTCTCCTTCGAGAGCTCCACGGGGTTTACGCTCTATGGGATGATGTACAAACCTCACAATCTGCAACCTGGAAAGAAGTACCCCACTGTGCTCTTCATCTATGGAGGTCCTCAGGTGAGCGCAGCGCATTGGTGAGCAGTGGGGTGGGCTGGCCTGAGTCACTCCACTGCTCTCCTGTATGTTCCTGCTCTGTGCTGAGGGTAAGGTGCAGCTTTTTGCTTGTTTGGTGAGTCTCTGCTTGGCCAAAGTTGCGGTAAGTGATCATGATTCCCAGGTCGTGGACCAGGGCACTGCCACTTGTCTGAGAACTGGTATGGAGGAGCAGAGCTGGAACTGGGAGGAAAGGGACTGCAGATAGTCCCTGTTACCTGTGTTGTCTCCTCTTCAGCGGCTCCTGTTCTTTGTTTTCACTTCCCCCAAGCGTATGTGAGGGGAGCTCTCTGTTAGTACTGACGACTACCAGCGTGTGTTTTTAGGAGGGCTTTTTCCCACTCATGGATAGAAGGTGAGTCCCTTAGCCCTGCTTTGGTTCCCACAGCTCTGCTGTGCCCTGCTGTGGTCCAAGGCAGCTGGAGTGAGACTTGGTGAAGGGCAGGATTTTGTCCTGGGAAGGATCAGAGAGAGAGGAGAGCAGAGCTGCAGGCTGGGGGTTGGGTTGTGCTGTCAGCAGCTGCCCCTCTTGCTCTGTGGCCATTGGTGCTGCAGAGGAGCTCAGTTCAGCTCTCCGTGCCTGTGACGCAGAATGGATTGTTACTGGGGGAAGAGAGTTTATTTTGCAGCAGACCACAAGCAGCGAGAGGGAATCCTGCAGCAGGGAGCAGGGATCTTGAAAACTCTACATTATAAAAATGTATAAAACATTCAGAGGAAGGTAAATACAAATAAAATCTGAAATTGAATTAAGAGTTGACCTCTGGATTCCATTACATATATGGTTGTGTCATTGCTGCTCTTTTATTCCAGGTACAGCTAGTGAACAATCGGTTTAAAGGAATCAAGTATTTCCGTTTGAACACTTTGGCCTCTTTAGGCTACGTTGTTGTTGTCATTGACAACAGGGGGTCCTGCCACCGAGGGCTGAAGTTTGAAGGAGCATTTAAATACAAAATGGTAAGCGGAGCTGTGAGTCTGGTTCTTCGTATTTTCAGCCAGAGACAGCTTTGAGTCCCAGTGTTATCCAAGCTGAAGCACCGATTTGGCACAGATGCGCAGCATTGCCTGTGTGACGCTGTCGGGGTGTGGGGAGGGGAACTGCTTATAGATGAGCAGTGTGGGTCTGAGGGAGGAGTGGCACTCGATGTGGGAAAGATATAATGTTAGGGTTTGAGGTTGCAAACCAACTCCAGCTGTTCAGGCATGGTGGGGGGGGTCTCTTGACTCCTACCAGAAATTGTTTGTTGCTCACATGAAGCAGCATAGTTTCATTCTCAGCGTGGATTACTATTTAGGGCGGTTCCTGTGTCAGGATGGAGAGGGTGAGTGTGTTTGGCCATGTGTACAGGCAGGGCAGACCTGTGCCAGGTTCTTCTGGCTTTGCAGTGTAGCTCTCTGCGTTGGGAATGGCATTTTCATGCACAGAGCTAGAATTCAGCCTTGCTTTTGTAACAGCAAAAAGCAAAAATACTGAAAAATCTTACCTGTCCCCAAGCAAGGAGACAAATGAAGAAAAGGATAGTGAAGAGGTGGGTTAGCGTGTAGTTATTGTCTTGTTGGGGAAAGAGGTCGTCTTTCTGTAACATGCCTAGCACGGTGGACGGCTGGTGTGTGGTTGGATACTGAACACACAGAAGCGGCAGAAGTCTGAAGGTGGTTACCTTTGCAAATCCTGAGAATGTAACTTTTGTCTGGAACTAACAAAACTTTACCTTTTTCTCTCCCCTCCCAGGGACAAATAGAAATTGATGACCAAGTGGAAGGGCTGCAGTATTTAGCATCCCAGTATGACTTCATTGATTTGGACCGTGTTGGCATTCATGGCTGGTCCTACGGAGGCTACCTCTCTCTAATGGCTTTAATGCAGAGGTCAGATATCTTCAGGGTATGTTCATACATTGAGTAACTATTCTGGTGGTGCAGACAGAATTTTTCCCTTAATCATGTAACCTCCCACGGGTGTTCACAGCACAAAGATATTTGAGCTTGCTCTAGACAACTGAGGACACAGTGCGCTGGCTGTTTTCTTCAGGACTGTTCCATTTGGGTGAATTCAGAGGAAATTTGCTTTTCTAGCACACATTTCTTCCACAGTATTTCTAATCAGGCTTTGGTTATTTTTTTGATACTTCACAGACAACAGACCTGAAAATCTATTCACTCTTTAAACCTAGTGCATGCCAACAAGCCAGAGTACCATGTAAAACCAGCTTTCAATGGGTATTGCAAGAGCAGTCATAAGTTGTGTGACCTTGGGTTGTCTCCTGAGTTCTCTCCGCTTGTGTTTCTGTGTGAAGCATGGGGATGAGACGCTTGTCCTCTGTAAGCCTGTGGTAACTGTTGGCTCTGAGAGGTCTCTGGGGCTGGTGTTCACATTGAGTTGAGGCTGGTACAGCTGCAGGACTCAGCTTTTCAGAGGCAGTGATAAGAGTACAGCTCCAATAATTAATACAAAAAGAGATGCCTCAGATCACAAAATTGCATTTGTGCAATTAAGTGCTGCGCTTTCCTACCTCTCCCCACAAATTTGCAGCTTTTCTGCCCAGGACAGTGTGGTGTAACCACCCCAAAGAGCGTGGTGTGACTGCACCATCGCTATGCTTGCTTCCCCCAGCTCCAAATGAGCCAGATGTAATCTTCACCTATGTGAAGGTGCAGTGTTGTCCATGAGGCTTTCTGCATTAGTGCGAGCAGGGTGTTTTTGGGCAGAACACGCTTGTGGTCCGAGAAACCTGGCGTAGAAGAGGAGTGCGGGGCTGTTCAGGTAGGCCAGTTTTACTGGAATATGGGAGAGTCTGTTCTCATGAGCTGGGGTGAGGAGGAAGAACTGTTGACCCCATTCAGCTGAGCACAGAAAGATATTCCTTCCTGTAAGAGAGCTTTAAACTGTTGGACTGTTGAGCTTGCAATAACTTCAGGGTGCTGCTATAGCTATACCACTCTCAAGTCACCTGTGCTGAAGGTACCTTACACAGTCTTAGCTGTTCCCTGCTTTGTCTCAGCCGAGCTCTTTGTGCTGTGAACCAAGGGAAATGATCCTGCTGAAAAACGACACCTCCTGCTCTTTCTCCTCCCCTCTTTCCTGCACTGAGAGGATAGTTTATTTCCAGACTGATCTATTCCCAGATCAAGTTGCCCGTGCTGCTTTATAGCAGTGTGTCCTGAAGCAGACAGGAGGGCAGCCTGGGGTTGGGGAGAGGTATTGAAAACAGGTTCTTGTGATTTCGTGACTTTGGACCGCTATAGTAAATGGCCAGACTGCTGTTGGGCAAGTCTCAGAGGTAGAGATGTGATAAGAGCTGGATATTGCTCTTGGAATGTGTTTTGTTCTTTGTGGCTGCCCTTGCTTTGTCTAAGTCCAACCTGAATACTCCTGGGAGGTTTAATAATTACTTCTCTCAAGTCCTGAAGGGTTGTTCTATTTTTACTTTTAAAAATACCTGCCTTGCAAAGGGTTTGGTTTTTCTGTGGTGTGGTTTTTTTTTTTTCTCATTGGTCTTGTTTTTACAAGCCCCTCTGCAAGCTGGTGGTAGCTATGCAAGGTAGTTTGATGAGTCCTGGGAAATCAATCCCAGTTTCTGTTAGACGTTCAAATGAGTGCAGGTTTTGCAACCTGAAAGCAGAGCACTCAGCATTTTGGACAAAATCCACTTCCCTCAGCAGGCCTTGTGGTGATATGTTCAGCGGTGCTTCTGGTTTGTCTGTAGGATCTTCCTAGCTTTCAGCAGCTGCCTTGTTTTCAGTACATGTAGGTCATAGCTGAACTGTGCTGATATGTATGAACCGTGGGAGGGAGGGTGAGGATTGCTTTTCTTTTTCCACTGCAGGCTGTGGATTGTAAACTTCTTTGGGGCAATTGTAGTTGCACTGGGATAGAGCTGTGGGAGGGAGGGACATCCCCAGGTCGGGTTTGTCGTTCCCCTCCCCATGCTGAGAGCCCTCTTGAACTTGCAGGTTGCCATTGCCGGAGCACCCGTCACGCTGTGGATTTTCTACGACACTGGTTACACAGAGCGCTACATGGGCCACCCGGATCACAACGAGCAGGGGTATTACCTAGGTTCCGTGGCCATGCAGGCTGAGAAGTTTCCTTCTGAGTAAGTATGGTTATGGCTCTTGCCTCCTCCTTTTCCTACCAGGAAAGTTCAAGCCCCACAGACAAGTTTTTATCTCCCTGTTCTTGGCAACTGAGTCCTGGAATCACAAATGCTAGTATTAAATAGTAATTAAAAAAGATAAAACAAACCCAACACTAATAAACTTAACACTTGAATGAATATTTGCATAATTACAGGCCATTCCATGTAATCCCTTTTATATGAGCTGTAATTAAAAACTATCTTTTATGTCTAAATAAATGACAAACATATCGTCAATTCTGATTAGCACTTTAAAGCCACATTAAGCTAGACAAAAATTAGTAGTTCAGGATGCTTTCTGCATGCTCGGAGGCTGTATCCGCATAGAGCTGTCTGCAGACCAGGCTGAGACCATGGGCTTTCTTGCCAAAGAGCTGAAAATCAGCAGTGATTCTGAGCAGGTGTTAAGCCATTGTCCAAGCTAGGAAATGCTTCTGAGAATAAAGAAGATAGACAGATAAAAGGTCTGACCGTGATGTGCATATGCAGGAAGAACTTTTAGAGGAGGAAAGAATAGGTTTGGGAGACATGTCCTTCCAGAGCAATTCACAATAGTGAAATCACTGTCTTCAGTGCAAATATTTTTTTTTCTGCCGAGTGCTGTTGAAGGGGTGTGTGCGGACTGTGAAACGACTGGCAGGTTCTGGGGTGCTGTCTAAAAATGTTTGTCTCTTGGTTTTCTCAGACCGAACCGTTTGCTGCTGCTGCATGGGTTCTTGGATGAGAATGTTCACTTTGCACACACTAGTATTTTACTCAGCTTTTTAGTGAGAGCTGGGAAACCCTATGACTTACAGGTAAGGCCAGAACCAGGATGTAAAGGTAATGTGTCTGTCTTTGAGGAGTCCAGAATTGGAACTTGCAACATGACTGTGCTGGGCAGCTTGGAATTCTAGGATAAAACTGTAGTATTTGAGACTAACATTCTTTCAAAAAGAAGATTTTATGAGTAAACAAAAAAAAATATTAGGCAAATGAGCCGTTAAGAGCAGTTATGGCTGCTCCTGAGGAGATCTGCAGCTTGGAGGCAGTACAGCAGAGTTTTTTCACTGTGGAACAGGGTTACGCATTTAATTAAACCCTGCTCGTTCCGTGCAGATGCAGTCCAGGTATCCCCTCCCATGCTGCAGAACAGGGAGCATGCCCATTTACGTGGTCTGCCTCTGTTCAGCCAGGCTGCTCACCTGCAGCCCAGCAGCAGCTGGAGCAGAGGGTGCCGCGGGTTGTCTCTGCGTTCAGTCGATGGAGGATGGGGTGTATTAGCTCAAGTGTGGAGTTAGTGTAGGGAGATTACATTGATATTTTGAGTGTGGCTCTGGGAACCAGTTTAAATGTTGGTGCCTGCAACTCTTGTGGATACTCATGACTTTATTTTATATATTTTAGATCTACCCTCAGGAGAGACACAGTATAAGGGTACCCGAGTCGGGAGAGCACTATGAACTCCATCTACTGTATTACCTGCAAGAGAATCTGGGCTCTCGTATTGCTGCCCTGAAGGCAATGTGACTGACCTCTGCAGAACTCTGCTCCACTGGCTGCTTTACCGAACGAGGAGATGTAAGAGACTAGAGAAAATAGGATGGGACATTGCATTTTGGTGCCTGCCACATGTACACACACGTACACACACACACACAGAGACACTTTTTTAAAAGTAAATTTGGTGCCATACAGGAAATTGAAGTACGGTGACCTAATAACTTTAAAGCTTGGGGTGTAAATAAAATCAAATGTCTGTGGTATGATGCAGTACCATGGGTGTTCTCTTGGGGGAGGAGCTGAAACTGAAAATAGCGTACTCTACAGCACCAGATCGTCGCTTTTTAGAAGCATTATGACATATTGATGTATTTTTACAGTGTGTTCCTTGGTATGTTATTACATAGTACTGGATGATTTACTCATTACACAGCAGGAGTTTACCTGAATGGTTACAACTTGTATTACATTTTAAATGCTATCATATAGCTTTTGTGCTTCATGAAAGGAATGCGTCTCACTCCTTAGAAGCTGGTCACAAGTTAGATACATCACCTATCTAGATGTTAATTGTTTAAGAAGAAAGACTTTTAAGCTGCCTCCTAAAGAATTTAAATTTTGGATTCAGTTCAGTTGATGCCGGGTTCTTTTCAATGATTTCTTCTCTCCACAGGATAAATCACACTCTTTTTTTAGTTTCAGCAGCTCGAGATCCTATCCTGATTGTACTTGATTTCAGTGGGGAAGTGAAATTATATTTTACTGTGATACAGGCACAACAATCTTTTATTCTGAGATGCAAACTAATTTAAGTCAAAGAGCTGAAACTCTGTAAATTTTAAAACAAGCTTAAAAGTGCAGCTCATTTCTCATTGACTTTTTCCCTTGATGTTCATTCTGGAGCTGGTTTTGCAATACTGTTTTCTTACTGTCACATGAGCATGGTCTAGGTATATGCATCCCATTATGATTTTAAAATTCCAATACTCTAATTCAAAGGCCTACATAGGATTTAGTGAGGAGAGACCTTACAAACACTACATGTGAGGCAATATGAACTGTTTCGTTGAATTTCCTGCTTTATTTGAGGGTCTGTTTCCCAGGCTCGTGCTCAGTTCAGCTCTCCGTTCCTGGGTCCTTTCTAGCACTGCTGCCTGGCATGATTATGATGCTGTATTTGAGAAACCCTCCCCTGTATAGCTTAAGGTAACCCCGCTGAGCCGAAAGGATATGCAATCCCACTTGTGCTCTTGCTAGTGAGGTTTGAACTCAGCAGAAGGCTTGGCTAAAAAGTATCGTAAGTGTGTGAAGTCACTTTGAGCTTGCAACAGGTCGTTTAAGATGAAAATCCATAGCAAAATGATTCTCTTTAATCCAGGAAATTCTCCCCTTGGGGCTTACCTCTGAAACTCCTGTAAGTTTTAATGGTTTTCTTAGAAATCTAAGAACTTCCTTTTTTTTTTTTCTGTTTCGGTGCTAGAGAGCAGCAGAGCATGATTTTCTTTCCATCTTCTAAAAATCTGGAACCACTCTCAGTGTGTACGCTCTTAGTACTCCACATGTTGTAACCTTGTATTTTCTTTGCTTTTGTACTGTTCAGCTTGATCCTGAAACTCTGGGATTTAACACAGTCTGGCTGTATTCTATCAAACCGCATCGTTTTTCGGTTAGGCTGCTGGGCAGATGCACCAAAGCTGTCAGAGCTGGTGCAGTTACACGGTTGTAAAATCTGTGTGTGAGAACAGGATCCATTTTTCGGGTTACACAAAAGCTAGCCAAAGCAAACAGGCGTGCAGGAAATGCAAATTTCCTCCGAGGTGGGGGTGCTTGGTTTGGGCTGTTTCCTGGTTTTCAGATCACAGTGATTTTTAAGTGGATCAGTTAAAATACCATTAGCAGGTCAATACCAGGCTTACAGTTTTATTTTGGGCAAGGCACGGCAGGGACGGAGGCCAGCTCCTAGAATGTCTTCTCTTAGTTGTTGTGACTGAAGCGAACGCAGCATCCCTGTGGAGTGTGCTATAGTCAGTATGGAGAGTCGGGTAAATCTGCTGGTGCATTTGAGCTCGAGCAGCACGGCAGTGAGTAGAGACAGGTGTAAGCTGTTACGATGGAATCCCATTGTGTTCCTTACGTGTTTATGCTGTATTATATATACATATATCTATATCTGTTCATATATACATATATGTATAAAACTACACGTGGATAGTATCGCCTTTTCCAAGGTTGTTTATATTTTGTTCAATACTAAATTAACTTGCTTTTTGGGGTGTTTTTGTTCTTTTTCTAGAGGTGATTACCCTGGAATGTAAATGTGTATGATTTTTAAGATGAAATTGATCCTTTTGTTTAAAAAACAGAACAAAAACGGCCTTCATCAAACAGTGCTTTTTTGGGAACTGAAGAACTAAATGTTATGCAAGCAAACCAGGCTAGGTTTTGATTTGGCACAGGATGTGATTATAAGTACTGACATATAACTTTCTAATAATGCATCCTTTCACTGTTTTAACTATATATATCGAAAAGCTATTAAAGTACAACGTACTGTAAGTACTCTGCAACATAAATTATGTATTACCTGCTGTCCTACAGATGTTTTTTCTTTCCACTGTAGTTAAGCACTTTAAGACCCCATGCTCTCTTACCTTGTGGAAGTGCTGGGAGGATTTATCATCAGAATTTTGTAGTTCTTGCAAAAGACACCTGTTTGTAGGTGAAGGTGTGAGAGATGCCTTACGTGAGGTCTGATCCAGCCCTACGCAGTCAACAACTACATTCCCAGTGACACGGGAAGAAGGGCAAAGCCCGTTGCAACTGCAGAGGTGAGAAGGTGTTAGTGCTGAGGACCGCTGCGTCAGTGCTGCTGGGGGGAGTAGTAGTCCTGCACCTCGTGTGGGAAAGTGTCGGTCCGGCACTGGGCCAGAGCGGTGGCTTTGCCCTGCTCTGCGCCGCTGGGGTCAGCTGCTCCAGGTTGTGCCTTGTGGTCCAGGAGATGGTAGTGTCACTCAGGAAGAGGTTTCCAGCCTGTTTGATGTTTGGGATTATACTTTGTCACTTCTTGTATGTTAAAAAAAAAGTCTTGGTTAGTGCAAGTTTTAAGCAGAACTAGTGAGATCCTGGGGGAGCGCCTGCGAGGGAGGTTGTCTGTGGAGGAAAAACACGTGAGAAGGAACCATCCCTGTGGCTCCCGGCCCACACGTTGGTGTGTCCCCTTGGGGACCTTCTGCCTTCAGCAGAGGTCTGCCCCGAGCCCGGCAGGACACCTGCTCTGCGCAGGAGCAGGACTGAACCTTCATTGCATGGTGGATATGAGTTGCAGAGGTGTCTTTGAGATGAAAGTTTTAATTTCATACATTTAAAGTAGTATATATGGAATATGGGGATCTGAGTGATGAAATACTGGAGTGGTTGGGTGTTGATGCCAGCAGTTTCTGCTCGTTTGCAGTGGCTGGGCTTGGTTGTGCTTGTTTCTCATAGAAGCACGTTGTTTCGCCCCGTTTCAAGGCAGCTTCCAGTAATTCCTCTTGAGTGTGCAATGCGCAAAGCTGTTGGGTTTCACCCCCTTTATGTCTTCTTATTCAGAACAAAGTAGAATTAATAACTACCCAGAACTGCCTAATTTTTATAAGCTCCAATAACTTGTTTGTGAATGAAATCGTGAGTTCAAAACACCAAGTAAAGCTTTGGAAATCTACTAACTTCATTGTACTAGAATGGAAAATGCATTCCCTACTTACTGGTGGCATTTGGGCATAGGCCATGGAGATACTTTCCGAGCAGGATGGTGTAGTAACGCTGTAACCCCAGAGCGCCGTATGTCTGAGCCTGTGTGGCAAATTACGGAGAGTTCACAAGCTCCGCGCCCGGGGTTCCCGACCCTGACTCCCCACCAGGAAAAGCAGGTTGTGTTTCTGCTGTGTGTGTCCGTGTGTAAGGCAGGCTGTTGTGCTGCTGGCGTGAGGCTCAACCGTTAACGAGGCAATAATAGAGTATAAATAAAGGAAATAATCAGCCAGATTAGGACACTGCCTTGAATTGCCTGTTTACTTGAGTACCAGAACCCTGTAAAGACTTTTAGTGTGTCCCTCGCGGTTCTCCAGGCCGCTCCTTTGGAAGGGGAAGAGAGATCTTCATGCGGTTTTTACTTGGATGTTCCGCACAGTAGAAGTTCAGGTGTTTAAATTTAGAACATGAAGTGCCTGCTGTTTGCGTTAACAGAATTGCATGTCTCACTCCAGTGGGTTTATTGGTCTCCCTCCCTCCCCTACCTTTCTAGCTACATGGCTTTTAATCATGTAAAGTGGAGACATTAGTTTTGCTGCATTTTATTACAAAACCTTTGTTGCAATAAAGATGCTGCTAAATAAATTGAATTAAATGGTTTTTCCCCCTGTATTTTGAACGGTCTCTTCCTGATCCAGTAGAGTTTGTGTGTAATTAAATCTCTTCCCTCATTGCGCTGTGGAAAGAGGCAATGATGGAAAACGTGCGTGCATGTTTTATATACTTGTCGGGGAGTTTAGCAAAAGCATCTGCGATTTTCCCTGTCCCTCGTGGTTAGGGAAACTGATATAAACAGGAAGAGCAGGCGTTTGCTTGGCACAACCGCGTTCCCGCTCCTAAACGTTCCCTTGCGAACGCGGTTGGCAGCCCTCGGCAGCCAGCAGCCGGAGCTGTCGCACCGGGTACGGCACGGCCGCAGCTTCGCTGGCCGAGTGCCACCGGGGAGGAGGTGGCCTGGTGCCGAGGCAGAAGGACAGAGGGACCTGTGAGCAGTGGACGGGCTCTGCCAAGAGGAGAGATGTCTCCTCGTGCAGTCGCCTCATGCTTGGCCTCGTGGATGCCTTTGTGAGCAGTATGGGCTTTGCAGGCACCCTGGTTCTGCTTAGTGCTGCCCTGAAGGGGCTGGGGGGTCTCAGGGCAGTCACAATTCCCCTTTTTGCTCATTCATCCTGATTTTTCACCCACGTGGAAGCACCCCCTATTTTGGTGGCTTTCAGAAATACGCTGGTAACCAGCCGTGTGTTGATACATTGCATTGTGCATCCCTCTGGGGTTTCTGTAGGCCCTACCATAACATGGCAAAGCTTCCCCAGGAGCCTTCAGCAGCCCTTGTGCAACACAAGCTGGGACGCGAGTGTCTCACCAGCGACTGGTTGTGGGTGTTTGGGTTGTGGCTGGAGGAGGGACGTGCTTGTGCCTTTGAGCTGGATTTGCAAGTGTGTGCCAGTAGGTCGAGGGAGATTCTCCTTCCCCTCTACTCTGCCCTAGTGAGGCCTCATCTGGAGTACTCTGTCCAGTTCTGGGCTCCCCAGTTCAAGAAAGATGAGGAGCTACTGGAGAGAGTCCAGCGCAGGGCTATGAGGATGAGGAGGGGACTGGAGCATCTCTCCTACGAGTAGAGGCTGAGGGAGCTGGGCTTGTTCAGCCTGAAGAAGAGAAGGCTGCGAGGAGACCTAATATATGCTAATAAATATCTGCAGGGTGGGTGTCAGGAGGATGGGGCCAGACTCTGTTCAGTGGTGCCCAGCGACAGGACAAGGGGCAACGGGCACAAACTGAAGCAGAGGAAGCTCCAGCTGAACATGAGGAAGAACTTC
>Ga0065711_1031226_pt1 | contig 30231 bp, 21 predicted proteins | sample Hoacrofraction12_FD_59098 | JGI IMG/M metagenome (GOLD analysis project Ga0065711, IMG submission 59098) | Hoatzin crop microbial communities from Cojedes, Venezuela - Epithelial fraction 12 v2 (version 2) | ecosystem: Host-associated > Birds > Digestive system > Esophagus > Crop | place...
CCCAGAGAGGTAGTGGAGGCCCCATCCCTGGAAACATTCAAGACCAGGTTGGACAGGGCTCTGAGCAACCTGATCTAGTTAGCGGTGTCCCTGCTCGCTGCGGGGCGGTTGGACTAGATGACCTGTAGGGGTCCCTTCCGACCCCAAACTTTCTATGATTCTGTGATTTCTATGATTCTACCCTTAGGGACAGCTGGTAGTTAACACTAGCGATAACCCTGGTGTTGTAATAAATACCAAAGCAGCTTTCTGCAGGGACAACAGGTTGCCCGCGGTTATGACAGGAACCTTAATAGTGCAATTACAGCTGATCTGAAAACATGGAGGGGCTGTCAGAAATGTTAAAATTTCATCTGAACTATTTTTAACATTGAAAATGTTTATCTTTTTCTGGTTTCTGTATATGTCATCGCCTTGCCTAATGGGAGCTGCAGTGAGAGTTCTTCATGCCCACACCCAAATCTACACATGAGATGCTGGGATAAGACTACAGATCCCATGATGCCCATATAGCAAAATGTGATGACGAGTAGCTGAAGACACTGGCTCTTGAAAATGGAGAATGAATTACCATAGATGGTTAAAGTTCCTATTGCAATTTTCATTTGAGACAAAATACCTATTTTTGTCTGAAAACCCCGAACATCAGTTTTTCAGACATTTTCCTTTCCAAAGAAAATTTGAGTGTCCAGAAAAGCACAGGCAAGATTTTTAAGGACAGCTAGGGTCTGTTAGGAAATAAATTAATGTAAGGAAGAAAGGAATACTTACAAGCACAGAAGCCCTTCTGCAGGCAAGCACATATTTTCTGCACAAAAACCCCCACTTTATAAAAAATTTCTCAATTTAAGCAATGTTATATTTTGACAGTTGTAATTATAATGGCCTGCAGCCTTTGACTTTCACTTCATGGAGCCTTTGCTGTTAATGCAGAACTGATTTAGGGACTGGGGTCCCTAACAGCAGCTGACTCTTATTGGGTTTTGTTTCCAGCAGTAGAAGAGTGAGATGAATGACCAGGTATCCCAAAACAAGCAGGAGGAAACCCCTCAACACATGGCCAGAGCACGGAGGAGAACGGTAACTCAGGTCAACTCAAACACAGATATTGTCCTGGTTTTCCAAAGTCCAAAAGATGCAGATGACCTGGGTTTATAGGACAGGATTGACAGAATTGGCTGGTGTCCCCCTGACTTTGGAGTCTTCTGAGATCAATTTGATCCCTGATGCTGGGTAAGGTCATGATCACGACAGTCCTGCCTCACCCGTTACACTGCTAGTGCAGGAACACATGGCAGCGGGGAATGACAGTTGCACCATGCCTCTTGCGGTGCTTGATTTACCTCTCCCTCCTCTGCTTTTGCTCTGTCCCCTCCTGCACTCGGAGCCCTCTTTGGGTTGTGTGGGAGTTTGCGTGCTGGTGCCATGCAGTGGACAGAGGAATGAAGATGAGCTGAGTACAGAGGGTAGGTGGCCACCCTGTTTGCAAGTGGAGTTCGACCTGAGCAATTAGCACTGATCTCTGCCACTGAAAGATGCCAGAAGCCTAGGAGTGCGCTGGCCTTGGCATCTGTCATGTCCATCCTTCTCAGATAACCTGGTTGCTGACATTTTCTCACTGGGGCTCAGGAAAAGGAGGTTTCCGTACCCTCCTGGGCTGAAGCATTTCAGACTTTAATGACTCAAGTCTGTGGAACAGAAGCAATAAAGATGTGGGAGAGAAGGAGGGGAAGCAAACTCTCTCTCAAAGGTACCAAAGTGTGTAACACCTCATAAAGCAGTGGGAACTGGAGCTCGGAAAGTTATTGGAATCAAGACTTTCATCTCCTGTCAATAAAGCGTTATCAGCACCGAGCCCAATTTTCGGCTCTTAATTCCAGATGTGCACATTGGAACTTCATGCCTCTTCTCATGCCGAAACCTGCAGCTATGTTCAGGCCCCAGGGCAGATGGAAAGCAAAACTAGAGAACAGACAAGTTCCTTCCATTTGTGTCCAAATGCAGGAGTGCTAGAGTATGTGCAAGGTTTAATCCCCACTTTCCGGGGTTCCAGTCAGGATGAAAGGCTGTGACCTTGCAATGTTCCCTTGATGAGGCCGAAGTGCATGGCTGAAATAATATGAAAGGCCATGAGCTGTGGCTTCTCTGAAGTCTAGAAAAAGAGGAGCCATTCAGTTTCCTGAATAATCTGAAGCCTTTCACTGGGATAAATTCTTTGGACAAAGGCATCTGTCTATATCTTTTCTCCAAAAGGATCATAGTATGGACAGAAATGAAACCATACATTTACTTAATATTGTGCTTTAGTCCTGAAGAGATGGAGATGACAGCTTACAGTCTTTACTGCCTCTTATTCTTCCCCCATTGTCTGTTGGTGGAAACACAACTATGTCAGCTAGAAGCGAGTCTGGCTCTTCCCTGCCAATATCAGCCTGCATTTCAGTCCTGAGAAGCCAAATGTCACAAACTTAAGTAGTGAGTTAAAAACTTTATACCACAAGAAGGTGAACGTTGCCACCATTGGAGTACAGGTGAGGATCATGAGGCTGAAAATGGTCTGGTACTGTCTAGTCAGGGTGCTGGAGGTAATATCTAATCCCCATGGCTTTTGAAAGTAGGCATTCTACTTAACTGCCTAGCTTTATTCACCAGTACTTGACCACATTGTTCTGTGAGAGTTAGCTGAGAGGTGCTCTCACAGCAGCAAGAAGGGCACCTCACCTGCTCACGTCCTGCCTTAAGCCAGAGGAAGGGTGTTGACGGATGTGCAAGTAAGGTGGAAGTCACACAATGGTTGAGTTCATTGACAATACCCAGAATGTGCACCTTGGCTCTCTTCACTGGGCAGTTACAAAATGTCCCCACCGCCTGTGCCTTAGGACACCGTAGGGCACACTTTGGCTTGCCATTGATTGTGCTTTGAGATCTGTATTTGAAGTCATAACAAAAGCAGACAAAATCACATCAGGCCAAGAATAAGTGTTGCACCAGGCACTTCTGGCAGCCACTTTACACAGCAGAATAATTAAATATAGTGTCTTTTGGGGTATATGAAAGAATAGTGCTCTTTTTCTTATCTCATCTATATATTTGCCAAGAAGCAACCAGAGAACAGGCAGCTCCCTTCAGTGGCAGACAGCCGCACTTTTTGGAACCAAGCGTGCAGGGAGTTGGAGATATTCCCATACAAAATCTATGGTAAATTCTCTGGGAATAGGGAATGCAGAAGAAAAAAGGTGAAGCAAGAAAGGGTAAGGAAGAGAAAATGATAGAGAAATCCCTCTTGTGAGTTGCAGCAAGTCTTCATGTTCAAAGTGAAAGCGATAGAAACACTAAACATTTTATAGTGCAGCTTCATTTGTTTAGGCTTCCCTATTGAGCATTAAATTTTATGGCACTTTAAAGAGTGCTTGACAGTTTTGTAAAGCCCTGCATTAAACACACATGTACACGCACACATGTGCATGCACACATGCGCACATGCACACACACACGCAGAGCTTTAACGACCTCAGCATCTTGTAGTGGCCCAATACATTCCAATTTTACACTGCGAACTTAATGCAAAGCATCAGAAAACACTTTGCTAGGGGAGAAGCATTTGATGTTGAAGAGGAGAGAGGAGCAGAGGGAAAGAGTTCAGAAAGAGCCAAACCAGGCTCAATGGAGCCCACTCCAGCCCTGTCCCCAGGCAGCCTCATGAGAGCCAGGTCTCACTGGTGAAGCAGCCAGCCCCGCGTACTATGTCCACAGGAGATGTTTGTCTTCTCCGGAGGAGTTGTCGCCGTGTGGGATGTGCCTCGTAGTCAGCTCTCCCCACCCGAACAGATGTTTGCACTGGTTTGATGTAGGTACGGTGGAAGGTGCAGCTGCATGGTAAAGCACGGGGCGCACAGAGGGCACCAAGTGGGGACCATGCTCTGCTGGCAGGCTGTCAGATGGATGAACACATCATCTGGGCACCAAGGAGACTTCCAGGAGATGGCCCGGCTTCCCCTGCACCCAGATGTATTTGGTGGAAGGAACCGGCGTCTTTCACAGGATTTCCTTTCATGTCCCCCACACCACTCACCCTCCGTACCTTCTGCCAAAGCCTTGATGGACTTCTCATATGATAAGACAGAATAATGAGGTAGGTTTTAAGTGGGTCTGAGACTCCAAAATCTTCAAGGGAATGCTGGAGGCACTGAAGGACCGTGCTTCCTTGGAAACACCTAATCCCCTTCAGATGAGAACCTTTAATTCGTGTGACCCCAGAGCCATGAATCACTCACCGAAGGCCTGATCCTCAGCGTGCTTCGCTGTCAGTTTAGCAGTGGAAGAAGTGCTTTCTTTATGGTTTTCACTCTGGCACACTCTGTCTGCTTAGGAATCCAGAGGGAGACCATTCATCAACAACTTTGTCTACCTCAACCTCTCTTCATGGCACCCCAACCTCCTGCGACAAGAAGGTGAACATCAAGCTGTGGACACGGATGATGCCATGTTGCCAAACACAGGGTGTTTCTTTAACTCCTCTAGTTGCCCCAGCACATTCTGGCAGATGGGAAGCTGTTGGTCAAAGCAAGCAGAGCTGCTCTTCTTGCACTGACTGGGCTGCATTGCTATGTTAGGGCAGCAGAGGTGGGGGCTAATGGCACATGCAGGGCATCTCCATCAGAGTCTCAGGAAGGGCTGAGTGGCAGGAGCAGGAGCTGAGGGCACACAGGGGTGTATGGTTTTGCACTACTTGAGAAAGTAGCATTGGACCACCAAATGACCACCTGACACCGAGCCTTCCTTTGGGGGTTTTGAGGGAGCATTTTGGTGCCACTGAGGTTGCAAGCATAGTCCTTGCTTAGTCTCCCTCTCAGAGTGCCATGCCACCTCTTGGTCTTCTTGGGTTGCTGGCATAATTCTGCTTCCATCTGCTCTGCTTCTGAGTCCATATAAAGTGCTTGTTTGTTCCATGCCACCTCTGCTTGAGTAGCTGGGAAATACAGACCTATATGAGACAAACTTGATGTGAGAAAAGCATTTCTGAGACCTTCTTTGCAGAGCTGAAAAGAGTTGAGAGAGAATGAATATGTTATCCCATCAGGACCTGGATTTTGGTTGCTTTTTTCCTTTTTGGGTTATTTTATTTTCCATTTGGGGTTATTTTAAAGCAACGCTTTATTAAAATGAGTATCCCCCGGCTATTGCAGAGATTCCTGTCACATCCTGAGGGCCTTTGATCTTACAAACACAAGGAATCCAATGAAAGAAGACTTCAAGCAATTATATCTAGCTAAGGTTTGCGATCTAAAAAAAGAAAAGACATGCTGCTCTTACCAGAACTGGCTTTTTGTTCATTGACTGTGGTGGTGTGAAAACACTGAAAGTCTTTGGGAACTGTTAGGGTTCTTTGTTTTATTTACTGCTGTACATGTTTTTAAGAAGAAAAAAAGCATGAAGACTTGTCTGCTGTAAAACCCAGGTGTTTTTCCTGGCTCTAACTGCAGGTTAGACGTGCCTCTGAGTTGCAGCTTAAAGACTGGCATTTCACAAGATTTAAATTTGTGCCCTGCAGTGGTTACACTGCAATTCAAGGACCATCATGTACAGATACAACTGTTGACTTCAGTGTAGCTTCCCCAGCCCCAGTGGCAGAGAATAATCAAGAGCAGAGCCTTATACACATGCCATGAAAGACTGTGAAGGACTCCAGTCACCTACCTGGCCGGCTGATAGCCCACCCTGAAGCCTGAGACCTGGGAGGTAGCCATGGCTGTAGAAAGCTGCACCAGAGCTATAGCAGATATGCTGCACGCACACTCCATGCACTGCCATACAAACATCTTATGATGTAGCAAGATGTGGGACAGAGAAGGACAGCACAGAAGTAAATTGGGAGCTGGCTTTTCTTTCTTGTTTTACTTCCTGAGTAATATGACCATTATGCTGGGATCATAGGTTGGCCCTCTAACATAGATCAATTCTCAGCTCCTTTATAGAAGACAAAGATGGGATTTAAACAGTGGAGAATATAAGTTATATACATTTTGAACATGTATGTGCTGTATTTTTTAAGCATTTGCTATCATCTTCACTGGAGGTTTCCAAGAGCACTGTAAGAGTGCTTAATACTTACTTTCTTCCAGTGAGTCAGTTACCTCTGTTTTTAGTTGTGTAGCTTAAACACTAGTATGCCTGAGTTTTCCATTGAAACTTGCACTTTGAGCATCCTGAGAGACATGCATCTCATGCAGAGGTACTGCATGAGATGTCATGCTGCTGTCACTCAGTGTGGGAATGTGTCTCATGATCCTTGCCTCTTGCTGTTAGAGTTGGACCTGATCTGGCACTGGTGTACTGGCTGGCTCCTAACCCTGGGGCATAGCAGATTTTGAAACCAGGACTGAGAAAGCCAGGACCAAGACTTGGAATATGAGCAAGGAGAAATTAAGCCAGTCTAAGACTTTAGTCCTGGTGGCTAACTGGCGTAAGACACGATGTGACTGTACCCACAGGCATGAGTTGATTCAGTCTCGCCAAGCAAGCAGCCTGACCCCATGTCCATGCTGCAGTGTCAAGGGAAAGCACATATCCTGGTTCAGTCCTGGCTCCCACAGCGAGTCGACAGCAGGGCCAGGAGCAGAATCACAGTTCTGAAGAATCCCACCCAGCTGCTCCTCTCCCAGATCGGTCCTGTATTGTCTTTGGGAACCCACCAGCAGGCAGGCAACAAATTATGCAGATAGGGGAGCTTTTAAATACATGCTTCTAATTATTCAGGTTCCTGGTCCAAAGCTCCACACTTTTACTTGTGGTAAAAATGACTTGTCTTTTTTTGGGGCCCCCTCCCTTCTTTCTTCCTCTATTTTAATTTCTCAGTCTTTTTGTCTTTCCTGAGAAAGAGAACTGGCTGTTTAAACATCATTAAAGCCAACTACTTTTCACAAAATATATGCTTGCAGGCAGAACCCCATTGCACCAGGGACAAATACATCCTGGTCCCAGAGCTGTCATCACAACCATATGCTTTGTACTGTGTCTCTGAATGGATTTGTCCCAAGGTGAATACGGTAATGCTTTAAAGTAGTGTATTTGTTAAGTATTCTGTCAGATGTGTAAATCAGAACAGGACAGCGTCATTTCTGCTGGGCAGGCAGGATCCTAGCAGGATGCCAGAGCCTCATGAACAGCAGTCATGGGGACTGAACTTCACACCACGTCCCCTCCTTGGTGGTGAGAAGAAGCTCAGGACCTGCTCATGGGAAGACGTTCCCAAACTAACGTTCATGAGCCCCGCCAGGGTCATGAATCCAGATGTGAAAACAGAAGTAAGGGCTGCAATTCCACTAGTGAGGGCAGAAATGGAAAAAAGCCTGGGGATCACTAGCGTAATGCGCTTTCTAGATAGATCACTCAAGGCAGCCTTGCACCAATTTAGTCATCCCTCAAAGGAGAGTATCTACTTCTTGTGAGCTTGTGATGCTTCTGGGAACCGTGACAGTATAGGCACCAAAATATTTCCTGTCTGGCAAAGCCATTCTGTGCCTAATTCACCACATCATTTAACGTTTGGGATGTGGCAGTTGGGCACGTACCAGAAAGGAGCAGCCACAAAGTCTGAACTCTCCCCAAGTTTGGGAGTACTCAGATCCCTGCGTTCACTTCAGTTTCCTCTCTGGCTTCGGCTTGGAATGTTTGTGCCAGCAACCTAGAGAAGAAAATGAAGTCCATTGCACACAGATGCTTGGCCAGCTCTCAGTAATGAAACACGTCTTTATCGTCCACAATTTTTGATTTAAGGAAAGGGGCAAAACTGCCCACAGTTTGCAGAGAAAATAAAATATATAAAAAAAGAAGCAAGCCTCAATGCTTAGGTTGTGAAACGCAGCTTCCTCGGGACAATAAAGACGTGTTTCATTATGGAAAGTGGCCGACCATCTGTGCGCGCTTGACTCGTATCCCTCAGATCTGGGAAGTAACAAGGCCAGTTTTACACTCACTTCGCCGACTGTAACTGCGCTGACGTGTCTGACTTTGTAAACATTGCCAGCATTTTCGGAGCTAAGACCACATGCCTCCCGCTCGTCTGGGCACGCTCCTCCCGTGGGGTGCTGGGGAGCCCTCCCGCTTCCCCTCCAGCAGGCAGAGACGTTCGGCATGCCACCTGTCTGTTATGTGCTGCTCCAAAGGGCTCCTTCCCGTGCGACTGGCAGCCTCTAACACGGCTGAAATGACCTCAGAGGAGCAGCACTCATGCTGTTTAAAGGGCGTCGTGTGACACGCTACCTTGGGCTGAAGTAATACTAGGCAGACCACGCTTTGTTGGTAAAATCCTGCAGTGGCCCCGTGCATGCTGCTCCGCTGTTTGCTGTGCTTAGGCTGATTGTCAAGCAAGGGAGAGCTGCTGGATGGATGCACCTGGAGCTGGATGCTCCCCATCTGTACGTGGTGTATGGTAGTGGCAGTGAAGGTGCCCGTATCACCCCCGGCCCCCCAGCACTGCTCCTCTGCTGCCTGAAGCTGCCCAGTCATTGCCCCACCTCCCCTGCTGACACTGCCCGCAAGGCTCCTGCTTGCAGTGAGGCTTTCTGAGCTGTGGATGCTTCTGTCTGCACGCCTGGGCAGCCCTGTGCTGGGATGATGGTGCCGAGGAAGAGAGAAAAAAGGAGATCCACCATGGGCAAAATGGTGCTACACTCTTGGAGGCTGTTTTGTCATATCAGCCACTGTGCCTGACCCATGGGTACTTGCTGAAGAGGACACTGTGGGCGAACAACTGCTCCCACCATGATCACCAGCCAGTGCCATGGAGAAATGGGCAGGGTGATGCTAGAGGAGGCTGCCGCAGGAAGGGCATTCTGTGTGCAAAGAGCGGGATGGAGAGGAAGGTGAGATGTCCTGGGGTTGGCTCCATTTTGGGGTCAGGTTCTTAATGGCATGGAAGGTTTCACCTCTCATATCTCACCTGTTGAAGGCCAAACCTTCAGGCAGATCTTTGGGTTTTACATTTTAAACGTGTTCTTTTATGCTTCTGACTCTCTATGCAGTCTATCTGTCCATTCCTCTCTGATGCTTTCTATGGCTATTCAAGAACCAAGACTGCCGCTGGTTAGGAAAAAACCCCATCCAATTTCAGGAGAGACAGAGCTCTGGGAAAAGTAACAGTTGATACCTACCCAACATGATTGAGGATGTACCAAAATCTACTCAGGCTGCTCCAAAATCCATCAAAGGCAGCATAAAGACTCCAGCTGTGACCACCAGCCCTTGGATCAGGTCCTAAATGAAGCCATGTGAAGTACCCGTGGACAGAAGAAACACAGCCCTAAGTGCACGATGCGGCAAAGATACGGCATTTCCCAAACCGCAGGCAAACTGATTTAAAAAAAAAAAAAAAAAGAAAACAAAAGGAAAGAAAAAAAAAATGGCCAGAAGAGCAGAACAGAGCAGGCTTCCTCCGTGTCTGTGCTGTACGTCTCAGAAAGGGTAATACAGTACCAGGAGCCCTCATTTCTAAACATGACACAAGGAGCTGGAATTGGTGTTTACACAGTCATTTTAGGGAAGGAAGAGAGTTTAATTTCAGCAGCACCCCACCTACACGTGTGCCTGGATATCATTATTGGCAGGTGCATATAATCACAAAAACACCAATCAAATAATAAAAACATTAAGTTTCAGCTCAAGATCAAAAGAATGAACCAAAACCTCTACCCTAGCTCAGCCTGATGTGTCAGCCACATGCCTCAATACCTATAGCTTCAAGATTACACATTCCTCCAAGGCACATATGTTCAGCTCTCTGGGAAAGCTGAGGAGCTTCTCCTCCTGGGCCCCCACCTGTAAAATCAGTCAGCAGCAGCATTGCTGGGAGTAATGCAATGAAACCGAGCTAGGGGAAATTTCTGGAGGGTGAGGTCTTGTAAAGGCCCGTAGGCAAAAGCCCAAGGAGCAGCGCAGCTCGGGTAACCGATACCAGTGAGCAGATGTCCAGCCGTGCCTGCTGAGGGTTTGCATTACCCCTTTGGGGACGAAGGTGGCTGAGCAGGCTGGTCAGGGACAGACAGGTGACAATGCAGCATTATTGAAAGTGGGAGACATGGTAGAATGGCACTGACTGAAAATAAACATCCTTCCAAGGCTGGGGTCACATGCCCATCGTTTAGGTCATTTTAGAACTAGGTTAGATAAGGAGTTGAAGAAGACGTGCTGCATCAGTCTTGCACTGCCTTCCCAGGGGAAAGTTTGAGATAGGATTTAATAGCTTTTCCCCCCCAGTTCTAATTTCCATTAAGTGGAAGGTTTTGTGCCTGCCAAAACCAGAAGGCAAGGATTCTTTGAAACGCTTGGCTAAACTCTCTTGCTTGCACCAGCAGAAGCATGGATTTAATTCCACAGCAATCACTGGAGCTCACCCAGGGCCACTGGTGTTTGGGGCAGGAGCTTGCCTGATGTCCTCGCCATATCCCCTGCTCCAGCCTTCACACAGATGCTGCTCATGTCTGTCCAGTGCTCAGAGTAGCTGCCCCGTCACCCCGGGAAAGTCGGTCCCTGTCTCCGCCATGGTACGGTGCAAGGTGGCTTTCTTGGGGTTTTACTCTTTCTAAACGAACTAGCTGCTGGCCACTGAAACTGGCTTTTTAGAGTCACTAAATTGCAGTTGCTTGGCATTGTCTGCCCAGACAAGCAAGGAAAAAAGGAAAGGGAGCAAGAGATCTGTGCGCACAGTGTGCAGGTCAACAGTGGTTTATTAAGTCCCATTAACCATATGGTCACGATTATAATAAAAGTCTGAGTTATGGCCAGTGACATGTGTAAACCACCCCCCCTCCTCAAAACCCAGTATATATATGATGGGTGTAGATTCAATGTGAGCATAGACCTATATCACAAGTTTTTTTAACCCTTTCTGATCCCCAGGGAAAAGGAATAAAGACATGAATGCAGCCTGGCTGTGTCTCATAACCATGCAGCTCAGCAAAGCCTCTCAAAAGATGTAGCCTCTTCTGCTGCTGCTCTCCTTTCCTTCAAGGGCTTGCTGCAACTGCTCAGGTTGGCAGACTGCTCTTACACCTCCAGACCCCAGTAATTAGGATACTTTTCCATATACCAGCAGTGGGCCCAGCTGCTGCTCCCTCTCCATCTCCCTTGCAATGAATCTTCGTGGCTCCCGCGGGCTCCCCCTGAGCTGGGTGGGTGTAATTCAGTGCAGAATTTGGCCCTGCATATTTCTGAGCAGTTGTGTAATGGGCCAGCTCTGGACTGAAACACCTGCAGGCTGACCCTTGCAAGCGAGAAAATCTTCCTAACGCTGTGAATACCTCACATTTCTTTAGTACCACACACGGAAAGTGCTCACAGTACTCTGCTGGCGTGTAATGATTTGACATGTGAGATTCAAAGGCTCTTCAGCTATTTCAGTGGTCAAAGAGCCAAGGTGAAAAGAGTCACAGGCTAACATCAGTGATGACATTGGTGATGGAGCTAGAAAGAAAATTCAGAGAGCATGAGTAGGAAGAAGCAGCAAAACTTTCTGAAGTATTTTCCTGGTCAAGCCAGACAAGGCAACAAACAGTGAAAAGGAATATGTAATTTTAAAAATTCTTTCCATTTTAATCACTGTGGGAGTTCTTCACCCCTGGAAGGAAATTTAAATGTGTGAATTTTTACTTTGGCAATGTTCCTTTGAAACAGAAAGACTTGACCTGGCTGTGAAGGGCAGTGGCCCCTCCCAGGTTGCCTCTTCTGCTGTGCAATGTGGCTGCAAGCAGCGGGGCTGCGGCTCCTCCGGCTGCCTTGCCAGTGGGCTGGGGGCAAGCTGGGCCACGGTCACAGGCAAGGGAGCTGGAGAAGCTGTGCGGAGGCCGGGACCCCTGCTCAGAGCCCATGGTCAGCCCATCACCGGTCCCTGCGGCTGCTGCTGCCTTGCCACTGCCTCTCCCGGCCTGCAGCCGAGCCCTCCGGAGAGGCAGTGGTACTGGCAACTCTGCCGTGCTGACTCTGGCTGCTTGACTTGTGGAATCACTGCAACACGATTCACACCCTGTCCTGTCTTTCCAAGTGATTAATCTGCTGGTGAGGCTCTCTTCTCTCAGTGCTCCTTGCTTCGCCTGTGTGTTAGCATCTCCTCCTCCCACCTGAACACACACCAGGCATATCTCCAGCTCTTGTAAATTGGGGCAGGTCTGGTGACATCTTGCCCCAGCAGAGATTTTGGCCTGTTGGTCTTTCTTTGACCATGAACAATGATATTATAAAAGATATCTCCATTTCCTGGCTCTGAGGAGAATAAAAATGCAGCTCTTCATGGTTTGGATACATCACTGCTAAGGCATGGAGAGACTCCTCGCTCCTTGGCCCTGTTACCGGGTTGACCTGAAAAGCGACAGAATTAGTGCCCTGCTCTACATCAGGAGCGGGGCTGGTGGCAGAGAGCAAGTGGGTGCAGTGAGGCATGGGCCGGCGTGGCAGGCAGGGGAGCAGTAGCTGGGGTGACTGTTGAGGAAGACCTGGAATTTGGGAAAGATTATATATCTGCATGCAGCAGTGGCCAACAGGCAAAGCCCACTAGGGATGATGCCTGATCTCCCCTCAGGCATCTCGGCAGCCTGCAAAGCAAACACCACGGCCAAGCAATTTCCAACACACCTTCATCATGCCTAAACCAGATACACATCCATCCTTCTTCCCAGTGCAGCCGCACATCCAGCCTCAGCCCAAAGTCACACAAAACTCAGCTGCTAGCACTTACGTGAGCACCCTCTTCTGACAGCCCCCCCACCCCTGTTCATCCCCTCCCTTCAGCAGCTTCCTAAAGCTCCATCCTGAGGAGTGATTTGCCCTGGGGACTTCAGTTCTGCTGGAGAAAAGGCCCCGGTCAGCAGCTCAACTTGCCTTTCCATCATTGGGAGCTGGAGAGTTTCAGACAGCAAAGGCTAGGACATAAATAAAAATTTGGTCGAGACAGCATTGGAAAGTGCCGGATGTGCAAAGAAATGACCTAGAAGGTAAAAGTCAAAGATAAATAAGAACAGTCCATGTAAACTGTGTGCTCATCTTAACAATAAACAGAGCGGCTGCTGTGGAGAAACTTGAAAGGGCTCCACTCTGCAAAGATGAATGGTTTGCTGAGCTGCTCCGGGCTCCGTTCGAGGGGCTTCGGCATGAGTAATTGGGTGTGAGAAGTGCTTGCTCACCAGGGCTGGAGCAGGCGAGCTCTGAGGAGGGGGAACGCATAATGATCGCTGGGGTTATTTATTGTTTCGTTTGCTCGTTAGCTTGGCATCACCTTAAGTCTCCAGCTGCAGCACATGACGGCTTTGAACTGGCGCCCTGGGTGTTGCGGCCACTGTGACATGCAGTTTTGATGTGTGCCCTGCAGCTCCCATAGGATTTCCGCTCTCTGCTCCGCTCAGCCCCGCCGTCCAGCCGGGGATAAATCACCCTCCCCTCCCCAGAACTGCTCAGGGGTTTATTGGTATTATCTATCATTGTAGAGTCCTTGTCTGGACGCGTGCAAGCTTACTGTCTCTCAACAGTGAGGGCAGGATTTCACTGTGCTGGGAGAGCTAAAACATGGGGAGCTAAAGCCTTGTGGGCTTCCCCGGGCTTGCTATTCATCACAGGCAGTGTGCGAAACTGGAGACGGGCCGTGGGATGTAGCATGGTCGGCTCTTGCTGCAGGCTCTTGCAGCCAGCCTGTGCACCACCACTCCCCGAGAGCCGGGACAGCAGTGGGGTCATCCCCATGCTCTGTGGCTCTTGGCCAGAGGCCGGCTGAACTTGCACTCCTTTTATCTCCTCAGAAGCGGAAATCTTCCTTGCTGGCACTGCCTGGCCTTAGCGGCACTGGGGAGGGCGCAATGTTGGAAGACAAGCCCACGGAGAAAAGAGGAACTTGCAGAGAAATTATCAGTTCAGGTACACCAGCATCCGTCCAAAACTGCTGGAGAAATGCCAATCCACTCCTTGCAAATGTAACCTGTAACAGAGGATTTCGTCCAACACATTATGGACTTCTTCAGCAGGCCATCTGCACAAAGGGAGACTGTCATTCAACATCTTGTGCCGTTAGCCACTTTCGGTCCTTTCATTAGGCACCAATAATTCCCTAACCTAAAGAAAGCCTGAATTGCAACTGACAGACAGAGACCATAGTCTTCCTTAAGCCACACCTATGTCACCCATGATCATGGCAATGGGTCACGTGACTGCCATGATAAAATACAAGCTCAGCAAAACTGCACTGGCAGGAGGATGCCAAGAAAACACCGCTGTGACTTGAGAAAGGTGAATAAGATCCCAAACTGCATTGCAGTAGCATTTATACCATCCTTGTTCTTCTCCTAGCAGATCTAGTCTGCTTGACTTTCCCTCATTTTTTATTAAGTAGTGTTTGGCCATGTTCTGTGTTAACGGGTTGCTAGAGCATGCTGCTCAGGGTGAGCACTGGGAATGTACCTACCAGCAGGAATGGGCACGTCATCGAACTTGTGGGTAGACAGATCCATTGCCCGACCTCCTATATTCTAGTAATGGGTATAAAATAATGGAATGAGAAGTCAGGGATAAAAAAAACCATGGGAACTCCTCTCTTGCTCCTTTCACAAAAAATAGCTAGTTAGCAAAAGCCAGTGCAAACAACTAAACATTTCAACACACAGTAAAAGGCAGCAGGCTTTTAGTTCTGCTGGGAGGAACCTCGAAAGTCCTCTGCTGAGAAATTAATGTGATCGGACATGGAAAACCGGACAGCAGAGGCAAGAGGCTTTTAGAAGCTCCTAGGTGTTGGGAGCGAGCTCATGTCCTTAGATTACATCCAACACAAGAGACCTAACACAGAGAACAGCAATAAGGACTTGGCTATAAGAGCAAACACAATGTCAATGATGTGTCCAGGGTGATGGATATGAAGGACATTAGAAGGCTAAAAGGTGTTTTTAAAGCTGTGGACCCACTGCGAAATATCAGGTATGTTTTCTGTGAGTGCCTAGCCAGGAGGCATCACCGCAGCTTCTCTGGAGACAGTCAGAATTACAATGCTCCCAGCTGTTGTTCTGAGCATCCAGCTGGCACAACCATCTTGCAAATGCCTGTGTAGTCCCTGCAACAGTTTGCAAGCTCCAGATAATGGTGGCACTTAGACTTTTCTCCCAGCCTCTTCTTGACTCCCTTCCCACCTTCCCATCCCATCTTCCTGCAACACGAGCAGCAGATCTCCCTTCTCAGCGTTGTTATCCCTTTTTTTTTCCTGTGATGATGTGTTCTGTCATCTGCCCAAGCATGTGCCAGAGTTCGGCTTCCTGGGGCTGCAGGAAGGGGGGCAGCTTCATGGCATGGGTGCTACCCTTACTAACACAATTCCTCCCTGGACTCGAACCTGGATGTCTCTGAAATGCTCCGGGTGGCAGTCATGGTTCTCTGTGGTCCCTCCTGCACCAGCAAAGCCAGGTTTTGCAAAGGTGGTTCCAGTCCATTCTCACTAGCCGTGAACACAGGTGGCAGGTCCGTGTCCAGGCTTCCGCTGTTGCTCCACCTGGAGCCGTGCAGGCGAGTGCAGATGCTGCGCCCAGGTAAATGGACCCTGGAGGGGCATGAAGAGGCCATGGAAGTCTGCATGAACAGAGTGCTCCAGCTGAAAAACCTAAGTGCACCTCTGTGGTGCTGCATGACAGACACATTAAAGGCATCTCTTTCAGCTCCTTGGAGCCAGATGCCTCCTCCTTCCTCTGCTGGGCAGAGAGCCGGCTCAGCATGGAGTTTTCTCTCCCATTTCCTAGGGATGTCAGTCAAAGCCAGACTCTTGGAAGTTCAAGCGTGGCCAAAAGGAAGCAGATTTCAAAACACACCCCTCCCTCCATTCCCCCCTTCCTAGGCCTTTTGTTTCCAGTTTCCCCTCCTCCCATCAAAGAAAGACACAAGAAAAGATTCTGGAGTCACCAAGTCATGATCTATCATTCTTTCAGAGGAGTTTCTTCTAATATTAATCAACACAAGGCTCTCTCCCTGCCTCCCCTACCCCAAGGGAGCAGCAGGCTTGGAAAGCTCAAGCGGGTTTCGGATGGGTCTTGCGGCAAAATTCCTTTAGTTCTCAGTTGGAGCGAGATGGTGTTGGGGCAGTTGCCAGGCTTTCTGAGATTCTTGGAAGATACAAGAGATTCACTGCCTATTGCCTAGCGCTGCGAAGGCATAGGACACCCAGAAACTCTGCTGTTTTCTGCAAAGCGACTGGAGGCTTCATCGTGTGAATCAGGGCCAAAGTCCCCTCTTCACTGTGATCATCCCCAGCGAAGAAGGTGAAGGGCCAGCTGGGAGCTGATGACATCTTCTGTGTTTTGCTCTTCGACCCTGGACCAGATCGCAGAAGCATAAAAATGATCCTAAATATGTCAGCTGCTGACAGACCTCTGGGGTTGGCCTCCCTGTGACACAGAGTGAGAATACAATTTCTCAGGCCACTTTTTCCCCTTCGGGTACCTCCCCTCGGTCTCTCTGGGGATGCCAGCAGTGTGGCACAGGGGTGAGCTGTTCCTTCCCTGCACCCAGTGCTGACAGCTTTGCATTAGGACGTGAGGCAACTTTGAGCTGTTTGGAAGGTGCAGAGGGACGGGAGCGAGATGGAGAAGTTACCTCGTCCTGCTGTCTTTCCCCCCCCTGTACGGCACAAATGCCTCTGGTGTTAAGCTCTGCAGATGAGCCAAAGAATGTCCTCAGTAGCTGCCAAATGGGACACTGCCCTCCATGCAGCTCAGGATGCTGGCTGGCCTCCCCTCAGGCCAGGGCTCAGGTCCCTAGAAGGCAAGAGGTGCACAAGGAGCTCCGGGCTCCTCCGTACCAGGAGGTAAAGCTGGTATCTAGCCAGTGTTGAATCTCCTGGGGAAGAAAGAAGGACACTTTCAATTTTCCAAGTAATCCTAGAAAAGGCTCCTCTTCCCTCCTCTGTATCTGGCTCCCATGCCACACTCTTGGCTGGGGATGAATTCATTTTCTGCTGTGCCCATCATTGCTGATTCAGCTGTTTTGCAGAACATCATTTGCAAAACCTCGCACCCACGCTGTTGATATAATTTTGCCATTAGATTTACTCCAGTCCACTAAAACCATGGTGAAGGTGCTCTGTTCTTTCAAGAATCATTGCAGGCTCTGATGACTTCATGGATCTTGCCATGATCTCTGCCATCAACATCCCTTTAACTTGCCCTTTCTTTTGTTATTTAGTTAATTTAAGCATTGACAGCCATCAACAGCCGCTAAGCAACTGTCTTACTAATCCTCCTGATAGCCTTAAAAGCACAACAGACAAGAGGAAGAATGAAAGGGAACCTTCCAAAACCTTGCATGAGAATCTGGGTGCTGAAGCATAAGTGGACTGCACTAGTCCTGAAAGATCTCCCCAAGAGAGTCAAAACAAACCACAGCAGAATAATTTACTGACACAATCGTGTGATATCCTGAACAATTTGGTTAAGACAGCTAATTAATCTGACAGATAAACATGGTGACCTGAACCTCCTCCACTACCAAGGGCAGGGACTGCCTCTGAACCATACCCATGTTAGTGCTCAAACTGACTCACAGAAGTCTCCTTCTGATGGCAAATCATCTTGTTACAATCCTTTCTATATATGTTACCAGCAATAAAGTTGTCCTCTCTTGATCCTAATCTCCAGAACACTCATGCCGTATTTTACTCACTTTTTATCTCAGACTAAAGGGATGATTTCACTCTTCCCGATTTCTGATATTCACTCTCATTGTTTTATTATTTAACCCTGCAAGAGGTTCTTTTTTTCTTCTTCTTTTCGTTTTGCAAATATCAGACTAAAGAGTCATAAATATTGACACAGTGTTGAGGACCAGGTTGGAATTACATAAGGCCCATTCTTCTTTCAGAGCTCAGGACTGCCAAGGAAAAAATGTAATACTTAAGGTACTTTTTGAATTCATTCTTAAACCCAGTATCAAGATCTGCTGACTCTGGGTCAGGCCTTGGTCACTGGCTTTACCCCATGGGACAGCCTGGGCAGTCGGCACAGAGCCAGAGACCAGGGCAGCACAGCCCTCCCCAGGGCTGACCTGCTCCAATATGCCTCCCGCCCTGAAGGTTTTGTAAGAGAAAACCTCACCATATTCACTATATACAGTGAATATACTAGTATTTATTATTTGCCTCATGGGCTCTTTCACTGCTCAAGGATCATCACTGACACAGAATTAAAAACACAGCCCCCATCTCGAGGATCTTCTGGTCTGGCTGCACTAGACCCGAATGCCTTTCAAATTAAGGTCCAACCCTGATCTAAATTTCCATGAAGACTCCTCTGTTGAAGCTCATCTCAGAAGAATTTTGGTTGTATGTTTGAAAGGCTTTCAAATAACTTTGGAGGAAAGTGCTGAAATTACATTGATTTTGGTGAAAATTCCTGCAGAAAAATACTTCGTATTAGATTTTTTTCCAGCTATAGAAATTGTGCTGGAGTTTACAAAATACTGTTTGATTTGGTTTGTTTTATCTTCTTTCATTTATTTGTATGTTCTTCCTGTTTCCACTATTTCTCTCCACATCACTATAAGCACATGCTAGAGACACAGCTGGAACTAGTGTAAAAAGGATAGCAAATCTGATGTAGAAAGGAAGGAAGACAAAATGGTATTTTGAAATTTGACACAGTTCCAAAACTGGAAGCAGTACTTTTCTGAAACAAAAGCCTTTTAAAATGTCTGAAATGATCTTAGAATTCTACTTCACTGAAATTTATAAACATATTAGTTTTCATTTTTAGTTTGGACAGAAAGGAAACTCATCAGCGACGACACCTCCTGTACAAGCTGCATTTGGAGGCCGAAGTAGCCCTTGGTCTGCATCTTTAAGAAGGAGGGATGACAAGAGGCTGGCGTGCAGCGGCTGTTAGTGTTTCCAAGATGCTTTGTATTATGGCAGGACAGAAGAGTTGACAGTCTCTTCTCAGTTCTGTGGTTAGCTGGCTACAGGCATGCAATCATTACTTTATATTAATGTGAGATGCGAACATTGTTTTGCTGGTTGTAATTATTCTCCAAGTGGTACAACCTTAAAAATTACAGCTTTGGAGAATCTCTTTCTCTGTAGTTCTTCCTGGGAGTCCCTGCCTGGGTTGGTTCCCAATAATGAGATTTTCTAAGGGGGCTGGGAACTTATTGATTGATTTATTTGCTTTGGGATGCTAATTAACTTTGATGTTCTGCAGCCACACTCCTGGCTGCCATACTGCATGCAGGGGAACAGCAGGACCGGGCCTCCGCTTGGGAAAAAGACCGCAGCGGGGGTCAGATGGGAGTGAGTGTCGCTGCTTTGTGTTGCATTTTGCTTCTAAACCAGAAGTAGAAACCTTTCTGAAGAGCCCTTCTTTTCACAAGACACCCCAACAGACAGGAGCAGGGATGTCCCCATGCACCGGGCGCTTCTAACCTGGCCAAGGCAGATGGATACGCCCTGGTGTGGGGCTGCCCTCCAGCAAACTGGGAGTGGGAACTGCCCATGCCCTCACAGGGAGCTGTACCTTCTGGCAATGGCTGTCCTGCAGCTGCCAGGGCCTCTGGCTTCCACCCCGACCAGAACAAAAGCAAGGCAAAGACATCTGAAACAATTGCTTAAGCAGTGATGAAAGGGATCAGCCTCCCTTTAGCTCCACGAAAGGCACTGTGTCATCGGTCTTTGACCATATTTCAGCACTATCCTCTCCACCAAGCCTGCCAGCAAGGGCCTGTGTGGCTGCACAAGCAGATGTGGTGATGGCTTCAGAGCTGTTGAGTCTAAAGCTTGGATGAAAACCAAGCTGCTCCTCTCACACAGACAAGAGCCATCAGCAGTGATGACCTCTGGTAACACTCAGCTATCAACGGGATTTTAACCACAGCCTTCCTGCTGTCACCAGAGCCCCTCAGCATACATTGAAATGAGGTGCCAGAAAGCCTGGAAGCCCACCCAAGCCCTGCTAGGCCTTGGGCTTGTGTTGCTGTGGCACACCAATCCTCAGGCCAGCAGTGGGAATTTAGGAAGGAAGGTAGGTGGCTAATGCCATGCACCTACATTCTCTCCTCAACCCAAAGGACCGGTAGCCATTCACAAACGTACCGAAGACAGCTGGCCTTCAGCTAGGATCCAGAGTGTGCTTCAAGGTCCAAGTGAGGCTGCAACATACAAACTGCTTGAATAATGGCAGTGTAAGCCCTTAGTTTTCTTCTTCGCTACCTCCCTCCTCTCTCTCTTTTTGTTTTGTCTTAGCGCACAGGAGGGCAAAGTGAAATAGGAATGGAGCCATCATGTACTCATTTCTTCTAGTAATGGGTAAGAGAGATGGCCTCTTTTACAGAGGAAATAACCCTGTGCTTACCATTTTAAGAGCCCTAGTGTTAATGTTTACACAATGCTGCACCTACTAGAGCAACACGTGATACCCACATTTATGGTAGCAGCCTCCTCAGCCACCATTTTGCCACACACATCAGAAGTCAGCAAGACCTCCTGCGTGTTGCTCATGGAGCTCTGGCTCTGCGCCTCTCCTCTAACCAATTTGTACCATACTCTGCGTATTTAGCAGCTTGCCACAGTGCAGAGCCAAGCCATTAATCCCTTGCAGGGAGCTGTACTGTAAATGTCCACTTGGACTTCTGCCCTGCCAAGATGAAGCAGGCTGTCCCCTGAAGCCATCAGAAAGAAGCCTCGTCCCTCCTCCTGGTCATGGAGTCACCCTTAGAGTGGAAAGCACCAGGTAATTACTCTGCTGCTTAGAAAGGACCCAATCTGCCTTGAGTGTGGTGGTGTGTTCAACCACAGGACACAACACGTTGCCTTTCCTTTCAGTTGTGTCCAAAACTCTGAGTAGTGGCGTCGGTTGCTAACAGGTGACATAAAGGTGTGGGATCTGGACACAGCTTAGTAGCTGCTTTTTGCTCTCACATCTAAACAGCCAGTCTATAAATTATGCCACTGGAGAGATGAGTGAGGAGAGCTCCATTTAACCTGGACAATTCACTCCTGGGCAGGATGCAGAGACCCTCACTGAACTTAAACTGAGACAACAGCAACTCTGCCCCACTAGGATGGATCTAGCAGAGACAGATGGTCCAACAGAGCAAAGTCAAGCAGTTTTCACTTTGCAGAGAGAGGTGGAAAGATGGGAAGGGGCAAGAAAAGACGTGGAGACACTCATGCCTGCTCATGACACGGAAGCAGCAGAGACCTGGTGCTGGTCATCAGTAGGGTGGATGCAAGTATCCCTCTAGAGAGCAGGCAAGTAATATGGTGTAATTTTTCGTTCATAGTGAACCGCACTTTGGGGTCCTGCTTCCTCTCTCTTTCTAACTCAGGCCCTGGCCCCCCAGGATTTTTCAGATATCCAGCTCCTCTTTAGACACATACTTCCTATTAATACTAATGAAAGGTTCCTAAATAGAAGGCAGATGCCTAGGTACTTTAGAGAACCTGGGATCCTAGCAGTCACTGATTTCTGTCAATTAACTCATTTTTTCTGCTGGTGGAAATGAGAAGAGAATTTAGGTCATTGCTCTCAGAGCACTCGGTGGATACATGTGTTGCTATGCATTCAGAGAATAGATACCTCGTAATACTGGGACAGGTAAGTTTATTTTCAGCAGCAGCAATGAACCTGATTGCTTTCTGCAAATGGACTTTCTTCAGAAATCTCTGACATAATTTTATCCCCCATTTTTCAAGCACTCAGTTGGCATCTTTCCTTTTACTTCAGTCTCTTCCCTCTTACTTGCCATTTCTATCTTGAGATAGCAGGTTGGAAAAGTCTAGGTATCAGCAGACCCATTTGTCCTTTCTTCACCAGCTCCTCTGGCCAGCTGTACATCGTTCTGCCTGTTATGTCTTTGGGATCTGCCTTTTGTCAGCTCATCATGATGTTGGGCTCCGTGATTTCTCGTGCATTTTAGCACCTTGAAACCATTTCAGTATACTCCCTTCCTTGGGTCTTTCTGAAACCTGTCTGATCTGCTAATCCTGCTTCCCATTGCTGATGATAATGGCCAAACTTTGATTTCATGCAGGCCAATGTTTTCTGTGTTACACTAACCAGGACACAGCAATACAAGCCAGCTCTGCATGTTCAGTGGCACCTGGATGGTTGATGCATGGCCAAAGTGTCTTAGTATGGTTTGTGGTAACATGTAAAGGGCCATAGTTTGCATAAATCCCTGATTCCCATGTTTGGGCTCTGGAAACACTGGGCTGGCACTCAAAACTGTAATCTTGACATTTCACAATTTGCTGAATGTGAAAGAGTAGCCAGAACCGAAGTCTTGAAGTACAGTAGCTGTTAATCGCTCCACGTTGAGAGGAAAGCAGCTCCTGGAAGCCGAACAGCTGCTGCATCCCCCACACGCTTCCCTTGTCCAAATCTTACAAGTGACCAAAACTCTCCACTTTACTTCCAGAAGTTTTCTGAATCTCTGCTGGCTCTTTTAGGCTTTTCTGCCTCTAGCTTTCTGTTGACTGACTGCAGAACCTAAAACCGTAAAGATTATCAATTTCCAAGTCCCATTCTGCCCTGGCAGGCCCATAAGCTCTCTGAAAGAAAACAAGCAAACCAGCAGAGCAGTGCTCATTTTTATTCCTCCAAGGAGCACCGGGGAAACCAGCTGCCTTTTGTCCTCCTAAGCTTTCTAGAGTACTTCAGAGACGCAAAAGACATTTGCTCACAACAGAGTACTCTCCCCTTCTCTCTTCATCTCTAATCCCACCCAGCAGCTGGGTCAGGCACATGGGATAGGTGAATCCATATCTCATGGTACCTGCGGCAGAGTGCAGAACTGCCTTACTGCCCCTCAGTGCCCAAGACCAGCATGCTGACCCCCCAGAAAATGCAGAGATTTCCAGCAACATGACACAAGTATCCAAAATCAAGCCTAAGCCACCACCCATTCAGTCTCCAACACAGTCTAAACTGTGTGAGAGACTTTGTGAAGCAGTGGCAGCTGAGCTGGACTTAGCAGGGCTCTTCGAGCTGCCATGACCTGCGCTAGAAATCCAGCTATTGGCCAACAGTCTGAGCTGTCTGCGACAGATGACTGGGTGCTATGGGATCGTTCTCCGAGCTGTCAGACAATGAAAGAACTGTTTTTTTTTCCCAAGCCTCCTCACTGACTGCTACATTTAATGAAGATACATATTGGGACAGTCAGCACCTTAGGTGGTGAGACCATCAGTTGTCTGCTGCAATGAACGGGGCTCTTTTTTTCACCCTTCTAGTTACTGAAGCTTATTGAGAGAGACTGCAAGAGATGAATTACCCCAGCTGAAAAGTCTGGGCCTGTTAAATCTCGTAGGATGGCTAGCTGGACAGCACTATTGCAACATGAGGATGACTCAACCACATAGCATCTTTGTCGGCATCCCATTAGCTGCTGCGGAGACGATTATTTCTTTATTGCTAAACAGAGTCTGTCAATGGCTTGGGGCACTTCTGTGAAAAATGTAAAAGAGGCAGAATAATAATTCAAAACATGCCAGACCAGAAAGCCATGGCTCATTGTATCAGACTCCTTCTGCCTGAAAATCAACCAGTCCAGATTGTTCAGGGTGGTTGAACCAATGCCAGAGATGCTTGTGACTTCACTAGAAGCAGTGCATCCTTCCAGGAAAGCAGGATCCCCTTCTCACACAAATAGCCTTACAAATACAGCAGCAGAAGGGAGCAGAGAAATTCTCCGAGTGGAAGCTACATCAGCAGAACTGACTCAGAAGAGAAATTTGCTTTTCAAAGTTTTCCATGAGGCGTCAGCTGCTCTTGGGTGAAGTGGTGCTAGCAGGCAGCGTCCCAGTTACTTTCCCACTGTGGGAACCGAACCCTTTAAAACTGTTTTGACTGTAACCAAGGAATTAGAGAGATGGATGAAGCCAGCCGAAAGTGTGACAATCTCCTAAAGGCGCACAGATGGTGAGCAGACCCTGCAAACTGATTCACTTTAAGTGATCACTTTCCTAAAGCACATTTTGGAGAGTTTTCAACCTCTCTGAGGACCTCAGGAAACCCGTAACTTCTCCAAGGCAAAATGAGGGGCACGAGCCGAGAAGGGAAAAAAGCATGTTTTGTCCTTGAAATGCACATTCACACATACTTATTTATTTATTTGCCCTTTTGACATTGAGAGAAACTCATCTCTCAGAGAACGATCACCCATGGCTCAGCCCAGACGGAGGTGGGATACAGATTTCATTGCCAGTGTTAACCATGAAAAGATTTTCCCATTTTACCAGAAACCACAATCTCCCATAGTTCCCAGACTGCTCAAGTGATGTATAGCTTGGTAATTGTCCTGAAAGATAAGGGAAAGCCTCCTCTGTGGTTGCATTTGATATTGGCCTGATGTATGGGATTGCTCAGCGCTGGCTCGGTGGAGGGTGTCTAGAGACAGCGTGGAGTACGCCTCTCTGCCTTCTTCTTCTCGCTGGGGAACCTCTGCTGGTGGCAAGCAGGATCCTGAGGGTTGCAAATTGCTTTCCCACATCTAACATCCCTTTCATAGCAGCCTTAGTCAGTTCTTGGCATGAGGAGGAGAGTTAAAGAGTTGTTTATAGCTGCTCCGGAGCCTCCTCTGCAGTGCTGCCACCCCTGCGGCAACCCTGCACAGGGGACTAAGAGGAGCTGCTCAGGGCAGCCCAAACGGGTAGGAGTGAAGCGGGGCATGAAGGGGAAAGTCCTGCAAGTGGAAGTGGGAAAAAAGCTTCTGGAGAGGGAAACTTTCACCCCCATCAAGTGTCAGAAGCCCCTTTTCTTGGGTCAGTGCAAGTAACACTGGACAAATGCTCAACCGATTGACTATTAGAAACACTGGTTGTGGCAAATCCTGCTAAAGAGCCAGAGCCTGATATAGAGACCTTCTGGCTTGGTGCTGCATAAAGAAGATAGATGACCTGAGATTTTCAGATAAGGCTCTGAGATGCTCAATTTTCCACTTTCCAGAGAGAAACCAGGTTCCCGTTAAGAATTTGGGATAAGATAGTCCAAGCTGCACTTCTGTGCTATGAACCCTACCGGGATGAGCAGCCACTAGATGGCACGTCCATCGTCATCCAAACTCCGTATCCCACAGCCATGAAAGTCTGGGGTGTCCCACACTCATCCCACACAGGCGCAGCAGAAGGATGAAACATTATCTCAGCATCTGCTCTAAGAGAACACTGGCACCCTTCGAAGTTCTTTTGCGTTGAGGCTCTGCAATCTGATGAACATTCCTCTATGATTTTGAAAGGATTTAAAAGTAAGCTGTGCACAGATTTTGCAAACTTGCTTTCGCTGGTTTCAGTGGAGATGTACTAGGACTGCAAAGAGCATTTATGTGCAAAACAGCTCGTAAAAGGAAATATATAGTGCTTTGTTCTCCCACAGGAGGGCTAGTGAATTATTTGGGTAGAACCCACATGAAGTAAGAAGTTATTGGTAGATACTATTTTCCAGATCCTCAGCTGCTGTTATGTGGTATACTTGCCTCGTTTATGCTAGCTGAGAGTCTAGTCTCTAGGTCTCCAGATCAGAATTAAGCAAGACACCAAGAGGTCTTTGGAGAAATGAGCTTTTATTTGAGGGGACTGCCAAACACATTAGATTTGGACCACTTTCTCTCAGAGATTTAATCTCAGAAGAACTGGCAAAACAGAAAAGGCCCAGAAACAGGAGCGAATCAAGCACATTAAGGCATTTATGCTGTAAGCCACACTGTTTTCCATGTGTAGCGGCAAATGTCTGAAGTCTTTCAAAGAAGAGTTCCAGTGCATCTTTTGTCATTGAAAAACTGGCTTGCACTTTACAGGAACAGAAAAGGAAGCCAAGCATATGGATTTCTCTGTCAAGTCTGTCTTATGCTCTGTAAAGAAGTTGGGTTCTGGTGCAAAAAGCCTTGAATCACTTTCCCCATACACAATTCTTTCCACTACAATATGAAGAATGATTGTACAGGGGTTTTTAAATTCTCCCTCATCTTCTCTGTTTGTGCACAAGGGCAAAGACTGCACTTTTATTTGATGTTCTTTTGAAATCATCCCTTTAAAAAATGCTATTTTGTGAATTCAGTAAAGTAACACCTTGTGTTTCACTTGCATGCCTGTAAACATCTGTAGCACTTGTTAGAGGGTGAGTCAAACCAGCCCTAGCTCTCTGTAACACGTAACACAAATTAGATCAAGTTGGACAAAGAATACGTAACTTTCATGAAAAAAATAGCACACAAAAATAAATATTTTAATTTCATAAACACATTTAAAACTGACGGGGAGAATACAACAGAGCTATACAGCTGGGAGGAGAGGGAAAGGGGTTCTGACGTTTTGCGGGTTCTCTACATCGCTAATCCCTATGGAGCCGTGGTGGCCCACTGAAACCTTGGGTACTTCTGTGATACAAATAACAAATAATCGTCCCCAAGAGAGCGCTACTAGAGATCCAGCCCCAGATTTGAGACTAAAGAGAGACACCAAGTGGAAGAAAGGCACATGACCAGTTGCAAGTCATCATTGGACCTCAAGGATTTAATTCCTACGTGCAGTTCAATGCAGCTTTAGGTTTACAAATAGGTGACAGAGGGGCTCTTTTGGGCACCTCACTGCCCACGAGGGCACTGAAACATGCATCTGGGTGAGAAAGAGCGGGGAAGCAAAGATGGAAAACACACTTGTTTTAATGCAAGGTTTAAAACTGGTTCTACGTGGCAAGGAGCATGCCTTCATAAATGAAATTGAAGGGGATTAGGTCTCTAAACACTTTTGTGGATCTGAGCTTATGTAAGCAGTATTAGTGTCATTGAATTGTTTGCTCCACTTGCCTCGCTCCTTCAGGTAAATTGTGCCAGTGTTGCACATGTATCCCTGAGAAAATATCCAGCCTGCCACTGCCAGCTGCTGAGTGCTTTCATTTGCTGTCTTGGTTTCGGCTGGGACAGAGTTAATTTTCCTCCCAGTAGCTGCTGTGTTTTGGATTTAGTACAGGAAGAGTGTTGATAACACTGATGTTTTCAGTCATTGCTAAGAAATCAAGGACTTTTTTGCAGTTTCCCATGTTCACCTCATGAGCAGGAGTGCGGGAGCTGGGAGGGAGCACAGCCAGGCAGCCAGCCCAAGCTGGCCAACGGAAATATTCCACACCATAGACATCATGCTCAGTACATAAACGGGGGTTGGCTGAGGGACAGGAGCCTTATTTCCAGGAGTTCAACTCTTATTTTTTCATGAGTTCGATCTTTTTCATGAGTTCAATCTTTTCCTTGAGTTTGAACTTTTCTGGGAGTTCTGTGAAATCCGTGAAATCCGCAAGTTCCAGGTTCTGCAATAGCTGCTCAGGGACTGGCTACATAATCAACCATCGGGTGGTGAGAAAAACTGTATTGTGTATCACTTGTTTTGCATATTCTTTGTTGTTGTTGTAATAATAATAATAATAATAATAACAATAATAACAATAATAACAATAATAACAATAACAATAACAACAACAACAACAACAACAACAATAATAATAATAATAATAATAATAATAATAATAATAATATTGCTTCCTTTCTGATCTTATTTAACTGTCTTCATCTCAACCCATGAGTTTCACTTTTTGTCCGTTCTCCTCCCCATCCCGCTGAGCAGGGAGGAGGAGTGAGTGAGCGGCTGCTCAGTCCTAGTTGCCGGCTGCCAGGTTAAACCATGACATTTGCTTCAGCAGACCTTGACCTGGGTTCTCCTTCTTTGGGTTTTCAAAAGTGTTTATGTTACCTGAACTGAAAGGGGCAACTTCTCACCGGTCTCTGGGGCTGTGGGGTGTGGAATTAACACTGCCTAAGCAACAGCATCTGTCCCAGGACAAGCCCGATGCAGATCAACAGGGAAGCTTTCCCCATTGCTGGGTAGTGTTCATTCCTCTCAATCCAAGGTAACAGACAGTTTAAAGAACTGTCATGAAATGGATCAGTGTCTACACATGCTTATTCAGCCTTTTATCACAGACAGAGATGATCCATGTCAACATGGGTGCTTAGACTGGACCACGTGAGATCTGGCCAGGTGTGCCCGTGTTTCTCTGGTGCCAATTCTGTTCTTCCTTCTTGAAAGACAAGGGCAGATCCATGCAACTTTGCATTCAAGTTATGATCTTAAGAGGCAGGCAGTCTTGTTATCAGTGCTCTGGGCCCTTCTTCCTACTGTGCAGAAAAATGCATACTCTCAGCCAGGCAGCCTGACCTCAGAAACATTGTTATGGAAAGATATTACACAAAATAGCTCTAATCTTGTGGAAGGGATCTCACAGTGCTTTGGCATTTCATAACCTCCCAGTGCAAAGCTGGAAATAAAATCCTGAATATCACTTCAGTTTGTAAGTAAGAGATCAAAACAAGGTTGTAAGTGGAATCTGTTGTGCTCCAGTAGGCTTCTTTGAGAAACAAGACCCTAGCTGGTTCCTGGAGGAATGGTGGATATTCTTGTTGCCCTCTGAACAGGTGGTTGTGATTCAAGGTAAGGTCTCTCCTGTGAAAGGCACAAACAAGATGCCTTGTATCTCCTTGTCTCTACTGGAAAAAGCAGAATGTTTCTGTATAAGAGGAAGAAGAAAGATTTTGGTGTCTAGTACAGAAGCCACAGGAGTAAGGTCAAATTCTTCAGGTGTTCCTGCATATATACACGTGTTTAAACAGACTGAGACTGAATGTTACCTGTTTGGAATTTGATTCTGTTCGCAAAAGATGACTACAAAGGGTACAAAGATGACTGTAAACTTTAGTTAAATCTTACCTCCACCAATTTACACAAACTCTCATGTCCCCACGGACTCACAAGTCCTGCCAGCAAATCTGCTCTGGCATGGGCTCCTGTCTCCATGGGTCCATGGGTCCTGCCAGGAGTCTGTTCCTGCTCAAGCTCCCCACAGGGTCACAGCATCCCCTTGCTCTGGCGTGGGGTCCTCCCCGGGCTGAAGGTGGATATCTGCTCCACTGTGGACCTCCATGGGCTGCAGGGGGACAGCCTGCCTCACCATGGTCTTCACCACAAGCTGCAGGGGGACTTCTGCTCTGGCACCTGAAGCATCTCCTCCTCCTCCTTCTTCACTGACCTTAGTGTCTGAAGAGTACTCACTCTTCTCTCCAGCTTTTCCAGGCACTGAACAAAGCTCAGCAGCACGAGCAAGAGCTCCTTGGTGACTGGGATACTTTTTTTAAACTCATCTGGCATTCGCTGTCTTATCTGCCTCAAACCAGCAAGTCGATGGCAACAGTCATAGTCCTGTTCTCTTCTCAATCCAGATATGTCTCTGATCTCCTCCCACTCTGCAGAAGATCTTTTGAGATTTGTTTCTGTGAGGTTTTTAAAAAAGGGAGAAATTCTGGAAAGCACAGGATGGTAAATCTTGATGATATTTTCCAGCAAATTTCCCATCCCAAAGCTCATATAGACATTCCAACTCAGGGGGGCACTTACTCCCATACTTGCTAATGCTCAATGGATCACAAAAAACTCAAGAGTTCAGCAATCCCAAAGTTAATGCCTAGGAAGACACATCCCTGCATGCTGCATTTTCCGACACCCATCGAAGGGAGTGCAATCTTCTCTTGCAAAATACCAAGGCAGGGAGTGCAGTCACCTCTGTAATAGTCAGCTGTGAGGGACCCCCACAAAATAAACAATCTACAGATAAAACTGCTCCCAGTGACACAATGCCTCTAGGAGAACAGTTTCCCTTTGTCTTTTCCAGGTCTAACTTCTGCTGGAAATTATCAATCGCCTGCAATTCTCACTTTAGCCAGGGGAGAGCAACTGGTTTTCAGGAAAATTAATTCAATTCACTGAAGCTGAATTGTTCACTTCGAAGTCATAAAACTCAGAATTAGTAAAATTAATTAGTCCTGAAAAAATCAGATTACTTTAAGAACATACTTTTTGATAAATGCGGGGTTTTTTTTCCCTAATAAAAGTTAAAATATTCTCCGCTTGCCCCACTGCACCTCTCTTGCTGTTCACTCTAACCATTATTCTTTGTATATGATTAATCTGCTAGTAAATCACAGCTTTTGGCAAATAAAGGAAGATTCTACTTGCATTCCCATGAAAGCACTTCTGTCCATTTAGACCTGAGAAAATCTGTAATGTTAAAGCATGCTTTGCATTACAGAATCACAGAATCACAGAATGGTAGGGGTTGGAAGGGACCTCTGTGGGTCATCTAGTCCAACCCCCCTGCCAAAGCAGGGTCACCTACAGCAGGCTGCACAGGACCT
>Ga0065711_1031227_pt1 | contig 30231 bp, 20 predicted proteins | sample Hoacrofraction12_FD_59098 | JGI IMG/M metagenome (GOLD analysis project Ga0065711, IMG submission 59098) | Hoatzin crop microbial communities from Cojedes, Venezuela - Epithelial fraction 12 v2 (version 2) | ecosystem: Host-associated > Birds > Digestive system > Esophagus > Crop | place...
GCTGAGGCGGTGGCGGCGCGGTGGCCGCGTCCCTCCGCGCCCCGGAGGCGGGACCGCCGGCTTTCGGCTGCGGCCCCTCCGGCCCCAGCGCTTCGCCAGGGCGGGCCGCTGGGCTCAGCACCCGTCATGGCGTGCATGGGGGCTAGGGCGCCGAGCCCCTCCGCTGGCCCGGTGAGGCGACAATGGTGCGAGTGGTCTCCATGGCCGTAGCTGCTCGTGTTGTGGTCGCTGGCGGCACGCGTGCCAAGGCCTGACATGGCGTCTGTTTGCCCGAAGACCACGAGGCAGGCCTTCCCGCCGAGATCCGCAGGACGCAGCGACGCCGCTCCAGCCGCCTCCAGACACCCCTCTGTCCGGAGCCGCTGGGAGATGTTGGCCTTGCCACAGACGGCCGCGCCTCAGCCGCTCCGCTCGGCCTTTCGTCACCTGGAGAGCAGCAAACGCTTCCTACCAAAGAACGTTTCTTAGGATGTGAAAATTGTGCTGTGTACAAAGAAAAGTAGATGTTTCAGTTTGACATACTAAGAATTATTATTTCAATTCTAACTGGTAATTTTAAATAATTTCCATTTTATTCTGAAGAATGACGTTTCAAGAGCTTTATGAAAGAAATGTTTCATTTTTGAATCAAAGCAAGTGTTTCATTATGTTAATTCTTTTTTTACTTTCTGCTTTGCTTTACCTGCAGCTCGCTGCAAATGTGAGCACTTTTTGTTTTCTTTCGGGTTAATCCAATACAATCTTCATTTTGACAGATCCTCAGGCAAATCACAGTATCTGTTATTTATACAGCTCTGTCTGTTAAAGCAGTAAGTGATATTCACTGCTTACCACTTTAAGGGCAAATTGAGGCCCTAATCCTGTAAAAACCTACCTATTTGTACGGGTAGAACTGCTTACTGAGCATAAAGTTAATCAGGTTAAGCTTGTAAAGCACTAGAGATCCTAGAATGGAAAACATTAGAGGTGTGCAAAGTAGTATTTTGACTTTCAAACACTTCTGCCTTTCTCTGCCTTTTCCTGCTGAAGGATGGGGAGACTCATTCAAACAGAATTAAAAGAATTTTTTAGATAGAATCTCAGTACTGCATATTTTCCTTCATTTTATGTAGAGACCATATTCTTGATATTAGTTGTGTTTCAGTTTAAAATAATGTCTGTCTGCTCAATTCAATTCAACTTGAAATATCTTATTCTGGTCCTTCTTTTTAGAAGAACATACAAACAGAATGGGTAAGAGCTGTGCGGACATGCAGAAGATTATTGCTCACCTTAATTCAATAGGTGCTCTGAGTGAAGCTTTTTTTACAGCTAGGGTAATCCCCTGTTTTCTCTGCTTTCTCTCTGCTGTTCTCTTGGGAATGCAGATCTGAGAGTTACTGACCAAACCAAAAGATATCACATCCTTTGCTGTCCCTCTTCTTTGCACCCTCTCCCAGCCAAAGTGCCTAGGAGGACGCCTCTGCTGTAGAGTTCACTCAATGCCATAGCTTAGGTGATGCTTTTCACTGTCCTCTTTTTATATGTGGAAAAAAACCTCATACACCAGCTTGAGAATGCGTTACATTCAAACAAGTGAGAAAGAATGAGGGATAGGCTTAGGCTCAGTTTTGCCTCAACCAGAGTTTGAAATGAGCTTTTCTCAAAATACATTCGAACTGAGCATGGGAGATGTTCATTTTGGCACCCACAGTTCCACCTGGGCCATACTCCTCCTAATTTCTTTCTTCTTTCGCTCTGTTTTTCATCCTCTTCACTGTAATTTGGCTGCACTTTCTCACTGTTCAAACAGGGACAGACTGAAAGCTATGCCCTCACTCCCCGCACTTCAGATGGCATAGATGCCTGATAGGTGCAGGTTGGTAGAAGACCAGAACAGTTGTTAACAAAAAGTATTGTTCCCATGCTGGACAAGACAGAAAGAGAAGTTGAGGGAGAGCTTTCCTAGGACTGGGACGTCTGAGGGCCCTTGAAAGCTGTAAGATGGCCAGCTGTAAATCCATGCCTTCGCAGGATTTCGGCATGGGTGACACCAGGCAGGTTCTGCAATACCAGGGTGTCACCTGTGCCCAGCCAATACTGCAGGGAAGCTGTAACACACCCCAGAATAAAACTCTTCGATTTCATCCCTAGGCCGGGACACGTTGGAGTTGCCGATCGCTGTTTGTCGCTAAGGCTGTTGGAAGGTTAAGCTGGGCTCTGGCAGAGTAGGTCCTCAGCTAGCACGGCTCTGAAGGTTTGGCTTTACCGCCTCTGCAGCGCTGCCAGACGAGCCTGGCTGGCAGAGGCCCCAGTACAGAGTCAAGACATGCTGACAGAAGGAATTTTTTGGCTGGTATAGCTGCGCCACATTCCTGACTGACATAAGCAAAGACAGCATTTTTCTGCTGACGTAGCTGAGCACACACAAGAGGTCTGCCAGCGTAGCCAAGAGAACTAGAAGTGTGGATTTATTTTTGAATTTAAAAAAAATAATTATGTCTCATTAGTGTTCCAGAAATCTTGAAAATCTGAAGCCAAAAGGCTCTAGAACTATAAAAAAAATTAAAAATCAAATATTATAATTTTTAAAATCTCATTATTTACAGTAATGGGGAAGCACAGGTTGTGATTTATGTTTTTTTGCAACTGGAAACGTTTGGTTCATGTGAGTCCTTCCCTGGTGCCCTGAAACTGCTGCCGTCTGTGTAGTCATATGTCAACACAAGTCTCCGTTCTTTGGGCAGAAGCAGGGTGTAAATAGTATATAACCATTGCTTAAAGGTTCAGACATTTGTTTTTTCTTTCTTCCCGGTACTTTTCAGGAAATAAGAGACTATCGGTAGCTCATTTCTTAAGTACCCTCAGTGTTGTTTTACCAAGCAACAAGGATTTTTTTTAATTGAAAATCGATGGTGTAGAAAATAGTTAGGAGAAAAATAAAATCTTTGTATAAATCCACAAAACATATCACTAGCGATGATATTAATAATCTCAAACCAGAAGATTAAGGGCTTTTTTAGCAAGTAAATAGAGAAGCAAGGAAGAAATTTAGACATTCAGGTCAGGCATTCGTGGAAGTAAATATATTCTTTAATTTATTAATGAAGATCAAAATCTTGTTAAATTGTTTATTAAACAGAGCTTCAATATATTTTGTGTCTGTAGTTGAATGTATTTTAAAGAGTTAGAAAGTCAATACATGAAAAATTAAAACAGCATTATTCACTAGCCTGCCACAGCAGGGTGACGAAGTCTGCTCCCATTAAAGCTGTCATTGCCATGTTACCTAAAATACCTACGTTCAGAGACTGAGATAAATTTATACATGAAATATTTTAACATTATCAACCAATGAAAGTAAAAGTAGCAATTAATAATCTTGTACATCAATGTTCTGCTGCAAGCATCAGTCTCCTAATTTAGTACACACATTTCAAACTTACTATTGATGGATTTGAAAGAATTTCTACCTGGCAGGTTTGCCACTGACGCAAACACAAGGTGCTTTATACAAGTTCCCGCTATTACTGGGTTGTGTGCCCACTTTGCTTTTATCTACAAGTTTTTCCACAGGGACTGAACAACACGCTATGTTGCTGATAAGATTCACAGAGGCAACTACATGGTACAATACACAGAACATTTTTAAGCCCAGCTTTGTTTCTTAGAATAGTAACCTTTCTGGTGGAAATTTTGCTAGAGATATTTTTTTCTTTTTGCATATTGTGTTATGGCAATAAGCATTTAAACTATTTTAAATTGAAATGTCATTTTTTAAAACAGTCATTTTTTTAAATAGGTGGTACAAAATATAAGCAATTACAGTATTGAAGTAATTATACACAATTAGCACTGCAAACAGATCCAGTTCTCCAGTGCAATTCTGTATTCATAACTTTGTCTTACATTTTAAAAAAAAAAAGACATTGTGCATGGAAGACACTTTACAAGGAACGTATTGTCATGCCAGTAATTCCTTTATGGTACTTTACTATATTTTATGTAAAGATATCTGTGAGTGAGGTGTCAGGTAAATACATAGTTATTTAATGGCATTTATCTGTGTATTCCAGTTCGTGAATCGCTGCCACTGTGCGTGTTTGTGTATAATATATGCTGTATTTTAATATCTAGGGAGCTGTTCAAATGACTACACTTACTGGGGTGGAGCACAGTAAATTTTGGCATTTAACAACATTATGCATAAGCTCCAAGCAAGCAAAAAAAGAAAATAATAATGCTGTTAGTGTGTCTGTTGTACCACAAGTGACCAAACCCATTACTACTGAAGCTAAACGATGTGCTATAGACATACCAGGGGAAATATCTAGCCAATGGCTTCCAAAACTTTTGCATAGAAGAGCCACTGTTGTTCAAATTTTTCATAAACCACTGTGCCTCCATATCATCAATCTTTATGAACACGTAAGAGCTGTAAATTAATGATCAGGTAATGTGTTTAAGTAATTCACACATAAGTTTAGGAACATGTTGAAGTTCGTGTTTATGTACTTGGAGCACCATCTGCTGGGAAGTCGGTATTAATGAACATAGCTTTCCGGTTTCTTGGGACCAAAGTACACTGCTTTGTAAAAAGAAAAATACCGTAGCTAGGATAGCTATTAAGTGAAAAACAAAGCTTTCTTCATAATTAAGTTTTACACTGTTATCCAATATAAAAGAGAAACTAGAGTATTGGAGGGCAATTAAATTTTTGTAGACTTTTAAAAAATTGTTATCCACAAATAGATGTCATTAAATAATGCAAACTTGCATACCACATAACAAATGTTTACACATACAGTTTTAAAGTATTTTTAGTAATATTGTGGTAGCCATACATTGGAAAAAGTTGCTTCCCAAATTAAAAGCTTTTTTCTTGACTGATGTTTTTACTATACATGGTGAAAAAATAACCCAAGATTATGATGTAACAAATCTATTTTTAAGACTTAGAGTTAGAACGTAGTTTTGTATAAGGAAACCTTCAGAAAAGGAATTCAATGTAAGCTGGAAGATGGCAAAATTCAGCAAACATAAAATAAAAAACTTTGCAATATACCTGTAATTCACAAAGAAAAATTATCAGGAGTTTACCTGCTGGTTAGTTTGCTGTCTGCATCCCCTTTTTTTATTCTGTTTTTTTTTCATTTCTGATTCCTATCCTACCATTCTTGTCAAAGAAAAAGTGGGGCCAAACAGTGGAGCCCACAGTTGGTGGGTTCAGGACAGCAGAAAGTGGCAGGAGATTGATTGTGGTGAGTGCTGGTCACTTTATGTTCCGTTTATGTAAAGTATTTATTGTGACTATAACAGAAACAAAAAGTTGAGATGAAGAGGGAGAGGGAGGAAGAAGTTGCCTTGGAAGACCTCAGAAAAATGCTGTATGACATCACAACAAAATGAAGGAGACAAAAAAATAGGGGTTAATTCCATTCTATAGTTAACTGGGTTAGCCATATACCTACTGCCTTTTCTTCCTGAGTATTTCCGACAAGACCATGCCTGGGCACTATTTCTTCTCTGACATGGGGACTCATGCAGGTCAACTTCTCTAAAATCAGCTTTTGTGGCACAGTGACTTGCTTTAAAACGTTAAAATTAAATAGCTTCCTTAAAGGAGTAACGCTCGATTTCCACAGTTACAGTACAGCAGAGGTAACGGAAACTCAGCTGCTAGTCTCTGCTTCTGCTGCTGTGTTAAGCTGTGATATTACTTCAGATGTCTTCAAGCATGGCTCATGATATCATTATTTTATAAAGGATACAATACTGAGTCTAAATAAAAATCTGTATGGGGTGCTTCATTATGTTTTCTTTCCGAAAAGAAAACTGGAAGTTCTTTTGTGAGGAGAACTGGATGAATTGATTCAGGTAAAGGAAGCCACCTGAAACATTCGGCAAAATTTTAAAAGGGTTAAAATACCTGCAGGAAAATTTGGAATAGCCCAAGTCTTGGGTTGGTTTGTTATTGTTTTCTTCTGTGTATAGTCCCAGTCATTTTGGTTTTGTTTTGGGTTTTTTTTGTGTGTGTTTTTATGAACTTCTTATACTGGGCCTTTGAGACATAATTATCAAAGTTTTATACAAAAGTCTATCTTTGAGGAAATTTTTACCAGGCAGAAATGGATGGGTGGGGGTGTCAGATACCTGGAAATATGTCCTTGCAAGCTGACCTGTTGATTGCAGATCCAAGTTCTATGCAGACTTCTTTATGCTCATCTTTATCAAAGATCTTAAGACTGTTCAAGACTGGGGACAGGCTTTTTAGTAGGGCCTGTAGTGATAGGACAAGGAGTGATGCTTTTAAACTGAAAGAGGGTAGATTTAGACTCAATAGAAGGAAGAAATTTTTTACCGTCAGGGTGGTGAAGCACTGACACAGGTTGCCCAGACTGGTGGTAGATGCCCTATCTCTGGAAACATTCAAGGCCAGGCTGGACAGGGCTCTGAGCAGCCTGGTCTAGTTGAAGGTGTCCCTGCTCACTGCAGGGGGGTTGGGCTAGATGACCTTTAAGGGTCCCTTCCAACCCAAAGCATTCTGTGATTCATCACCATTTTCTTTATAGGGATGGGAGAAGTTTCAGTTAGATTTGAGGCTGGACTGAAAAATCCAGCACTGCGGACATTTGACTGAGCTGACAAGTGCCTGTACAGCTTGGGACACAGAAATCAATGACTGCTCTATCTGGAGGATCATCTAAAGGGAAAGCTCTCTTACTGTAACTGAGAAGAAGAGGTATAGGAAGATATCAGCAAGGGAAGAGCTAGCAAGGGATACAGAAACACAAAGAAAAAGTCTGATAAATAGAAAATGTCATGAAAATGAATAGATAGATAGTAGGAGAGAAAAAGGGGACTCTCTACAATGGGAGAAAACAGGGACTGAGAAAAGTTCAAAGAAAATACTAGCTTAACCTCAGTAACCCACTCACACTGGAAGGGCAAAGAATCTCATTTAACATTTCTTAGGTTTCAGAATTCATTGTACTTTGAAAGAATACTTGATAAATTATTTAGACAGTTTCAACTGAGATTGGAAAAATCCCAGCCTGTCAGAAGCTAGGTTAAAAAAGATTGGTGCTGTATAAATAATTTACTTCTTTGGGGATTAAAAAAACATACAAATGCTAGTGTCTAAAGTGCAGAAGCACCAAACCTGCTGAAGCTCGCTAGCCAGCCAGTGAATTTAAGCCAGCACTACAAACTGAGGGCTCTCATTTAAGGGCAGAGGCTATGCCAAAGCTAAGTTATCAAAAGGTCATTGTTAAAGTTTCTTCAATTCACTGCTTTTATACATTCACCCTTTTAACACCATGAGCATACTTCAGTTTAAAAAAAATGGGAAAAGCTTCTTTTTTCAGTGATTTCTCATGGCAACTAATTTAAGTAAAGCAGGCTTATCATATCACTGTTGTTTTTCTTCTTAATTAATTCGCTTTATTTCTACAAAGCAGACACCCTCCAGCTTCATCATAACAATCCACTGGTCTTAGCAGATACTTCCCGTTCCAGTCAGAATTGCTTCACATTTCAAGGGAACTAGAGCAAGGGGTTGGTTTGGTTTTTTTGTTTTTACATGGAATAATTATTATTCACTGAGTTTATTACAGTACCTTTTAAGATTAATCACCATAGTAACAGACGAAAGGAATTGTTTTAATATATATTCTATTACAGCTTTTATTTCACTAAGTACAAGAGCAGAATTTGGTGGCAGCAATGCCCTTCTGTTCCAACATACCAGCACTATTCTGAGTAATGTTTCTTGAGTAATGTCAGATGTATGGTGAGAACAGAAGCTGTCCCCACTGCCAGCTTGGCTTTGCTGGCAGTCATGAGACAACGCTTCTCCCCAAAGACACCGTTCCGTGACAGGCTTTTGTCTTTCACTCCTCACTGTAGTCTACAGAAAATGAGGTGACTCCGCAGGTCAGGAAGGAGAAGGCCCTAAATGCAGATCTTATTTCTTACTTCTGGCCACTACAACAGCCCTTGGACAAACAACGAATCAGCCTGTCACTTAATTTTACGTATGGTCAATACACTCAGTGGCCAGGATGATGAATGATATTTCTAGAAGTTTGGCTGACGTGTATCAGGACCATCTCAGATTTGTGGCTAGCAAGAGAAAATAAATTCTGTAGGTCTGGTAGGTGATCTGCAGAAAAGAGGTTAGCTGGATCACAATGCCTACGAACTATTTAGTGTGTGCCCATATGTAAGACTGGAATTCCAATTGTGTGCCTCCTGCCCAGTTCCATTAGCTCAGTAGTCACAGCTAGGAAGGATATTTGCACCTCAAGTTGCTGTGCAAAGTCTGTCTTGATACATGTTGGTAGAATTATTATATGTTCCCTGTGACAGGATGTATTTAGACTTGATTTTCAATGTATCACTGCTGTGAGAGAGCATGCCAAGGCAGCACACCCTGTAATCTGGCTGACCTGTGGGGGAGCTTGGGGGAAGCAGGGTCATGACTTTATTGGTTGCTGAGAAACTTAAAAGCATATGGCCCACAGCATGACAACGTCTACTGCAGGCATGGCTGTGACGCAGCCTTTTGCACCCCATAACTAGAAACAACGCTTTCTATCTGTCTTCAGTGTCCTCAGTATGGATTTTTTTTACTAATTCATGTAATTGCATGCTCTAATACTGATGTGAAGAAAATTCCTTTGTTTTGACCTATTAGCCCCAACCACGCTTCAGTTCTTGGAGGCTCCAGTAATGATCTTCCTTCCTGTGCCTGGGGCAGCTGGTCCCTGCCCTCCTCAGCCCTTGCCCAGGGACTCTTCTGCATGTTTCAGGGACTTTGGGCTGGAGCAAAGGCAATCATGTGCTGTCCTGATTTTTGGCAGCTCTGATGCTTGTATACAGCAAAGATACATCATTCTCACCAGAACAGGGTGTGCCTTGAACACTGGCTTTAATTTGGTACCTTTGTGACTCTGTAGTTAAATCTTTTAATGGGAAGACCTTAATGAAGAGGTTATAATAAAGGAGTTGGAAGCTTTCTCGTAAGCATTTACTATATTTTTTACATAACTAGTGGGCAGAATGTATAGATATATGTTCAAGTTGTCTAGAAGCGCTATGGATGAAGAAAATGACCGTCCTCAGTTTTAGCAGCAGCATATTGATGTGGTAGGTATGACAACAGCTTGTAATGTTACATGGAGTTTGCAACAGGGAGTAAAATGGGGAACAAGAAAGTTGCCCTATTTGAAAGACTTTTCAAAATAAAGTGGCAAATGCAGTGAAGAAAATATTGTCCATGATGGAATTTCTCTGTTTTCAAAGAACAAGCTAAGTTAGTTCAAATTTCCTGCAAAATTGATTTGACATTTTGTACAGTAGAATTTAAAAAAAAAAAAGCAAACTTCAGAAAAATCAAGCAATTCCTTAATATTTATTGTTGACCCCTTCCAAATGAGGCTTTATCCACTGCTTGCCATAGATCAAGGGCTTTATCAAGATGTTTTGTATTTATTTACTATTTTTTTCCCCAATCGAGAAAAGTAAGGAGCATTAAATAATTATAATAAAAAGTGGGCAAAAAAGAAATAGAGCATTAGTTTGCTTGTTAAATTTGATGTCATTCTTTTCTTTCAGAATTAGCTGCCCAATAAATATTTCTGCTCTTCACATTTACTTACATGAGCTGCTGTAGCGGAAAAATGACTAGTGGATAAAAAAAACCAAGGATGACAAAATCTATTTCAGTGTTATTTTGCCTTATACAGAGTAATAGTCACTATATGGGAAAATACTGATAGGGCAAAAGAAACAAAACTTCACTGCCTCTGCCTTCTGTTAAAGCTAAGGCCAGCTGGCGAGCAGGCTCGCTGGGGAAGGGGTGTCAAGAGCCTCTGCGGTTCCCTACCCCCCGCAGCATCCCCTTGTGCTATGGGGGTACCGCTACGAGAACCATTGAGAGGCAGCCACTAATAGGAGATATGGGCAATGTTGGGTTAAATTTTCCGTGTAAAAAGAGATGTAATGACATACATGGGGTGGGAAGTGTCATTTTTAAACTGGTACAGTATATTACCTGGTGTTCTTAATTGCTCATTTGTTGGCGGTAGGAGGTAAGGAAGGAGATGAAAAGGGACTTTGTGGTGTGTGTTTGCAGCCTGTTCCTACAAGGTGGCTCTCACAGGGGGGGTGTGAGGAAGCATCAGTTTATCTGAGCTGATGTAGCCGTCGTGAACCTGGCACAGCACTGCCTTCCAGGCATCCCGCTGGGGTCTGCGTCAGCGCCAGCGCCCACAGGTGCCAGCAACTGAAAGGGGAAAATGGGCACCACAGCTACCACTGTGGTCACGGGAGGCGTAATCACGGGGGCTGGGCTGGGGGAGGAGGATTTAAGCTGCATTTTGTTTCTGTTCTTGCATGGCTGCATAACAATTACCAACTTCTATTGAATCTCTCCCTGGTTGCTCCTTGGCTGTGTCTCTACACGGGATGCAGCCCCTGGCACGCCCCGGCATTGTCGCTTGCCTGTTCCGCACAAGCAGTGACAAGGAGCACTGCACGACTGGGTCTGATGCCTGGGCAATGCTCCGCCGTTCCCCGCAGTTCCCATTTGCATCTCAATGCCAGAACTGGGCCGATGAGCTGGGCTCCATCTCACTTACACCAGAGTAATAATTGATTTCAGGCCTGAGTAAACCCATTGATCTCAGCTGAGCTTCTCCAGATTTACACTCACACAACTGAGATCAGTTTGTGACCTCTGTGTAGGATGAAACATTATTATTAGGCGTTTGTCCTTTTGCGTCCATGAAGAGTCAAGAACATGCTACTGACAGCCGTATGCTAAGAAGACAGGGGAGCAAAAGACGACTGAGGAAGGAATAGTTCTGAGTGGAAATCTTTTCTAATTCTGAGACAAAGGTGAACAGTGTTCAGATAGAGATGGATCTGACAAACATACTGTAGATCTAAACTTTCATTCCCATAATTTCAAAATGGTTTTTCCATCAAGTTCAAAGAAATGAGTTATCCAAATATTCACTCTTCTCTTTCTCTCATTGAACTTTATGCTTTCATGTGAAATGCTCACCTTACTTCATAGTAATGCTTTGCCTTTTTATTTTGGAAAAAATACTGTGAATATTGTATTATAACCTTGAAAATGAAATGCAACACTTGGTAATTATTTATTGATTTGTAGTTCTATTTCCTGTTGTAAAAAAATCTAAATTCTTTGACATTTGAGATAAGACCAAAATTCTAGAATTTCTCTGTGAAAGAATCATGTGCTTCCCACCTGCTGACCTATCCTTATCCTTCCTGTGGCAGTAGCTAGGCCTGTCCTGTCCAAAATCCTTCCTCTGTGTTGGATTGCCTTCAACTCCCATCACATGGCAGAGATCCCCAAGTCTTCCTGAGAACGGTACACCACATCCACCTGAAACTCCAGAGCTTGTTTCGTTATTGCTTGCCTACGTAGAAAATAGCACGAAGAATATCAGAAGGCCTAAGTATGTTATTTTGGAAAGGCTGACTGCAGTCAGCACAGTTCAGCACCAAGACATGCTAAGGTCCAACACCTTTATCCTTCCGCCAGGGGAAGGGACAAAGTCCTACATCCCATCGCTCTGACCCCAGCTGTTAAGAACACCTGAAATGGGAGACGGGCAGATGAACCACACCGAACTGCGTGTCTGCTTGCCAACACACAGGCTGCCTTCCCTTTGGAAGTTCATCTGTCGGCTTTTCGCATTTCTGTTCCCTGTCCTATCATTACCCAGTCCTGTGACGGCCTCTTACGTAGGTGCTGGCAAGTGACAAACACGGCTAGGAAATACAACATGAAACATTTACAGATCATATACACATAGCTGCGTAATGAGTATCTAAGAAGAAAGCACATTTCTTGGCAGAGTGGATTTAAAGAAAGTCCTACAAAGTTAAAGCCAACCCTACAAAGCTCTGTCTTTCTGCTGCCTTTCACTCTTTTCTTTCCTGTATTCTTTTTTTTCAGTTTATCACAAAGCAACAAGGTCGACACAGCAAGCCCAGCTCTCTGCGCACTGGTTACCAGCTGAGGCTATGCATTTGATCTTGGGAGTGGGATCTGACTTACTATATATTTCACAGAAGACTTTTTAAGGTACCATATTTTTTCAGCTAGTAAATAAAAAGAGACGATCCATGCTTTTCAAAGAATGGACATGTTTTCCACACTCACAATGGTTCTTACTAGCTGACTGAAATATAACTCAGACAGAACTTGAGAAGAATTGACTTTCTAAAATCCCCACCATCCCTGCAGAGGTGCTTTGGTCCAATTTTAAATAGGTATTTCCTGGGTTTGTTCAGTTTTAAGATGCTACTCATTTTAGTGCATCTTCTTTTGCAAATCCTAGAATAAATAAAAACATTACAAATGCGCAAGTGAATGCTGTTTGAAGAGAATATATTGTAAAATTATCTCTGCATCCTTTTTATACTATAAAAGTGCTGACAGCACTTTGATGTAGAAAGGATGAGATACAGTAATCTGAGGGGCTGCTATGAAAGGAATGACACCCTTTAGGCTTGAACTGTACAGAGAAACACACAGAGTAATGACAGCTTCACACAACATCTAGTTTGATTCCTTCTTTGCACCACAGCGGAATCATTAAACCACAGCCATCTGCTAATGAGCAGGGAGTCTTCTGAACAGAGGTCACCTACCTCCCATATTTTGTAAAATTCACTCCACCCCAGTTATAAAACCATGCATTATCTCCTTTTCTTTCACAACATTCTGCCTTTGGCAAGTTTAATGTCACATAAAAATCAAATCAAGAAAGAGAAAAATTAGTGCCTGCTTTTGCAATTGAAATTACTTATGATTTGAAGTAGAAATTACTTCTAGAGATGGGAAAATTAGTTACAAATATTCCTAAAAAAATAGAAAGCAGACTTCCTCTTCTCCACACACTCTAGATAACAAATGCAAAGCTAAAATGCCATAGTTTCAAATAGGAGTAACACTACCTGCGTGCTTGCAGATCATTGCTCTACCAGCAAGTGACTTGCTGTGTGGGATCACATTTTGGTACTGCTGACTCACATTGGCAAACGTTGACTACAATTGTCAAGGGCAAGAAATTTCAAGAGCAGCAGAACTATTTGCCAATAAGGAAACAAAATGTCGTGGTCATTAATACACCTGGTCAAGTTTCGTATTTGACTGGGTTAATGCTAGAAAGAACAAACTTCCAGATAAAGGCAAATGCTGAATTTTGAATGCTAGAAAATGAAATCGTTGAGTTACTCTTATATCTATGAATGTTAGATAGCGAAATATTTCCTAAAGCTCAGAAATTTGTCAGATTATTAATCAGAACAAAATAAATCCACTGAATTGCAAAGATTTCCAATGGGCACTGAATGCCCAGTGGAAAGGCAGGCTGATTAGCCGGACCACAACTTCCCTGTGCTTATAGCAAACACAAAATGCAAGCTGCTCTCCCTGAAGTGTCTGTGACTGTCACATGGCACCTAAAAATTAAAAGAGTACTTGTTTAATTTTCTCAGAGCAGGGTTTATTCTTCCACCCCTAAGGCATGTACTGTGATGCACACAGGCTGGAGAAACTAGGTGTGTGGTGTCAAAGATAAGAAGATGCAAAATACAGAGATTAGCAGGGTAGCTTTGTTTACATTTACTTGAGAAGCCTGTATAGCCTTTAAAAGATTGTTTACCATAGATGCATTCAACAGATAAATTACAACGTTGTTAACAGTAGTAGTAGTTGTAGTAGTAGTAGGGAATCTAATTAGTCATAATTCTAATACAACAAGGGATAATTATGTTTTTAAGCTCAGTGAGATAAAAAATGGACACACTCTGCAACCCAGAATGAGTTTATAATTTCCATGTAAAAATATTTAGTGATTGTGTAATGAAGCTGCAGAATCTAGACATCTCCTATGCAGAGAACAAAGCTACTCATCACCCACAGAGTTACACTTAATTCTGGTGCTGCTCCGACGACAAAGAGCATAGTTTTATTCTTTGGAACTTGGGAGCATCTGGGAATGCTATGATTTATTTCTTGTCTGTGTGTTTTAAATATTTTCTCGTACTGATCTTCATTCACACGTCTGGCAGACTGCATGCTTGATCTGAGCAACACCATCTAGTATACTGCACTGCTCCTCTGGCACAGATCTTATCACATCACAAGCCTTTTACACTTATTTTTCAGTCTGAAATGTTCTGTATAGTGTCCAGGCAGAGTTCAAAGTGCTGGCTTCAACGTCTTAAACTTCCAGTGTTCAACTGAGACATACCTGAGAAAGCTACATCATTCTGCTAAAGAGAGCTATTAGCAGGCTCTTTTGGGAGACCATGACTACGCTTTAAACTTCCTACCTCTGTGTAGACGAAGTCCTGAGCTGTTCCTGTGACAGGTTACTGAAAATTATTCAAAGCAATTATTTGCATGTGTAACATTTTTTATTTCATTTGTAAATTTCAACTTATGGCCAACCCATGCAATGGGATGGACAGAAAGGCAAAGAACTACCCAAAATACTATTTGTGATAGGTGTTTTTCAAGGTTAGACAATATCAGGGCACCAGGGTGGTGTAAGAAGGGAACAAATTTTGTTTGTGGAGAAGGCAGCTGTCTTGAACCAGCAGTAAGAAAGCGTGAGCGAAGCTGGGGGGTCAGCAGGTGGCAGGGGACGCCACCGAGGCCAGAAGGTCTCTTAGTTGGACAGTGGAAAATCAGCTGGAGTGCACGAACGTGTGGCTTTGATAGCCTTGTCCTTACACACTCCCACCTCCTCAGTTTTGGTGTGAAATAGCCTGTATTGCGAAACATCACAGCATGCTGCTTCTGGCAGGGACTGTGGTATATGGGACTGGCAGGGAGACTCTGTCTGCCAGAACAGAGAGTTCTTCCTTTCCATTTCGTGAATTTTAATTTGTCACTGCTGTGTAGTGTAGCTGCTGTGTAAGGCAGATGGTCTTACCTTTTGTTTTAAATTACTTTGAAGTAGTTTGCATTGGTGTGGAGCTCATTGATAGGAATCGTTCTCTTGCTTTGCTTTCCAGTAAGATCCATTACCCCGGGAGAAGACTGACTATTACAGAGAACCGAGAGGCCATGCTCCCTTTCTCTCCCTTTCTCCTCCTTTGCCACTCCCAGCCATGTTTAATGCCCATGCACAAACTCGTAGCATCACTCTGATGTACACACTGAACCTGAAAAATTCTTACTTTTCCATAAATAATTACAGCATTAATATAGTATCAAGCAGTCAGATTAAACTAAGTAATGTTTTTTCCAGGAAGATCTGCAGTCCAAATTATCCTCTCTGTATATGGTAGGTAATCTGCAGACAGTTTTGGATTATAATTAAATACACTTACAAAACTAGTTTGCAGACTGAAGCCAGTGATTAATTTTCTACAAACCCCACCCATTTCTTTTCTTTCCTTATTTGCTTATGACTCTTCTTCTGCTCTGTGGTGCTAATAATACACTAAATTCAATTCTACACTGAATGCAAAGATTAATGAAGGATTTTTTTTCCCAAGTGGCATCCTTTCCTGTTTTCAAGCCCTCTTTTTCTCCGACCCTTACAGTTTCCCTCATGCTGTCTCTGAATGTAAAGGCTCTTTGACAGGTAAACTGTCAATTTTGCTTTAAAAAATTCTTCCTTTGAGGATGATAAATTTACTAGATGCTGTGAAGATGATTCCTCAGTTTTACAACAATCATGATGCTGTCAATCAACTGTTATGTATTACTCGGAAAAAGTAGTGATGACTTTTAACACTTAAAAAATGCCAAAAAATGATACTGCTGCAGATATTATAAAAATGTGCCTCTATGAGATTTAGAGGCTATTCATTATTATTTTCAGATGTATTTCACCTATTTTAGGGAAAATGCCTCTGCAGGCAGAGGTCTCCAGACTGGAAATACTAGAAGAATTCAGTCATTTAGTTAACTTTCTATTATTGGGAGTAAAATAAGAAAACCAAAATAAACGTTCAACTGTCCTTCAAACCAACATCTCTGGTCACAATGCTTGGCAGAACTTTCATCTTTAGGAATTAATATACTGGTGAATAGTTACTTGACTTAGTTTTCTTAAACTGCCCCTTCCTAAGTAAAAGCTCTTGGAGGCACTGTTTCATTAAGAAAAGAAGGGAGAAAAGCTGAGAAGAACAAGATGCTTCTGTTCTCAGAATTTAATTTCCCACAATGATACACAGTGATACTACAGAGAATGACATGTAAGTGATAGAAGCATTATCAGTAAATTTTGGAGGTATGAAAACTCCTCAATGTCAAAAAATAATAACTACATTCAAGGTAATTCATAACTGGAGCTAAGAAGCAGTGGAACAATATATTGGGGAATTTAAGAAAGGATTTACAGAAGTAACAGCTCTTTATAGCTATAGGTAGGAGGTGGGGAAAAAAAATCCATATTGTTGCTAACAATTGGTATGGTAGAAAATAACAACAGCTATTTGATTAGGTAGGGCAAAAACAGGAATACATTTTAATTCCTAGAGAATCCATGCCTGACAGAAGAAATTCTAAGAATTGATTAACAAGACACTTTTTCTTTTATTCTTATACAAGCAAATTATCTATGATACAATACTTAAAAAAAAAACAGAACAAAACCCCAAATCCTCCAACACTTACTAATGCATACTGGCAGGAACACACACCAAAAAGAAAATCCAGTCATGTTTTCAGGAGACATTCATGTCCAAAACCAGACTACCTTCAAATTTTAAGATTCTATCAAATAAGACTTTTTAAATTACATCTATAAAGTAAATGCAATTTAAAGCTGAGTCATAGTAGATCTGCAAGATGCCTCATTGAAGTAAGAGTTAAGGAACATGTTTTTGTAAATGTTAGTAATTTTATTCTTTTGGACCTGTGCTCTTTATCAGAAGTACTGAATCTTAAGTGTACTGAATGGGGTGACTATATGGGCTTATTTTCAGCTCTGTCAATTGAGGAGGCTGGCTGTCCTTGCTTTAACCTACTTCCTCTGCTGAAGTCATCTTGCCTTCTAAGCCCCATGGAGATTTGAGATGCAAAGCCAGTTTATTTCTACAGTGGTCCCACTTTGTTCAGAAATATTGCCAAGGGTTTATTTGGAAACCCTTCTCATAGGAAATAGGAACATTTGGTACTTTGCAAAGACTGTAAGGATTCAACTCAAAATAGAAAGCACAGTTACCAAACTAAGATGAGTATACTGCCTCACAATTAACATGTGAAGAAAAAGCCCATTAAAAACCAAAAAAATATTAATATTCATCAGGTATTAAAATGTGGTGTGACTGTAAGTATTGATATAATTATTGTTTAATTGCTTGATAGTTATTTTCCTGATAATGGACTTTACCACACATTCTGTAGCAAGATGTTAAAGAAAATCACTATTTTTTGTATACTTTCATGCTGCATTTTATGCCTGAAAATGTAGAAGTCTTTTCACCATGATCAAAAAGGATGGGACATTCACAACTGCATATTTTGAAAAAAAAATCTCAAATTTTTACAATTTTATAAAAAATTGAAGCATGTGTCAGTATGCTGGAACACCTCCTGTTAAGTGGGCTGCAGAGGTGAGTGACAGAGAGTGCCACCTGTACCCGGACAGGTTTTTTGTAAGCACTCTTCATGACTGCTTTGTGTTTTCAAAAGAGAACAGTGTCATTATTTTACGTGATCCTCCCTCCTCACAGCGAGGATGAAATCTATCCGTTCAGAGGGACTCCTGGGAAGCAGACAGTCTTTTGTCAGTGTTCAGCTGCAGTCATGGAGTCCCCAGAAGTTTCATGAAGTAGATACTTTACCAGTAACAGGACAGCAAAGAAATATAACCGTACCAGCAGCTGAATTTCCTATGCTGGGTAGCTGAGAGGAACTGTGCACAGTCACAGTGGTGCAGGGAGGAGGCGGTGCTTGGGATTAGAATTTAACCTTGCAGGGGAAAATAAGAAATCTCTTCTTTGAGTGCAGTGGGATTCTGCCCTTCAGAAGGTCCCACCCATGTCATCAGACAGTCTGTTTCTATTTAGACCGCACAGCAAATCTGTTCTGGTATTCCTATTAATGGGGTTTTTTTTGTTATTTATAGGAGGTCTTCATCAAAACAATAATGCAATTCGTTTGGCATTTTAGTCTGTTAGCTGTGCCCTGGTGCTTGCAGATCTTCTTATCTACAGGCCATAATGACAACTAAATCATCAAATAACAATAAAGTATTCCAGATCCTGAAGCTGCTATATCACAGCCCTTTGGAGAAATAGCCATATGCTACAGGAAAGCCAGTGCCCATTTTTAGCACAAGCAACACCGAGATACAAATCACATCACACAGAGACAGAGTTAATTAAGTCAGGAACCTACTGTTTGCCTATAGTTTGCAATAGCTATTAATGTGAAGGACTACCGTAGCACTAAGAAAAGATAATTAACAAATGTAGCATTTTGTGACATGATGAACGCATTTCTAAAGGGGCTTGTTACAGTGACTTCTTCTGGATAACACTGCTCTCAGTGAAATTTTAGACAATATACCACAGCAGTTTAAAGGGAAAAAAATGTTAACAGATCTTATATCTCTCTCTAGGTAAAGTCAAAAAAGGCCCGAGAGCTCTTATCATTGAATATACAGTGTGCAAAACCACACTAGAACTGGTAAAACTATCAAAGGAGCACCAGCATTTTGGCATTTGTTTTTGTTACTTTGAACACATCATTTTGCCAATTTGTTTGAAATTGTTTTTTAAATACCTACTTTTTTAAACATGACAGAAACTCTATATTTTGTTTAAAACCATATTGAATTACATACATGCTGTCACTGACACTCCAAAGTAATTGGTTTTATCTGTTTAGTGCATCTCTATCTATTGACTGAAATATCTTCTTTTCTAGATTGAAGTGCTAACTCTTCCATTACACACCAACAGAAGCAGCTCCCATCTAGGAAAAAAAAAGACTGTCTTCTGAATAGGACTAAGGAACAACTGCTATGATATGAACTATGATTTAAAAGATTAAAATCAGAGACAGGAGACAGTGTTAAGGGTCTGCGAGGACTTAGACCAGCTACAGTCACAAGTCGGGGAAGATCCTTGGGTCGCTTTCATCCTGACCATAAATACTGATCTCGCATAGTGAAGAGCTGCTCTTTAATGTAAAATGTATCGCTTCCAATAAAAGAATATTGGCATCACATTTTGTACAAAACCTCATATTTACTGTAACACTTGTTGCCTGTTATAAAGGAATTAAATATTTTAATACAAATATGCTTAAGTTTAGAACTTGTTACTTTTCTTGCTACTATACTCTCCTGCCTTTATTTGTCCAATTATGTTACTGTTCTGTATGTAATAAAGTTCTTTGTGAAATTCTTCACAATAAATTCTTCTTCTGTGTTTAAATTGTGAAGAAAATGTTTTCAAACAACCTTCTAAGTTTTTAAATCTCTGTTGAGGTGAACTCACGTAGCTGGATATGCTGCAAGACTCAGGAGCTCCAAGGGGTGCTCAGTGTCCTGCCAATATCTGGATGTTCTGTCATGACATCAGGACCATAAGATTTATCGAGACTCTGAAGAAATTCAGAGGTAGTAATTAATACACAAGTTTTCAACATTTCAGGTCCACTACACATAAGACAAACTATTTATAGACAGGTTGTTTAATGTTTCTGGTCCACTACACATAAGGCAAACTATATCTAGTCAGGTCCTTTCCACAGCACATTATGATATACCATCTACCCTGAGGTATTTATGCTTTAATCTCATGAGGTTCATTGCAAGCAGTCACTAGCTCCAGTCAGACAGTACCTTTCCCTCTGCATTGCCAAAGACAGATGAATGCAACCTCCAAGTGTCAGTTCAGTAGCTGAGAAACAGTTATGCTAACCCGTCCTTTAGTTCAATGCTTGAGTGGCTGCTTCTTCTAGATGAAATGATCATAAAAATACAGCAAAAAAATGACAGAAGGAACAGGGGACTTTTTTTTTTTCTTTTAATTGTTGTAAAAGACAAACTATGGGAAGAACACATATTTTGCATGTCTAGCTTGGAAAAGCAAAGTTGAAGAATGGTCTAACCATCTAGCCACATTTTTAGAAGCATGTAACAATTAATTAATTGATCCTTAACACAGGACAAAATTCAGGTAGAATTTCCAGTATGGATGGAATATTCTTGTTTCTGGTATCTTTACAGTCATGTTCCCTTTCTATTTAAAGAGTAAAATTTGAGTAGAATTATACATCAAGATTTCAGTAAGAGAATGATTACATCCCATAAGCTTTGCACTCTTAGCAAAGAACATGGGCACAATCTCCCAGACCCCTAACCAGCGCATTATGCTTTACAATCACCAGTTTAATGCAGGTAGGCAAAAGAAAAGTGCATTCCTCATACCCTGTCGCCCGGTTTCTGGGCCCAAATCCACCTTCTGCACCAAATGTCATGTCTCCATGAGGGGGCTGTGCTGTCCCAGGTCTGCAGAGCCGCAGAGAGATTTTCTCTTTAAAGGCCAGGACATATAAAAGTATTTCATAAAGGCTTAAAAAAAAATCAGCACAAAGAAACAGAAACATAATTGAAAGGGGTTTAGTTGCTAAAAAAGGGTTTTAGTTGCTAAGTAAGCTAAGGCTGCTAAATGATGATGCAGTTCAACTCATGGTATAGTCTCAAAGTTTTAGACAGACTTATTCTAACTTCAGGGGGGTGGCTATAGAGTAACACCTTGGTTTGACGAATTCTCATCACTGTGGAAAAGAACCAGCGTTCTTCTGCAGTGTGTAAGTACAAAGTGAAACGAAGGACAGGAGAACACCAGTTCACACAGACCAGAGTGACCTGTAGCTACTGCGCTGCCTCTGGCCTCAGTCCACACCACTGGACAGGAACGACTTCAAACAAACAAACATTAACAACATTAATGAGCAAAACCTAAGAGTAAAAAAATATTTTTTTATGCCAGTCTGCATTTTCTGTTCCCTCCTTTTCTGAATAACATGCTCACTCTGTGTATTACTTTCAGGGTAGAAGGTGCCTGGAGGGACAGGATTTGTTTCCAGTCCTAGAAGCGGGTCGAAGAACAGTATTGCCACAAAATTAAAAGAAAGGAAATCCTAACATACAGACTAGAGACCTGCTTTAAACAGGAGCTGAGCAGATTTTTGACTACTATGAGAAGCAGCTGAGAGACTGTCATTAAAAATAATAGAAAACATATGTGACGTGTTTTCACACAGTGAAAATTGTGTGGAAGTTCCACATATGATCATCCCCACCCAATGAGCTCATAGGATAGCCTTGCTTTGATGAGGTTTCCAAACTAGCTAGGAGTCTGCTGGAGTTTTCTTGGAAAAAATAAAATTTGTGATGGAGTCTCACGGATGTCACCCATTTGTGGTACTAAAATGAGTTAATATTGTAAATCCGTGATCTTCTAGCATTTACTAAAATGTAACAGTGATGGAACTTCATAGCATAGATAGTAGATCCCTCTGAAACAGTGGTATATGTGTGATGCAAGAGCTGCCTTCTTTCTTTCCCTCTCTCTTACACATGTTGCTTCTTAACACTCTGTAGCAGAGATTATTGCTGCCACAAAAAGAAGGGATTGCACGGCCATGCCCCACTCCGCTTCCAGACAAGTTCAGCTTTGTTGTTTCAGCCCTCCTTTGCTGGCTAGGCTCAGCTCACTTAACCAACCTCGCACTGAAACCGCAGAGGATGCGGTTTCTTGTGCCAGCTGAGGTGTGGAGTAATATCCTACGGCTGGCGCACTGTAACAGCTACCTGGAAATACGGTTTGAGCCTTGCACGAAAGGCATGTTAAAGGTCCCACTGATTAACTTGAATGGGAATTAGTTGTGTATAAATGCCTTACTCCTAATAAAGCAGGCAGAGAAACCAGTCTCCATCATTCTGTGATTAATTAATGAAACAATATTACCTGCAAAGAATCAGGTACCAGAATAAGGTGTTGGAGCAGCCATGGTTGCTTTTCCAGTAATAGCAGGTACTTTCACTGAGCTGCTAGATACGAACCTTTACTGCTCATTTGCAGAAGACTGGGAGTTGGTGGAGCTACAGCTGCTTATGCCAGGAGAGCCACTGGTCCAGGGAGTGCAGGATGTGGATGATTTTTAACTTGTATCATTTGAAGCACAATGACAAAAACTGCCATGGGAAAAGAACATGGCTAAAACTATGTTTCCGGTAGCTTATAATGGAGTATTCATTCACAACGTTAAGCTGATGAATATGAATTTGTTGGACACATTATCCTTTCTCCCTTTGTGCAGGTTTCAAAGATTATAATTATGTTTGGCTTAATTGCTATTAGGCTCAGTTGAATTGTCACTGCTTTCAGCATTTTCAGTATGCAGAAATTTATATTTTACATTTGCCTTATCTGACAACTTCTCATGTTGATTTAATTTTGTATGTTATTGTGTTTTAAGGTCTGATCTATCATTGTGCTTGCTTAAAAAAAGGAGAAGCATTCTGTGTTGATTATTGCTGCCCTTAATGTACATAAAGCTACTTGACATGCATTACTTCAGATACCAGAAGCAATGGCATCCTGCTGTAACACTGTGCTAACCTAATGAAACAAGGTATATCAGACAGCACAGACTTCCATTTAGTGTGGCTATATAGTTTCTGGTACCAGAACTAGCTCATTTAGAGTTAACTTAGCTCATGTATCTCCACTCCACTTGCACTGTGCAGTAGACATGCCCTGAGATAACTCAGAAATACATATAAGCCCATATGAAAGTAATCTCCAGAAAGCTCTAGTTAGAGCACGCTCATGCAGTTTCTTCCAGTATGTGTTTGTTTAATAACGTTCATGAGTTACTCTTGCTTTTATGCATTTTATTGGAACCGGTGGGTCAAGTTTCAGTACAGGAGTGAACAGAGTCCTGCCACGCTCTGACTGGTTCCACTGGGTGAAGGTGCCATTACCTGGGGACCCCCTCTGTGCACGTGTGGGCAGCTCTGCGAGGTCACTGGGGTTACTTGCGCGTACATGTAGGACTGATGATTGAGCACACACTTCTTCAGGGCTTTTTTTTTTTTACTAGTTTGTTCCTTGTGTGTTTTTGCCTTTGGGTTGTTTTTTTTTGAGATTATTATTATGGAATCATGCTCCATTCCAATTGCAAGAATTTACTTCAGACTGAAATAGCGGTAAGAGGTCCCAGCCTTCTCTTACACTTACAGACTAGCTGCATGACTCCTGCAGGGTGATTAGGATTCCTACAGTTAGATGCTTCATCCACCTCAACCCAAAGACGTGAGAGCTTCCCAGGCAATTAAGAGGCCCACATGCTGAGCAAGTAGCTGTGCAAGACACACCAAGCAAGAGGACACGTCTGAATTCCTCCTACTCTCTAGAAGTCAGAAACCAGAGTCATGGCTCTGCTTCAGAATCCGTACATTTGGGATTGTGAGTATAGTAGATTCAAAAAGGCTGGTCTGGGGTATTCAGCCTGCACTCCTGCCTGTTCCTCAAAGCATTCACTCAGCAAGTGCAGGTTTTGGACATGCATGGCTTTCCACACCCACAGAGTTAAAACTTGCATCTCCTAAAGCACATTGCCAAACCACAAGATCAGACCCACTATAAAACTGAGAGTATTCTCTGTTCACCCTGATAAGGAATAAAATGTGAGGGTGAAACACTGCAGAAAAGGGACTGAAAGATAAGCAGACCAGAGAAGAAACGAGCAGAAGGGAGCTTCGCTCCGTAATCCAATAGTAGAGGCATTAACTTCGGAAAAGAGAAAGGAAAAACCTCACTTCACTGCTTCTATTCAGTATTGAACTGCCCTTTCGCGTTCTTGTTCAATGAATCCCACCTTCCCAGCCCCTGCTTCGCCTTCCACATTTAAGCAGAGAAACTGAAGAGTGTAATTCATGTCGCCCTGTGTTATTCAGCTCCTTTCAAAACATAAACTCATTTCTCAGAGGTAATTAGTTGTCTCCTGGTCAAGGCACCTTGAAGCAGCCCGTTCATTTCCCATCCCTGTCCTCAGGCTCCCTCTGAGGGAAATGCTCAGCTGTCCCTGTTAGCTCTCTCCCAAGGTGTTTGGAGGGACAGCCTGAGTGATGGCATGTGCGCCATCAGCCGCAGGACGTCCTTCTCATGAGATGCTGCGGCCACATTGCTGCCATATGCCTTTTTATTTGATGGCACCTGATTACACAGTGTGAGTCAGGAAAAAGATTACTTTCACAGCAGGATGGGAAACCATAGAGAGTCCACAGGCAGGCAATGCTGTATTTGCAGTGGGTTCATGGAATATCTGGTGAAAGCATTTAACAATTCATATGTTAGAATCTGTCTAACCACCCAGATACGTGCTGGTTTCAGTCTCCTGTGTAAGCGCCACAGTTACAAATCATTTTGAAAGCCAACAAAATCAATTTCTGTAGTTAAAGCTTAGTTATAAGCAGAAAAAAAAATCAGGTACTTTTCCCAATTATTATTACTTAATATATCCTAGCCCTGTGTTTGTTTGATTAGGGATTTCTTGCTTTATTATTATTCTTAGAATCATAGAATCATTAAGGTTGGAAAAGACCTCTAAGATCATCAAGTCCAACTGTCAACGCATCACCGCCACTAGTACTACAAAGTAAATGAGAAAGTTGATTTTTATGACTCTGTAAGTAAAAATAGCTATTATCTCTGGAGTGCAGAATGTTTATATTGGGTATGGTGCACAATTTTAGGATAGCACTACTGGCCTTTGGAAAAGTTTGAGAACAGGTTTGTACTCATTGTAAATCCTTCAAGTGCTTGAGAGCAAAGATTGGTATCTTAGTTTAAACCAAAGCTGTTTTGAGTTAAAATGCTGCATAGCATACACAATCATCTCAGTCACAAGCTGATGCTCCCTTTCTCTCACTCTTCTGTGGGATCATAGTCTCGGAGAGAAGAGCAGGGCAGAGAGCTTAAATCTTGGTGGCTAAGTCTTAAACTGCTGCACCAGATCAACCAGACTTAGTCTGTCAAATCATGAATGTCTCTTACTCACTATGTTGAGATATTTTTGTTAAGCACTGAGGATTTACGCCTTTAATGCTTGTTGCAATGAAAGCAGTATTACAGGTGCGTTACATGATGTGACAAAACAGAAGCAATATAATGTTCAGTAAAGAATAAGTTGATTTAAGAACGTAGAAAAAGAAAGAAAAGAAAGAATTTGTAGCATGTTCTAACCTTGAGAAAATTTTATTAAATTCAGTCGATAGTTTTAAAAATTAACATTACCAGAAACTATTAAAAAAATTAATTGTATTACATTTATATATTTTTATCCATAAAAGAAAAAAAAACAAACACAAAGACTGTGATCAAATACGAACTAGATCTCAAAACCCCCAGCACACCCCAGGACACTGTGTTTTCTGCGTTGTTCTACAAAAGGGTTCTCTGAATAGCAAGGAAGATTAGGAATTGGCCCAATGCATTGCAGCAAGTCATTGGCAAAACTGGAAAAACAGCTCAGGAGTCTTGAACAGAACTTACACAGTCAAGGAGAAAACAAGCTATTCCTTTCCCACAGCCAGGAATGTGGTATCATTAAGGACTGGAGCAATACGTAACTTAAGGATATTTAGGGAAGAAGCAGGCGGAAAGGGAAGTCATTTCCCTGAGCAGGGTATGAGAAAGAAGCCTTTCTAAAGCAGGAAGCTGGATTCCTGTTTGAACAAAAGTGGAGAAGTACGCAGGATTCTTTGTCTTGTGTCTTCCTTCTGCCTACGTGAAGTAGTTAAACAAAAGAGTAACTACAAAAACTACAAGCCATCTGACCTAAGGAGAAAGGAGTGCTGAGAGTGTTTGGTTGTTTCAGCACTGAAAGAAAAAACGGGCCTCCAAATGTTTCAAGAGCTCTTGGGGCAAGGTGCAGAGCCAAGCGATTGCCCTTTCAAGTTAGCTGAGACACTGAAGGACCCACGAAGTACCCTGACTCTAGCGCAATCCTAGAAATTTATTTTTGGCTTCATCAACACTTCCTACTATTGAAAATATATAGTTTAATAGAATAAAATTAGTCTTTTACCTAATATTTTATCTAATAAACAAAAACAAGACAAAAACCAAACAAAAAATAACCCAGCTCCAGGTAACCTGTTAAGTACAATATGAGAGTAAAGTTCTTTCACGAGTGGTAAACTGGAAATCTTTGCGGAGTTGGGGCACACATTTCATTCCTTGTTCTAAGGGCATGTTTAGGATCTAGGGATTCCCTCCATAAGACCTGCAATCTCTCGTGGCAGGCAATAAGCAGCGTTCCTCATAAAGCAGTACAAGCGGTGCCAAACACTCTGTGTCCCCAGGAATCACACCTTCAGAGAGCAGAAATCAGAGCTGCTCTTCAGAAGCTATTCTTCACCGAAAGTTTACAGAAGAAGCAAAGGCAGCATGACAAAAATGCTGCAGTGGGAAACGGAGTGACAGGCAAGAAGGAGGGAGGAAAAGAACTGATGTTGCTGGAAAGTATATGCATTGCAAATCAGGAAAAAGTATCTCTAGAAATGATCAGGAATTTGGACTGTAGGCTCTAAAACTGTAGTAAATAACCTCTTAGACATGAGTTTAAGCCAAGCTCCATTCTTTCTATATTAAAAGGAGATGTATCTGCATTTTGAATATGGCGCTCATTCCTATTAGTCACCCTACTAAAACAGAGATGTGCATGTCCAAAAGAAGAGGCAGAATCATTTTAGGAATGCTAAGAACAGATGACAGCCGAACCAAAACAAATATTTAGGTTTCATAATAACATATCAAAGCAATTATTTGATTATGTACTTCATCTATTCTTTCCTTACACATTTTGTAAGCCAACCAAGACAACCAGACGTGTTCATGAAAAGCAGTAATTCTTCATAAAGCACTAGTGACAATGGGCTGTTAATGACATCCATTTAGTTGGATCTGAATTTTAACATGTATGACTACATGAAAGTTATCATGATTAAAATGTTTTGCTATATTTGAATCAAACAAATCCCAGACTCATATTTACTAATGTATCCTCAATGCAAGCATAAAAGCTGGGGAGGAATGGTTCTTTTAAATTACAGCATTTCAGATCTCCTGGTTATGTGACATAATGTCCTAATGTCACTGGTAATCATCTGCATGACAGAACCTGGTGGCGGAATCAAGCCCTGTTTAAAGTGAAGCATAATTATGGTAACATTTGCAAGCTATATAACTGACCCTATCCTTTACACTTAGAAAATATACAAATCAAACATAAAACAAATTCCATAAGCAATTATGCAATAAGGCCCCAGTCAAAGTCACCACGCTAAGCCCATGCTGTTTACAAGATCACAGCTGTTAGGCCCCAGCTCTGCAGTGTCTCCAGCCCCATGCTTCACTTCCAGCAAGAACTGGACACAGACAATGTTGTAGTCCTGATTTTGCAAAGTGACCCACAGGGCGCAATGAGAGGTGGTTTGCGTCACTGGGATTTAAAAACATTTTGTTTCAGTATAAATAGCCTCCTCCCAAGAGAATTCTCACAAAATAAATACTCTATTTCCATATTGTGCGAATGAATAAAATGTGAAGTGATAAACATGTAAGCACAACTAAATTTTTAATACTCTCATCTAGTGCTCTATGCACATGTATTTAAGCAATGACAAATCTTTCAGAGCATGTACAAATTAAAGTTGCCTTGTTATTAGCAGTAACAAATACCCCTATGCTTTCAGTAACTACCTTTTTTTAATCAACATCTTAATCCCCCAAAAGCAGAAGTCTCATATCATTTCCACAATGAGAACTGACTCACATCAAGCATGAACAGAAGAATGAAATTGCTGAATTATAGAGGAAATAAATCAGCGGCCTAAAAGGTCATTTAAAAAATGTTAGCTATTCCAGCAATTGCATGTAAGCATGAGCTGCTGTGAACAAGAAAAAAAATCTGGGATTCATGGCAGTAAATAGTTTTTAGAAAGTAGCATGAACGTACTGAGAACGATACCTTCCAAAAAAGCGTGGAGTTTAAAATTTGTAGCCTAAGCAATAAATATTACAGAACAAGTCAATGGAAGATTTCCAGTAACTCTGTACTGAAGGGATTTTCCTCAAAAATAAGCACCGAATAGGGCTTCTACTTCACGTAAGTTTTCTTACAGAACTTTGAGTGATAAATTTTAAAATTCAGTATCTTTTTTTTAAATTAAATATCTTAATTTGGCTTTCTTTAGTTGATCATTTTGATTTAATTGTTTATTCCATACTTTGTGGTATGTTGAATTAGCTGGTTTTCTGCAATGTTTCAGTAACATTTTCCCATTGTTTCAGGAAAAAATGCACTTTTTTTGTGCACTCTACTTTTTTCCCCCATGCATACTGTTTCCCCATACTTTTGTTGTCTGGCATGTGAGACTGGCCAGCGTCACAACACGAAGAGGAGATTAAGCCCTTACACCCCTCAGTCATTTTGCACCTGAAGTGAGCGTCTTGGCTACTCGGCCCCCTCTTGCTCTACAAAATGCTAGGGACGACTTGAATTTTGCAGGTTTTAGGACCACAGTCACTGAAAACTTATTCAGATTGGCTCACCGACCTGGAGGACCAGGGCAGTGCGTCAGGGCTGCAGAACACATGGCGGAGGAAGGCTACACCACCCTCGGCACAAGCAGGAGTCCACCAGATTCTGGGCCCCAGAACTGGCTACCTGGACTTCCCCAGGGGCTTGAGACACAGCAAGGACTCTGCAGTTCTGCAGAAAATGTCGCCCTCTTGACAGCTACCTAGTTACAAGAAAGTAAAGGAGCTGTTTTCCCACTGCCACGGCCAGGGCGCATGATGGAGGGTGCAGTTTTCACAGGAAGGGAAGAGGGAACACGAGTAAGACACATGAAATGGCACACTTTCACCCCCCTGGTCCTTGCAAGGGATGCTGCAGGCAAATACCTGCCGCTCCCGGGAAACAATCCTGTGGATTGGTCCGTGAATATCACAGCTGAGCAAATTCCAGCTGCAGGAGGAACACAGGGAATGCATTAGCAGATAACACTGTATTTTTGGCGCGAGTCAGCATAAGGCCGATGTACACTACACCTCATCAGAATTACTCTGCTGTTGATGAAAGGGGAAATTGCGCATAGCGTTTTTCCAGCATTGCTCCCACCTCGCTGCCACCTTCCCCCCTCCGCAGACACTGTGTCCCACTACGTGTGCATGCACAGGGACCTGCCCGTGGGTGCCGCTGCCGCAGGGCTGGCTCGCAGGCTTCCCTGCAGAAACCACCTGGCTCTGGGCTGGGGTAATGGCTCTCTGACCCTGGTCTGCTGTGCCCTCTGAGAGTTGAATTTCATTATCTCGCAAGAGCTGAAAATGAACTGTAAGCATTTTAAGACCTTACATAGCATTTTCCTTTTTTCTTTTCCCCTCCATATGCATTTAATTACTTTCCACAATCCAAACAAATTTGTGCCTGTAATAAGCCACAGACCTCCTGTTAGTTGAAGCAGCGGTGCTCAATTACTTAAAACTTTTGGAGGCCAAAAACCCCTCTAATGAGCAGGTATCCTAACAGCATTGCAACTCTCAACATAGTATAGTGTATTATGCAAGTCCTGGACATATTTCAAGTAACGTATAGCTGACAGCTCAGTGCCAGTGACAGAAGCGTGCGCTACTGCTGCCATTTGATGGGCGGGTGTCCTAAATTCACTGAATCTTACAGACGCTGTAAGACTTTGGACAGCTTCTCTTCCTTGAGGGAGGTGAGCTGCGTGGTTTGCTGTTACGTACCTCCCTGACGGGAACCTTGTACACTTGGGAGCGGCGGGGTTGGTTTTCTGAGACGCCATTGCCTAAGAATAAGTTGGCGCTGGGGAAGCGCAGGCGGAACTGAAAGGAGCGATGCTCCCGCTACACAGTTGCTCACTTGGGAGTCACTCTATCACACTTATTTACCGCTGCGCTTTTTTTTCACCACCTCCTGCAACAACCGCTACAAAGGTTTTTATTCTAAATAACAGACTGAGAGGGAGCGGTAGGGGCGAGGCCAGTGAAGACTCAAGATGGCGGCGGGCGGGCGCGCGGCCCCCGCGGAATTCCGCTTCCCGTCGTGCAGCGGTGCCCGGGCAGCCGGAACCTCGCGCTGCCCCCGGAGCCGTCACCGCCTACGGGCGCGCGCCGAAGGCCGGCGCTGGG